>Ga0209395_1000614_pt1 | contig 51913 bp, 34 predicted proteins | sample GOMGulsemesocosm_3_FD_184635 | JGI IMG/M metagenome (GOLD analysis project Ga0209395, IMG submission 184635) | Methane-oxidizing microbial communities from mesocosms in the Gulf of Mexico - GOM9D Gulf of Mexico (SPAdes) (version 2) | ecosystem: Environmental > Aquatic > Marine > Cold seeps... | reverse complement strand
AGAGCAACTGACTTGTAATCAGTAGGTCGCCAGTTCGACTCCGGCAGTCGGCACCATTCCTTCGTAGGAAGCAATAAGCCCTAACCTCGGTTAGGGCTTTTTTGTATCTATCAATTGATCAAATTCTATAATCAACTTCACTAGCCCCTATTTATCCTCCACCCTGCATCATTTGTGGTGTATACGTCGATTTGATTAACTTATATATGCTATTGGTAGGCACAATACCCACTTTGTTTAAATAGACCTAATGACGGCGAATTGGCTATAAACACCAGTGATGGCTGTTGTTATCGTTAGTTTAACTTTATCTGAAAATGCTCAATTACACAGAGGGATGTTTATTAGAAAAGTTTGGTTTATGCATAATTAGATCTATAGAGTTGCAGACTTGTTATTCTGATCTATAAAATTTTTTCTATTTATTTCGCTACCACAGCTATTGTTAATGTCAGCTTAAAAACTGGTTGTTTAGTCAAATAGGGAATGCTGAAATGCCAGTGCAATACTTTACAGTATTATAGAAACAGCCAAAGCCAATGGTCTCATTCCATTTGTTTACTTGGTCAAATATTTAGCAGAGCTCAGTCAACTCGAACCTGACAGAGAGTTATTCTAGTTTGGGATCTAAAAAATTGATGCTAATTCGAAGACGGATACAAAAGCCCCGTAAAAACGAAGCTTTCTTTTTTTGAATATTTGAAAGGGTTAGTCTAATAAATTCAGCAGTTCAAGTCTTTCTTTTGCTAGAACATATCTTGCACGTACATCATCAATTTGCTGTTGAGTTAATTTCTTACCAAGAGTACGAAGCCCTCCTTCAGCATCATTATGATGAATTCCCATAGCAAATTTAAGGTATTCCATAAGCAACGGTTGAGCATCAAGATATGAAATAGAATTCATAGCCTGAGAAATTTTGTTTGCTTCAGCCCACTCGCCCTTTAAAACATGTTCCTGCATAGTAACACTAGCTTTTGGGAAGATAGTACCTACACCTGTAATACCACCGCATGCTCCAGCAAGTCCTGCATGTACAGTTACAGTGTCAACACCTGCCAAGATTTTTAAATCTTTGTTCTCTAACATCAGCGTTTCAATCGTTGAAACATCTGTAGTCGATATTTTAAGAGCAGTTACTTCAGGTAGAGCAGCAAGTCTTCTAAGAAGATCTGTTGAAATTGCATGATATCCAGCTGCATCAGGATTGTTATAAGGCATAATTGTTACGCCTGCCTCTTTTGCAGCTATTGCAGCAAGCTCATAGTACGCATACATTTCTTTATCAGAAGGAACCGCCTTAGTTTTTGGCGGCATCACCATGACGGTATCCACGCCAACCGTTGCGAGTCCTTCAATGATTTTCGCAAGCTCTTCCTTAGTTTCTGCTGCAGCTCCGCTGATCAACGGGACATTGTATTCTTGAGCAACCTCAGAAAGGGATTTAAGTAAAGAAAGACGCTGCTCGGTGCTCAGGTAGCTATTCTCACCCAGAGTACCAGAAGCGACAAGTCCGCCCATTCTGCTTCCGCCCTTTCCCTGAGCTTTTAAAACAGCTGCGGCCTGTTTTTGTGTTGCATCAAAGTCAATTTCAAGGGCACCGGATTCTGACTCTTTTAGCCATGTAAACACGGCCGGCATAACCGTATATCGCCAATCTGTACTATTTGTTTCCATCATATTACCTTTTGTTTAAAAATTATATCAAGCATGACATATGGTATACATTATACTATTTGAGTGCATCATACCATTTAAATAACCATCGGCAAAGCCTCCAGCAGTCGCTACCATTCCTTTGTAGGAAGCAAAACAAATCCTAACCTCGGCTATGGCTTTTTTGTATCTATCGTTTAGTCGAATACTAAAGTTAATTTCGCTAGCACCGATTAATGCCCTACCCTAGCTATTATGCTCCCTATAGTTTTTTTTAATCTGTCATACCAAGAAGTTAATAGGCACGAAATACACGCCATTTTTTATCACCTCAACGAGCGCGCTAACTTGAACAAGCTAAACGGATTAAAATAGATTTGCTTATCGGTGATTTAAAGCCGTACTTAGTGAAAAATTGTCTGAGTAAAAATAGATGCTTTCCGTTTTAATCAGATAACTGGCTTGATGTAGAAACCACTAAGTTGTGGTTGATAGACTTCTAATTTTATAGCTTGATAAAGCGTACATGAAATAAATGCCTCTATAATAATGAAGCTAATATCCTCTTCATTCTACTCAAGGCTTCAATGCTCTTTGCAAACCATCTGCAACTAAGTCGCTTAAGAAAGCCTTTCCTGTATCGTTATGGTGCACAGCATCATAGTTCAGCAAGTTTATTTCATAAGGAAAACTAACACTACCGTCGACTTGAATACTGAAGTTATTGTTTTTGAGGTAATTAATAAAATGAGTTCGCGCGGATACAAAAGTAACGTTCCTGCTTTCTGCTACTTCTTGAACTGCAATTTCATATTGATCCAATTGTGTATCGTAAATATTAGAACCATCTGGTTTTTCTTTATAGAGAGTAGGAGATACTAGAACGACTTTAATATTATTGGCGATACAGGCTTCAACCATTAAATTAAGATAACTTTTATAAGTGGCCGTAGGAGTATTTGGATTATTATTTAATACATCGTTAATACCAATGTAAATAATAGCAACATCAATATTGTCAGCGACTATTTGTTCTACAAATGGGGACGGAGTTTCTAGACCTCCGCCAGAATTATAACGACGAATACCATCCCAAAGTTCTTGAATGTCGGCGCCGTTAATCCCCCTATTAAGTGAAGTAACGCCCAAAGTTGATAATGTGTTCACTAAGGACTGTTGCCATATAACAACATCAGTATTCGAATCTCCATAAAAGCCAATTGTTAGTCCTGAAGATACGTTAGAATTATCGTCCGATATTTGAGAAAGACCGTTTAGCGTATATGAAAATGTGCGAATGTCTTGTGCCGCTGGCGATATATCATATACGGGCGCTATTATTTGGTCATTAGCTTGCACCTTAAAAGAATATATTGGACTAGTGAATGACTCTTTTTCTAAGTTAGAAGTAATTTGCCATAAATATGGTGTATCAAAATCTAAATAATTATAGGGAGTTAATTGAGTGTTGGTAACATTATAATTAGGTGTACTCGGCTTAGTTTCAGAGTTTTTCCATAGATATATATCGTAATTATTAACGCCTAAATCATAACTCCAATTCAATGATTGCCATGCTAAGGTTGAAATTGATTGATCAATTGGGTTAGTAGCGGTTGCAGGATAAACGGTTTTTTCACCGACACCGTACAATATAGGGTCACCAATGTAGCCATGAGCACTATTGATAGTGCCTTTGTTAGCGTCTCCAATGACCAAAGTTAAATAAGTAGCGTCATTGTCTAACTCAATTGCCACATTGTGAGCTTCAATATCGCCATTAATCAGTTCGCCATACTTCACTGCTACTCCATCGACTATTACCCAATAATTAATATTTTTTCCTGTAGCTGTTCCAAATCGAGCGGTAAATTTTTTCAATGTAATAGTATTGCTGAAACTTTGTTTAATTTTTTGCAGATTATATGTAATCCCTGATGTGGCATGCATATCAATAAAGGCATGGTGTGCAGGATCACCACTGTAATTAGGATTAGTGCCTAAATTATTCAATTGTAAAGAAGGGTCTGTGTGAGTAAATGGCCCCTTACTGGGAAGACCATCGTGTAGAGAAATACCTATTTTTTCAGAAAAATCAAAACTTATACCTGACGTGGAAATCGTGGTAGTACCATCTTGTTGGGGAACAAATGCGCCATCGACCATGCTATTTTCACTTGAAAAATCGTGATTATTTAGAGACGAGATAATACTTGTTCCTGACTTTCCAATACCAGGGAAAGTGCCATTCCCGCCAGCCAAGACATCAGCTAAACTATATTTTAAATGGATTTTATTCGTACCTTCACTCGTAAGGTTCCAGCGTAGGTCATCAACAAAAAAACGTCTCAAATCTTCTTCTGCAGCAGCACTCCAAATACGATATATATTATCTCGAGACTCTTGATAGGCAAATACATCTGAACGTGGAGGCACATTACGAATTGATTGATAAAATCCTTTCAACCATGCTTCGCTTCCCCATGTTTCGTAAGAATATATAATTAAACCCGACATCAAGTCATTAACACTTTCGCTAGGCTCCCAAGGCATGTACTCCTGCCGCCAGCCATAGTTGAAATCGTAAATAGGATTATCCCGATAGGTTTCATAATAAGCGACCATACGATCCCTAAACCATTGACCATCATTACCATCCCGCCAGTGGTAATCCATATTGACCCCTAATAAATCAGAAATGATTACAACCATGGCGTTATTCATGCCGACAGTCCACCATCCCCAATTCATCGGCTCATCATTCATCGCCCAATCAAAATAATCATTAAATTCTGGTAGCCAAAAGTTTCGACTGGATTCATAAAAGAAAACATGCATGAAACTATTATCATTATTTAATGCGTGTTGATACTGGCGCTCAAATTCTCCCATACCAACAGATATTCCACGTACCCCATGACTGGCAAGCCCTCCTGCACCGCAATTATCTAATGGTATTTGAATGGTAATACGGTTTTGCCACGGTGAATCTAAAGGAAGGTCGATCAAACCGGTTATTGACTCGTATTTGTCATAAAGACGGTGAAAAAAATCTACGATACGAGACATAGCTGCGGTTTCAAATTGAAGTGCCTCTTCACCTTCGATGACAATTGCAATAATATCATCATACCAAACGACAGCTTGTGTTTGTGAAGAGCACCCGAAACTATAATTCGTAGCAACCACCTGTATATCGTTTACCGGGGTCACGGTAATATTAATTGAATCACTCGCCCCAACACCTTCATTATCTGTCACTTCTAATTCAAAAGTCAGTAATAACTCTTCTGTAGTTGAAGGCGCTACAAATGATGCAGAAGCATTGCTAGGATTTTCAAGTACCACAGAAGTGCCAGCCGTTTGTCTCCACAGATAAGTAGATATACTGCCATCACTGTCTGAGCCTTCTCCTGCGAGGGTGGTATTAATATGTTCGTCAACACTTTGGTCTGAACCCGCATTTGAAATTGGCGCAATATTTACAGCAAGAACATGAATATCAACTGAATCTCTCGTCGTAGCTCCTTCATTATCAGTCACTTCTAATTCAAAAGTCAGTAATAACTCTTCTGTGGTTGAAGGCGCTACAAATGATGCAGAAGCATTACTAGGATTTTCAAGTATCACAGTAGTGCCAGCCGTTTGCCTCCACAGATAAGTAGATATGCTGCCATCACTGTCTGAGCCTTCTCCTGAGAGGGTAGTATTAACTTGTTCGTCAACATTTTGATCTGTTCCAGCATTTGAAACTGGCGCAGCATTTACAGCAAGAACATGAATATCAACTGAATCTTTTGCTGTGGCACCTTCATTATCAGTCACTTCTAATTCAAAAGTCAGTAATAACTCTTCTGTGGTCAAAGGCGCTATAAATGAAGCAAAAGCATTATTAGGATTTTCAAGTACCACAGAAGTGCCTGCCGTTTGTCTCCACAGATAAGTAGATATGCTGCCATCACTGTCTGAGCCTTCTCCTGAGAGGGTAGTATTAACTTGTTCGTCAACATTTTGATCTGTTCCCGCATTTGAAACTGGCGCTATATTTACAGCAAGAACATGAATATCAACTGAATCTCTCGTCGTAGCTCCTTCATTATCAGTCACTTCTAATTCAAAAGTCAGTAATAACTCTTCTGTGGTCAAAGGCGCTAAAAATGATGCTGAAGCATTACTAGGATTTTCAAGTACCACAGAAGTGCCAGCCGTTTGTCTCCACTGATAAGTAGATATGCTGCCATCACTGTCTGAGCCTTCTCCTGAGAGGGTGGTATTAACTTGTTCGTCAACATTTTGATCTGTTCCCGCATTTGAAACTGGCGCAGCATTTACAATAAGAACATGAATATCAACTGAATCTTTTGCTGTGGCACCTTCATTATCAGTCACTTCTAATTCAAAAGTCAGTAATAGCTCTTCTGTGGTCAAAGGCGCTACAAATGAAGCAAAAGCATTACTAGGATTTTCAAGTACCACAGAAGTGCCAGCCGTTTGTCTCCACTGATAAGTAGATATACTACCATCACTGTCTGAGCCTTCTCCTGAGAGGGTAGTATTAACTTGTTCGTCAACATTTTGATCTGTTCCAGCATTTGAAACTGGCGCAGCATTTACAGCAAGAACATGAATATCAACTGAATCTCTTGCTGTAGCTCCTTCATTATCAGTCACTTCTAATTCAAAAGTCAGTAATAGCTCTTCTGTGGTCAAAGGCGCTACAAATGAAGCAAAAGCATTACTAGGATTTTCAAGTACCACAGAAGTGCCAGCCGTTTGTCTCCACAAATAAGTTGATATACTGCCATCACTGTCTGAGCCTTCTCCTGCGAGGGTGGTATGAACTTGTTCGTCAACATTTTGGTCTGAACCAGCATTTACTAAAGGTTGAACATTTACTGATGGTGTTGACGTATTATTTGGTGCGCTGTCTCCACCACAACCAGTTAGAATAAAAAGACAGAAATAAAACGTCGATAGTTTAAGCATAAAAATAAAACGCAACATAACTTCCTTTGTTAATACTTATTTTCCTCATTGAAGTTCAAAGTATAGAAGCTTTCCATTTATTTAAAATATTAAACAATTTATTCTTTATTTTTAGTAAGTTGTGCCTAGATTGTGTCGTTAATTTATAAAGATACAAATCTACTTAATGTTTTAGTATTAATTTCATTAAAAGCGCTGAACATAAAAAAGGTTCCCACCTTTTTAGACTCGATTTGGGTAACGTGTAATTGTGCGTTTATTTTTGATACTTTTATATTCATATCATAACTTTCCACCTCAATAGAAAAGCCAGGAGAAAAAGCTTCAAATGCACTAATCGTAAGCTTTTCAATATGATTGTTAGTTTTATTAAAATACAATTTGCCATCAAACACACGATTAACATCACTATCAAACATTGGCAGTCGTGGCTTGAATGAAAATATGGCGTAGTCATTAGCATGCTCTATGAACTCTAGAGTAACCAGATGCACTACTTCGATGTTATTGACTTTAACCTCATGATCTTCATTTCGAATTGATCTCTGAACTTCGGCATACTCATGTAGCATTGCTTTTGATGGTTTTTCTTGGCTTTGTTCAATCAATTGCCACTGCTCATTAATTTCTAGACTAGGATCATATCGTTGAATACGCTGCTGTATTTTACCATTACCGTTATTTAACTGAGTTTCGATAGTAAAGCCCCACGCGGTACTGTCATTTAACGTATGCCATTGTATATTTTTAACTTGTTTTTTTACGGTTTTGAAAAGTGAGTCACTTTCCATATTCTCTGCATTAGTGCTACATGCTAAGAAGATAACCCAAATGGAATATAGCCTAATCTTTTTAATTGATATCATTATTTACCTCTTAGTTATTGTTACTAATATCATTATATTTTTATATTAATGACTTGAATTTACTTTCGTTATTGACACGATTTCTATCAATAAAAAGATAATTTGGGTCTATTACTATTTTGAAAGGAGCTTCATCTACAATAAACCTTATTTTTTTTGCACCATTTATCATTTGGATCGTTTGTTTTTTCAAAAGATACGATTCCTCTGCTACACGAGAATAAACACCAACAGTTACGTGATGAATGAAGCTTTGTTGCTTAAGTGCTGCATGTTTGAAAGTAAGACCGGACACATTTGCAGTAATTTGATATTTACCATCAGCCAATGTCTCAATATTTGCGTTAGAAATAGTTAAGTCATATGTTGCAATTTCACTTAACCACTCATCAATTTTTGCATGTTGTGACTTATCAGAAAGTTTTTTTATTATCTTGAGTAAATCTAAACTAGTAGCGTAATTTGCAATCGCTCCAGATTTTTTTTCCAATAAAAGTTTAAGTGCCTTATTTAATACCCCCTCAGTTATTAGATGACGAATTGCGTTAAAAACAACAGGCCCTTTGTGATAACGCAAATATCGTTGTCCCTGCATTTTTAAAAGCGGTGTTTCTCCTAAAACATCAGAGCTACGGCCTCTTAAATATTTCTGAGTAGAGTCAGCAACCACGTTATTAACATATCTTTCTCCATAGATCTTTTTCATGATCATAAGTGCAGAATAATCAGCCAAGGTCTCTATAAGCAGTACTTCTCCTTCTACTTTTGCTGAAGCAAGTTGATGGCCCCACCATTGATGAGCAATCTCATGCGCAATCAAATATGAAAAGTCATCAGGTCCATTTCCTTGAGTTATTTTCTCTTTGAGTCCTACATGTTCAGAAAGGTAAATAGTTGCAGGGTAAGCTCTTGCAAACGCTCTATTGGGGAGCTCAACTAATTTAAGCTCTGTAAATGGATAAGCACCGTATTCTTTTTCAAAATACTTCAGTGATTCAGCCGCTGTATTTAACATTAAGTTAATGTTTTTATCATGGCTGGGATGAAAGTAAGCCTTAATATCTGTTTTGTCTGTACGAACAGTTTTGGTTTTATATCGACCTGACGAAAACCCTAAGAAATTAGAAATTTTGTGATTTACTTTGTAATGGAAAAAAGCTCTATTATTTTCAGTCCACTGTTTTTTCAATACACCTGGCGCCATCCCAATTTGGTCCGAACTTGTTGATACAGTCGCTTCAAAGTTGATCCAACTGGCATCATTTTCATGCCCATGTTTATCATAAACTTTTCCAGTAATTAGCTTGGGCAAAGTAGTTCTTTTAGGTAAGTTATTTGCTAATCGTGTTTCATTATTTTGTATTTCATGATCAGCGTCATATCCGATAAATGGTAACAATGTGCTGCCATGGAAGTAACTTCCATTAGTTAATAATGAAATATCCTTATCGGCATTTTTAAACCCTTTCTTAGTTAAACTAGTCGTAAACTCCAGTTTGATATGCTCACCGGGGGCTAATGTCTTATTTAATTCAACTTCAATGACACTTAACTTAGTATTTATTTTAGAGTGATAACTATGGTTTAGCGTAAAGTGAAACATTTGTTCAGTATTTGGCAGTGTAATTAAAAACCTGTCGATATTTTCTTTGCCTGTGTTTCTTAGTAGATATTTGCCATTGATAACCACCTTGTGTTGATTAGGGAAAAAGGCCACATCAAGATTAATGTCGGTGATTCTAGGCATTGGTGAATGTTTATCGCTATGAAGTTGAGTTTCATAATCAAGTTGCGTTTGTACTCGTTCATCAGCCGTTATATAGCGATTTAAGATGTTGGTGTTATAAAAAATAAAGCTGCCACATAACACAGCAAGTAAAGTACTTAACTGCAATACACGTAAACCACCTGTTGATAATAAAAGCGTCAACCTTTTTGAAGCAGAATAAATTGACTCATCCAAGCTTCGCTTCGAAAGCCCATAACACATGATAGTGATAACAGCGGTCACTAATATCCAGTATATAGAAAACCAAAATGTATTTTTAAAGTAGAAGTCGTAACCGCTAAAATCAGAGTAATAATGCGGCCCAATATCAGAGAACCTCAGCATGTTATGTTCAAGGCCTAACATTGCGGCAATATCTGTTTTAAAGACCAATAATAAGCCCGCGGAGACAACAAAACCAACATACTTGTTAATAGAAATATACTGAATCGATAAACTAAGCACTGACATCAACAACAGCGGTAAGCCGTAAATAGGTATAAGTGATAAGAATAAATGCAGATCTTCAGCGTAAAAACCGTTCCATAACTGGTAACCAACGCCGATCATAATGATTAATGTAAGCATTATTAAGATCAGACAAGCCATAACTGAAATTTTCGATATTAAGTACAGCCACTTAGGCGTAGGTGCAACCAAGAGAACACCATCAAAACTCGTCTCTTTGGCTCGCCAAACCATTTCACCGGTAAAAAAGATCACAATAAATAAACCAACCAAACCTAGAGGTTTTGCCAAATAAGGCAATAAAGCACTGGTATAAGCATATTGAACACCCACAAAGAAATTGTTTTGCATGCCATTAATAATTTGTGCAATCACTAGTAGTGCCACAAGTGCTAATAACAACAGAAATGGCATTCCCCTTAAGGTCATACGCAACTCTAAAAACACATCACATCGAAATGCCGACCAAAGATCGAATTGTGGTTTTTTAGGAGTGTATTTTACATTAACTTTACTTTCCTGAATTGACACTTTAGTTGTTTTGTTTTTACTCGTTTTTTTGGTGCTATCAGCCTGCTTACGTTTTTTCTTCAATAATAAGCTTGCCACTAAAACAAAGGGTACAAAGAGCCAAATCATTCTATTGTATAAAAAATTACCACGTAAACTAACCAAAGAAGCATTCTTTTCGTCACTGGTCCAGAATTGCGTTTGTTCTAAAAATGCCGAGACTGCAAATGGATCTAATAAGCTAGCATAATTGATCTCTCCACGAGATATGGGATCTGAGGCTGTGAACATCGGTGAATCTAATAAAGCCGCTGATAACAGATAAAATATGTAAATGCTAATGCCTGATAAAAACGTCATGATCGTAGTTTTAAACTTAACAGCACTAAAAAATAACAAGCTGACGGTAAAGAACAGGTTGGGGAAAATGATTACAATAATAGGCCACAATGCATAACTGAAATTAAACACGCCATAAACTTCAGGATCATAGTTTGTAAGCAGTGTAGGTAGCAAAACTGCAGTAATAGCACTCAGTACAATAATTAAGCTCATTACAAATAAACTAACAAATCGACTTAACAGCAATACACTTTTCTCTACTGGTTTAGTTTCCACCAGTGAACTAAAGTCATAGTTTGTATCTCTAAGGGCTGAGTTTGCAGTAATAAGTGTTGTGGTAAAAATTGCAATTTGACTTAAAATAGTTAATGCATAAGTTATGTTTTGGGGTGATAGAACAAATACATTACCACTGATAACAACCCTTCCAGATAATAAGAAACCAAAGGCAGATAACATAATCAATGCAAACCACCAAGACAGTTGACGGCTCAAATATTTGAACTCAAAACTCAATAGTTGCAAAAACATTAAGCTATCTCCTCATTAGTCAATAATGGTGAAGGAGAACTAGACATTTTTAACGTATTAAAATATACATCTTCTAAACTGGGTTCAATTAACTCAAATCCAGGTTCAGGTTGTTTTGTTGATTGCACGTAAACCGCTTTATTTGCACCAAGACTTTTAGTAGATAACACATTGTACTGCTGCTCTAACTCGCTTAAATTTAGGCTTTTGGATTGTTTAAACCAAACTTGATCTTTAATCTCATGCATCAATGCTTTAGGCGAGCCCTTTTTCATCACTTGCCCGCGACTTATAATAGCCATATCACTGCATAGCTCCTGAATATCTTCAATGATGTGTGTTGATAAAATCAAAACGATGTTTTCACTTACATCAGTAAGCAAATTATAAAACCGAATACGTTCTTCGGGGTCTAAACCTGCCGTTGGTTCATCCACCATAATTAATTTAGGATCCGCCAAAAGAGCTTGAGCAATACCAAAGCGTCTTCTCATACCACCAGAAAACGTCGATACATAATTTTTCCTGTGCTCATAGAGGTTGGTTTGCTGTAGCAGTGCCAGAACTTGTTCTTTCCTTGCTTTAGCATTAGACAATCCTTTCATTATTGCCAAGTAGTCCAATAGTTCATAGGCAGAGACTCGAGGGTAAACACCGAAGTCTTGAGGTAAGTAACCTAATAGTTTTTTTAACCGTTCTGGTTGTGCTAGTACGTCAATACCATCAAAAGAAATACTTCCAGAGTCTGGTAATTGTAAGGTGGCTAGCGTACGCATAAAGCTCGATTTACCTGCCCCATTAGGACCAAGTAACCCAAACATACCTTTATCAATTGATAAGTTAATGTTGTTAAGCGCTTGAACGCCATTATCATAACGTTTACTTAGATTTTTAATTGTCAGCATTGAAAAGGTCTCGAAGATATTTAGTTGTTAAATCTTAAAGGAAGTGTGTAAAGTCAATGTAAAATGCCACTAGGACGGCTGTTACTTCGCTAAATATAGGCTTTACATTGGTTTTACATTAGCCCGATACACTGTAATGTGACAAAGCAAACAATTTACAAACATTGAGTGAAAAATATGGCAAATATATTAGTTGTTGAAGACGATATTGATATTGCTAAAGGGATAGGTGAATACGTTGAAACGTTAGGACATGCGTTAGATTTTGCCTACACGGGAAAACAAGCTCAGCAAATGATTAACGATTATGATTACGATCTCATATTACTTGATATTAACCTACCTCAAGTAAGTGGCTATGATATTTGTCTAAGCCTAATGGGTGAAGAGCTTGCCTGCTTACCGGTAATAATGATGTCGGCTAACCAAAGCGAACAAGATGTTCTCAAAGGGTTTCAATCAGGGGCATGGGACTACCTTAAAAAACCTTTTTCGTACGCTGAATTAAATGCAAGAATTACCGTAGCTTTAAGTAAGGTGACATCAAAAAAATCAACGTATATTCAAGTAAATGAATATAGTCTCGACACGAAAGCCAAAACCCTTAACAGCAGTGAAAACAAATGTATTCAACTACATACGCTTAGCTTTACTTTGATAAAGCTCCTAATGGAAAACTATCCTAACCCTGTAGCTACAGCTCAATTGATTGATACATTATGGCCAGATGAACTCCCCCAAAGTAACCCATTAAGAGCTAACATTTATGCACTTCGAAAACAGCTAAAAAACATGTTTAATAAAGAACTTATTCATAACGTTAAAGGCATAGGATATAAGTTTGATGAGGAAATATAGCCCTACATTAACAAGCCGAGTGACTTTTTGGATAACCCTATTTGCACTCTGTTTATTTTTGCTTCTCTCTTTTTTGACGTTAGTTGTAGCATATTCTTCTGAAGACAGCATGATCCACAATATACTGCGTAGTGTAGATACAGAAGCCATAGCACTTAATAGCCAGGTAGAAGAGATCAGCTTCGATGAACTTATTGATATGGGATATAAATATGCCAATAAAGCGCAATTGTCAGAACGAGTTGGCGGTTTTGGAGAGTTTCCATACCAAGATAAGTATTTTCATTTTATGATTTTAGAAAACAAGATCATACTATTTGATACTACAAGTTTTGTTATTACAGAAAGCCGTATAAAAGAGATCATTAAACTTTTATTTAAAGCATTTATTCCATTTTTAATTGCTGCTTTTTTTATCTCGAGAATGATAGCAAAGCGTGCATTAAAGCCATTTTCCACATTGAAAACAACACTTTTAAAACCTGATAAATTGGCAACAGATATTAAAGAGATCAATAGGCTTATAAAAGAAGCCGATGTAAAGCAAATAGCAGATGAATTAGCCTTAGTGCTAGAGCAAAAAGAACAAGTATTAGCCCAGCAAATTGTTTTTAATCAAGGGATGAGTCACGAACTGAGAACGCCTTTACAGGTTATGACCCACGCGGTTGAACTGATAGGTATAAAAAACCCTGAACTTATGCAGCAAGATGTATACGTGCGGTTAGTTAATTCGATGAGTCGAATGCACCGTACGAGTGAAGCCATGTTGTGGTTAACCTCAACAACCAAATCAACGCATCACACTCAGGTGAATGATTGTTTAAGCCGAATGAAACAAGAAATCCTACTGACATATAGCAATCATGGCTTAAAACTGAATGTGCAAGAACAGGGTAAACTCTTATTGCCGATGCCAGAAGAAGTATTCGAGTTTATTTTATACAACTTATTGAATAATGCAGTTCATCACGGCAAAGTTAACAATGAAACACTCTCTGTCCAAATAGATATTACGACTCATTCTTTGTGTTTTAAAAACGCAGTGGGAAATAATGAAATTGAAAAGAGTAGTTCTACAACAAACTTTGGCTTAGGTTTGGCCTTGGTTAGTAAACTTTGTGAACGATTTGGGTTACAGGAAAGTGTAGAAAACAAAAACAATGTTTATTCGATAGAAATAAATTTAAGTAAACAAATTTAGAATAACCTCATTAATTTTATTTTGGCAATATTCAGCAGAAGCCATGTGAGAAACAATGGTGCTTCAAGATAGTAATCATGGAGTTAAATCTCATCTCTAGTGAGATAATCTATATCAAGCAGTTACCTTATAATCAGTAGGTCGACAGCTCAACGCTAACACGCCTATATAAATGTAAGGGATAAAGCGACGCAGGAAACTAAGCCGAATCGCCGCCTTTTATTCTCTTATGAGAAATAACGAAATTCTATTTCTCGAGGAATCAATTATTTATCAAGTTATTATGGCTTTCTTCACGTAAATGATGACTGAAAATTTAATTTTTAGCGTCAACTATTGTTACCTTCTTAATCATAAAAGAAACATTTTCAACAGGAATAACTTGTGTTTCAGATTTATCATTATCAAATAAGTAAACATACCTGCTTGAACTACCTAACAGAGATAAGGTTTTTTCAACTTGATGATCTCCAGGATCTGAAATCCGAACTAAAAATTCATCCGTTTTCCCTGATTTTATTTCAGTCGCATTACGTATAGATATGTGTTGCACGAGAAAAGTCGTGTAGAAAATTAAAATAACAGCGTAGCTAATAGGATCCATGTATTTAGATTTAAATTTTTTCTCAACAAAATTGCCATAGCCTTTATATTTATTTCTCAATAAAAGATCAAAGCGATAAAAAATGCTGCTTACAATGATTAAAGATATGAAGATAACAACCGACTTAGGTTCTAGAATTGATGCTAATAAAAAGTCACTCAAGTCTGCGAACTTAATAATATTAATACCAAATTCTTTATAGAAGAAGTAACTATAGAGCACTCCAATAATCGTGATAATGAAATAACAAAACGTAAACAACATTGTAGGATGCTCTTTAAAGATTAGTTTTATTTGTTCATTCATTTATTTTTCCCAAACTTCATTTTAATGACTTATAGACTAACCAGCATGGGGGTGAGAATCAAACAGTACATAAGGGCTTTTAGTTAAAGATTCAATGTAACTCGTGAGGTGTGTACTGCTGACACGAGAATAAACGCACCTTAGCAGCAATGTTAAGATTTTTTCCGTCTCTAATGAAGTAAAAACTATCGTTGTATTTAGGCCAATATTTTATTGGAACTAGTATTAGTTAAATGCGTAAATATCCAAAGGGCATTAGCACCAGTGGTAACTGTTCCTCTGAAATAAAGTATTCCGACTCAAAATCTAGTTAAGTAAAACCAATAAAGCGCGATTAAACTTAGATAAATTACTGGGATGATCACAGCATCAACTCATTGAATAAGTAGATAATTTATATATTGGATAAAATCCATATATACGACTAGTCTTCAATATGTTTAATGCTAAAAAGGAAAGTGGTTTATGAGTAATATTGACCCAAAGAAAAGGACATTCATAAAAACAGCCGCATCTGGCATAGCTTTGTCTTTGACTGCACTAAAAGCACCCTACGTTTTTGCCCGTAATAAAACGGTTTTAAGAGTGTTAGGTACTCACGTTACTCTACAAGAAGAACTTAGACAAAAAGCCATGGAAGACTTAGGAATAGAGCTAGTCTTTGAACCTAAGGGGAGCGCCGCTGTTTTACAAAAAGCCTCCATGTCTCCTCAGTCTTTTGATTTATTTGAACAATGGTCAAACAGTATAAATGTATTATGGCGCTCTGGCGCTATTCAAGCTATAGACAAAAAGCGACTTACCTATTGGGATGAAATCAATGACCTAACTAAAACAGGAAGACTCACTCCCGATGCAAATGTAGGTGCGGGTGATGCCCCTTTCAAGTTATTACATGTACAAGCTGACCAACAACTTGGCAGTAATGATACCGATAAACTCAGTTTTCTGCCATATGTACATAACGTAGATTCTTTTGGCTACAACACCAACGTTATTAAACAAGGGGTTCCCTACAAGACCGAAAGCTGGGGCTGGTTATTAGATGATAAATATAAAGGTAAGGTCGGTATTGTTAATGCTCCGACTATTGGCATATTTGATCTTGCTCTAGCTGCTCAAGCAAAAGGGTTAATGACTTTTAACAATATAGGTGCAATGACAAAAGCAGAATTAGACCAACTATTTTCAATTTTGATCGAGTTTAAACAAAATAAACATTTTAATGGCTTTTGGACTTCAGTTCCTGAATCTGTTGATTTTATGAAGTCAGACCGTGTAGTGATCGAAAGTATGTTCTCTCCTGCGGTATCAGCACTAAATGGACAAAACATTCCAGTGACTTATGCAGCGCCTAAAGAAGGGTACAGAGGTTGGCACGGCGTTATGTGCTTATCAAGCTCAACACATGGTCGGGTAAAAGATGCGGCCTATGATTACATGAATTGGTGGCTTTCAGGTTGGCCGGGCGCCTTTATTGCACGACAAGGTTATTACATCAGTAATCCCGCAAGAGCATCAAAATATTTATCACAAGCAGAGTGGGATTATTGGTATGACGGAAAAGCAGCCTCTGTAGCTCTACGTGGCACAGATAATAAGATATCGGTACAAGCTGGTGATATTCGTTCAGGGGGGAGTTACATTAAACGCTTTAGCAATGTTGCTGTTTGGAATACGGTCATGCCTACCTATGACTATAGTCTCCAAAAATGGTACGAATTAATCAACGCATAAGGCTAAAGTGTATTAATGTTTAATAATTTAAAATATAAATTATCACTAACACTCTTTTTAGTCTTTGCTGTGTTTTTAGTTCAGGGATACATTTCCAGCAACAGCTACCAAGTATTATTAAGCGGTTTAAAACAAACACAAAAACTCTCTATAGAAGTTGTTAATGTAAAATCACTTGAACAGCAAGTTACCGATTTAAAGCGTAATGTTTTATTGTATCGAGAAACGGGAAGTGCCTCAGTTATTACTCGCTTTAATACAATCGTAAAAAATGTTGATATTGGCGTAACGAAGTTAACCGTTTATGCGAACAGCAAAAAAGATCCCGACAAATACTTGAACTTGATCCGTAGTATGAAAACTCACTTATACGATTATCAAAATCACTTTTTTGAAGTACAGCAATTAAGCGTGCGTAAGGAAGCCCTTTTTAACAGACAAAGCCAAGAGTTTAGTAAAAAGATTAAAGAAAATGTTGAAAACTTATTAAACAACACTGTAATTAATTTTGCGAACAAAGATATTTATATAAAAATATTAAATAACTTAAATGAATTAGAGTACATAAATTACCAATACTTTACTTCGCGCGATGCGAGTTTCATTACACAATATCAAAAAAAACTATCGATAGTAGAGCAACAATTACAACAACTGGGCAACACTGAGCTTTCTACAATCACATCAGAGTTACGAAAAGGTTTTTTTCAACTTGTTCAACTGACTAGGAATTATAGCTATTTAGTTAACGTTGTTATGTCTGGCTCTGCAAATGAATTTTTCTATCTCGCAGGTAAATTGAGTGAATTAGTATTAACCGATTTAGAAATGAACAACACTCAATTAGATGTACAAGCACAACGCACTATTCAATATAATAACTATTTGTTTATTATTAGTTTTATTATTTTGAGTACTCTGGTTGTGCTTATCTTGAAAAAACTCATATTACCCATAGAAAAGCTCACTTCAATATTTCAATCGCTGTCTTCTAATAAACCAATCACTGATCCTCTCAACGTTAATCGTAGCGATGAAGTAGGAAAACTGTACTCTGCTGCAGCTGCATTTAAAGAAAAAAATGCCCAAACTGAACAATTATTATCAAATGCTCATCAATTAAATGAACGCCTTTCAGAAACGACACAAAGAGCAAATAAAGCCTCAAAATCCAAAAGTATATTTTTAGCAAATATGAGCCACGAAATTCGCACGCCAATGAATGGTATTGTTGGAATGATTGATTTATTGCAAAGAACATCTCTCGACTCAGAACAAAAAGACTTTGTGGAAAAAGTACGTTATTCAGGTCAGATTTTAATGAGCGTCATCAATGATATTCTTGACTTCTCAAAAATAGAAGCGGGAAAATTATCACTAGAAAACATCTGTTTTTCACCCACCGAAGCCATCGAAAATATCATAGAAGCAATAACGATTAAAGCCAATGAAAAAAACTTAAACGTTCATTGCTCATTTAGCTCAAGTATCCCCGAAAAGATATTAGGTGATCCCGTCAGATTGAGCCAAATATTACTAAACCTAGGAAACAATGCCGTAAAATTTACCAAACAAGGCAAGATTACCTTTAATGTTGAATACCGAATACAAGCCAATGAACATCTATTAATAATGAGTGTTCAGGACACAGGGATAGGCATTCCCGCTGGTAAAACAGATAAAATATTTGAAGACTTCTCCCAAGCTGAAGAAGATACCACGCGCACATTTGGTGGTACAGGACTAGGATTAAGTATTGCGAAACAACTCTCTAATTTAATGAATGGCCAAATAACGGTAACGTCTCAAGAAAGTAAAGGGAGCTGTTTTGCTTTAACGTTACCAATTGAGCTAGTCGTTGAAGAAAAAATAACGAAGACACAAACAAAGCCTAAATTTAAAAAACTAATTCTTTGTCATCTAGATAATAAAGCCTTCGTTGATGCCAATAGCCTTGCTTTAATCAGTCAAAAAGTGATTGTTAAAAATAATATTAACACCATTCAACCATTAATCGATGTTTATACTCAACAACAAAACGGCGCTAAAGAAGACTTCTCTGTAATTTTCACGACTAAAAGCACTTTAAGTGATGAAAATAACGCTTTTATCAACAAGCTTATTAAAACGATTCCCTATGTAGGTATCATTACAGATACTGAGCCTAAAAATCATTACAATAACCTTGTAAGCTTATGGCCAAAACATGTCATTCACCAGCCGGTAACACCTAGTAAGTTAGTTAAACTACTCTCTGAAAATTTGAATAGTTCTGAACAGAAAACAATTCAGCATAAAGCTATTCAATTGCCCAAATTTATTGCTCATGTGCTATTAGTGGAAGATAATGCTATCAATCAGGTGGTTGCAGGGAAAATGTTGAGAAGTTTTGGCATAACCTTTGAAATAGCTGAAGACGGTGAACAAGCCGTAAGAAAAGTGGTGAATAATGCTAATTACGATTTGGTCTTTATGGATATTCAAATGCCTGTAATGGACGGTTATCAAGCGACGAAGTCGATTCGAGAGAAAGGTTTTACTGACTTATTAATTTGTGGTCTCTCTGCCAATGCAATGAGTTCAGATATTAGTTCCGGGTTAGCATCAGGTATGAATGACTATATAACCAAACCTTTAAAAGTTAATGCAATCGAAGAAGTTTTAATTAAATATTTAAGCCACTTACAAATAACAGCTAAAAATCAAGTATGTAATTGACAAAAAGCCATTGTAACCGCGGATGAGTTAACGAGTAAAACCAATTATATTTAGATAACGAGTCACTATTTAGTATTCAATTAGGCGCCAGGTAAGAGCAGGTAGAAATTGATTCCATGCAAAAGCTAGTGTGAGGTATTAAGCAAAAAATGGACAAGTAGGATAAATCGGTGCAGTTATGCTGGCTTCTTTAATCCGTCCCTTTCATAGTCTTTAAAGTAATAACAATCTAAAGTACACATTGTTATTACTTCATTTCTCATGTTTATTTTAAATTATTTTTCACGTTTTCCATCGCTAATATAAACTCTTCTAGGCGCTCACTTTTTTGCTCTTTCGCCATTAATACGAGTTGTTGGTATTTTTCTAACGCTCGTTTATCAAGCTTTAATGCTTCCAAGCTTTTAGCCCAAGTTAATAAAGCAGGTAACGATTTTGGCAAATACAAGTTCCAGCGTTTTGCTACCGTTACTGCCTCCTGAGCACGACCTTCACGCAATAGTTTTCCAGAAATAAAGCGTAAATTATTAACATTATTCCAGCGATCCGCATTAGGCAGAATATCAAAGCCGTATTTTTCCGATAGCGGTTTATAAAATGCATCTATGTTTGCCATTGCATCACCGGGCTGTTTTATAATCTCGCGATACTTAGGTGCCCATAATTTTTGTGGATACATATGTTCAAATGCCGAAAGCATCGCTTTCAAAAAAGCAGCATAGTGATTTTCGTTGTCAATAGTTTCGATGTCATAATTAAAGTGGCTATTTTTATAAACGGATAGCATATCTGTTAATTTATTTATATTTTGTCGATAAGCAGGGTAATGCTCAAAACCAGAATCGTCATCAGCAAAATACAAATATTCTTTTCTATCAGGTCGGTTACTTAGACTTTTTTCCATTGATTCTATTAAGGTTTGTCCTTTTTTATAACCCATACCAACCATATCGCTAGCGGCTAAAAACAAATAAGCGTCAAAGGTTTCTGGTGAATGTATAAAAGTATCTAAAGAAAATAATGCATTAGCGGAAACACCAATAATGGTACGATGATCATTTGCGCGATAATATTTTTTTAGAAAAGGAAATATTTCTTCTTTAAGATGAGGTAGATATAACTCAGGATTTTCGTCTCCATTAAGTTTTTCCATACTATCCCACATCCCATTAGTATAGAAACCTGGTGTAGATCCTCCTTTATTTAGACTAACGACAATTGATTTTGGCATACGCTCTACCTCACTTAAATGCTTCACCATTCCTGTAAGAGCATGAAAGAACTGATTGCCATGTTCGCCCGTGATAAAAATGACAGGGTACGTATGGTGCGCGGAAGACTGTTCAAAATTTTCAGGCAAATATATATTCATGATCTCTGATGTGCCTAATATCTTAGAGTCAAAAATAATTTGTTTGGCATAAGTTATAGGCCTAGAGCTAGATATCGATTCATGCTTACTACTGTTCGATGTATTGGCATTACAAGTCAAACTGATAGTGAACAATGTAAATACGACAAATGCGGTTTTAAATGAATTCATTACTTTTCCTATTAGGGGTTCTTTTGATTTGTTATCGCAGCGAAGGCTTATTGTAGGTATTCCACTAAATTACTACCCTTTAACGACCAAGCTTAAATAAAATAGATTAAAGGGGTTAACAATAAACATTGCTGCCATGATAGAATTTTCAAAAAAAGGGAGTCTTTATTTCGAACTGCTAGTTTTATCAATTATCGATATGAATACATGAATTAACTCTGAAAAATAACTGACTTATAGCTGAAAGCAAAAAAATCAATAACTTATATGTATAAGTTAAGGTATTAAAATGGATATAATCAGTTTGTTCGCCGTCTACCATAGGTAAAAATAATGATTCTGCTGTATGAAATTGCTAATTACGTTGTTGATGTAGCACGAAACCAAATAATTCGTGACCAACATTCAGTAGATGAAGTTATTCAAACGCTACCACCAAAAACTATTATGGTTTTAACAGAGCTTGCCAAATTACAAGGACAAGTTGTTAGTCATGACAAATTAATGAACGTTGTTTGGCAAAATACGGTCGTGTCGCCAAATTCCTTACAAAGATGCATAACACAATTAAGAAAAGCATTAGCAGACGACAGTAAACAGCAACTCATAATAAAAACCCACGCAAAACAGGGTTATAGTCTAGAAGTTCCGGTTAAATTTATACAAGGCTCAAACCTAGCATCAATTCAAGAAGCCACGATTGGCATTGATTCATTAGAGCACTTCGACAAAGGTAACGTAGATATAGCTCCGTTAGAACAAAACAATCACTCAACAGCAAAATCCCATGCAACGTCACTAAAACCAGCCCAACGTTTAACGAGGCACATTATTGCTTTTGTTGGTTTGTTTATATTAACCCTTATTGTTTTTAGTTATTTTTCTCCATTGCCAAGAGATTTTAGTTTCAACACATTAACGCCGATAACCTCGAGTGATAATCTAGAGCGCAATGCGAGTTACTCTCCTGACGGAAAATTTGTTCTATTTCATCGTTATGATGGTTTATGCGATAACAATATTTGGGCTAAAGAGTTAGCTACCGGCAAAGAACTTAAACTAACAACGAAATATGGATTTTATAGCGATCATAGCTTCACCGAAAACGGTGATACATTAGCCTTTATGGCAAAAGTAAGTTGTGGGAAAACAAAGAACAAGAAGAAAAAGAAGAAAAAAGGCGAATGTTGGAACTTAATGACCTTAGATTTTTCAAAGGCATTAAAAGAACCACAAGAGCCAGAGCTTACCGTTAGCTGTGACCAAGGTGCACTCTCTAACCCTGTTTGGTTAAGTAGTGGCAATATAGTGGCGCTAAACAAGCAAGGTTCACGTTGGCAAATAGTTAAATTTATGCCCGGTGCGCCCAGTTACGTTCCTCTATACACAGCTATTGATAAAAACTATTACCACTTAATGTATTCAAATAAACGAAAACAATTAATTGGACTAGCGATAAATTCACAGAACGAACACGTTATCGACTTAATAAGCCCACAAGGCAAGTTATTGTCGAGTCATGTTATCGAACGTCCAAACGTTATTTCTCCCTATAAATTGCTAGAGCCTATTATTGACCCTCAACAAGAAAAGTTATTGATTTCAACAGGGAAACGACTTTTTACGTTGTCCTTTACGGGTGAGATGGAACAAATCACAACACTCAATCATAATTACCTTTCTAATATAAAAATGAATGACGATGGCGAAAGTATTGTTGCTGTACAAGGCGTTGTGGATACCGATATAGCTAAAGTTAATATAGATAACTTAAGTTTAAGCCAAGAACAACCATCAATTAACAATCAAACCGTCGATTTTAATCAAGTGCGCCAGCCCTACCCGAGCATTGCCCGTTCAATTGCTGAAGATTTTGATGCTCAGTTTCAGCCACAAGGCGAATTAATCGCTTTTATTAGCACGCGTTCTGGTACAAGCCAAATATGGGTACAAAACAAAAATCAACTCACCCAGTTAACTCATTTTCCGATAGACACAGTTATTTCAAGTTTTAGCTGGTCTCCTTCAGGTGCCAGCATAATGCTTGCAGCTAATTTTGAGCTATTTAACGTTTATTTAGATAAAAGCATCAAGAAAATATCGATGAAGGTTGCCGTATTAGAACTATATCAATGGCAAGAAAATAACGAACTGTTAATGAGTATTCGCCACGCCGGTCAGCCTCAATTAATTAACTATAATTTGAATTCCCGTAAAGCAACGACATTAATGAATAAAGAAATCAGGTGGGCGGCTATTACTGAATCTAATCAATTACTGTATTTAAATAACCGAAATATAATATGGTTAACAACCACAGAAACAACACAACCCATTACAGAATTGAAAGTACAATTTTCGAGTAATCGTTTCGTTCTAGAGAATGGTAAAGTCTACGGTATCAACAAACTTAAGCAGCTTTGGTCATACACCCTAGAAACTAACACTTTAGAAATATTGGGAGAAATGGATCAATACACTAATTTCATTAGCGATATAGAACAATCAGAACTATTACTTACGCAAATTATTGCCGCTAAAAAAGAGGTCGTTGTATTAAGCAATAAAAGCAGCGGCGACACACAAAGCTCTCAAAAAAAGAGCAACTGACCTATTTTAAAAGTGGCTAACACTCGAGTAATTAAATGATGAAACTACACCAGACCAACAATATAGATGCTAAAATTTATTGTAATTCTTCGCTAACAATAAAAAGCTATTAATGTACTTAACATTCATCGATATTTTTGACCTTTTCCTGAGGTGTTTCGCTGTTGGTCAACTCTCCCTATTAAGTCATCACATTTTAGCAAAACAAAAAAACTTAACCGCATTTTTAGCTGTTTCCGTAAATATTTGCTTAGCGGCTTACCTGTTGCTTACAGCACCGATACCGGATCATCTTTACGGTGTATTAAGAGGCATACTTTTATTTTTCACCGAAGTCGCCCCCTACTTACTTTGGTTACTCGCGCTTTCTCTTTTTAAAGATGATTTCCAACCAATGAAATGGCCTATTTGGCTGAAAATTATCATTTTATTGACATTGACTTGGTTTATGTTTTTCTTCGGATACCTGAAAGGAAGAGGAGCTTTTCATCAAATCAACCATATCATCGAGTTTCTTTTTATATGCCACACTATTTTTATTACTATAAAGCAGTTTCCTGATGACTTAGTTGAAGCAAGAAGAAATGCTCGGTTAGTCACCTTGGTTTATACCTGTACTTATTTAATTTTGATATTACTACTTGAACTAGGTGATTCAACGCTAAGAGACTCAACAATTTTTAGTTTGCTCAATGCAGGGCTAATTTTAATCTCAACATCATTTTTTAGTTGGCATTATTTTAAGGGTAGATTCACTGATAAAGCGATAACCTCGTCTACTGAAGAAAATGAAATAGATGAGGTGAGTACATCTGAAATTCCTCTAGCTTTTAAGACTATAAACGAGCAACTTGGTCAATTAATGATAGAAGGCTTCTATGAAGAAACTCAGCTTTCGATTAAGCAACTCGCAAACAAACTCAATACACCAGAGCATCAATTACGCGAATTGATTAATAAACACTTAGGTTTTAGAAATTTTTCTGACTTTTTGAACAGCTACAGAATTCCGGCGGCATGCGCCCAATTTGAAGATCTCTCCAATATCCGAAAGCCAATATTGACTATAGCTTTAGAACTCGGTTACGGTTCTATTGCTACTTTTAACCGTAACTTCAAAGCCCAAAAAGGGATGACGCCTAAAGAGTATCGCAGTAAATTTCGAAAATGATCATAGTTTTTCAGTATTGATAAGCTTTAATCGCCTGATTTATTTAATCTTTAGGTTATCCCATTTAAAGAGTTACCATCAATGTTAAAATTTACTAAAAAAGAAATACTGAGTATCAGTTTAGTCTTAGCCACTATCATATTAATTTGGCCTGTTTATGAAAGTATGGCGCACAAAGGTAAAGTTAGTTTTCTGCCATTTTATCAATTCGACGAAATACCCAAGGTTAACCCTACCGACCAAAGACTTTATCAAGAGAGTTACAAACAGTCAGGCAACATAGCCTTAAACTCAATGACTAAACATAAAATCACGATTAATGCGCCGGCAATTTCAGCAGCCGTATCCATTAATGGTAAATTGGTTTGGGCCGGTGCATCTGGTTGGTCAGATATCAACAACGAAACGCCTGTAACAACTCATACGCAATTTAGAATTGGTAGTACCGCAAAAGCATTAACAGGAACGGCACTAGCAAGAATGTTTGATGCAAAGCAGATCAATCTTGATAAGAAAATTTCTGTATACATGAAGAACCTACCAAATGATGCTTGGCAAAACATAACGAGCCGTCAACTTGCTTCTCATATGGCTGGTCTGCCACACTATAAAGAGAATACTGACTACTTAGGCCTATACAAAACGGCTACATTGTCCACGCGATACGAACAAGTTGAACAATCACTTTCAATATTTGATGGTAGTGACCTTTTATTTGAACCTGGCACGCAATTTCACTATTCAACATTAGGCACAGTTTTACTGAGTGCGGTAATGGAGAGCGCAGCAAATACTCCTTACCTTGATATTATAAAAAAACAAGTACTTGAGCCACTTGAAATGAACGCGACCATGGCCGAATTTCAAGGAGAGAACGCTGTAAATTTAGCGAAATTTTATTGGAATGATAAAGGTCGTTCGAACCAAGTCAGGCAATGGCGAGATGTTGACCTTAGCCACAGATTAGCGGGTGGCGGTTTTATATCAACATCTTCAGACCTTGTAAAAATGGGTAGTGCGTTCTTAGATGATGACTTTATATCCCAAAAAACACGCAGCACTTTTTGGACTCCACAAACATTACCCGACGGTAGTGAAACTCCTAATGGCTATGCATTAGGCTGGCGCGTGCTAACTAGAGATATTGATGATATTGGTGAAATAACGTTTGCCAATCATGGTGGTGTTTCTCGTGGCGCACAAAGTTGGTTAATGGTATTGCCCAAACATAATATATCTGTTGCGGTAAACATTAACTCAAATACCAAGGTATTCTGGGATTTTGGTAAGATATCAATGGAAATCTTAAAGCCATTTTTATCAGCAAAAAATAAAATAGACCAGAAAGAAAAATAGCATAATAAGCTTTCATTTAACGATATAAATAAGCATAACAACTGCGCTAACGGGTGTTACTTATATGCTTGCTATAGACATAAAATGTAATGATGTTATTTATGTATATTTTACCGCCGAATACCGTTTATACTTTATTGTTATTTCTGCCTTACATGGATTTTATAATGATTGATTTTCGCTCAGATACAGTAACCCGGCCTAGTTTAAAAATGCGTGATGCAATGTCACAAGCACAAGTCGGCGATGATGTTTATGGTGACGACCCAACAGTAAATGAATTAGAGCAGTGGTCTGCTAAACGCCATGGTTTTGAAGCGGCCCTATTTTGCAGTTCAGGTACGCAAGCAAACCTATTAGCATTAATGGCCCATTGTGATCGTGGCGATGAGTATTTATGTGGTCAACAGGCTCATAATTATAAATTTGAGGGAGGTGGTGCAGCAGTACTTGGCTCTATTCAGCCACAACCGATAGAAAATGAGAAAGATGGCACAATCTGTTTAAAGAAACTAGAACAAGCGATTAAACCTGATGATTCACATTTTGCTTGCACGAAACTCGTCAGCATAGAAAATACCATTAATGGCAAGGTATTACCGTTAGAGTATTTGGCAGATCTTCGAACGTTTGTTAACAAACATCAATTAAGTTTGCATTTAGATGGTGCCAGATCTTATAACGCTGCGGTAGCATTAGACGTAGATATCACTGAAATAGCAAAATATTTTGATACGATGTCAGTGTGTTTATCAAAAGGTTTAGGTGCTCCTATTGGTTCATTGTTATTAGGCCCCACGAATTTAATTACCAAAGCTAGGCGATGGCGAAAAGTGCTCGGCGGTGGTATGCGTCAAGCCGGTATTCTTTGCGCAGCTGCGAAAATTGCCTTAACCGAAAATATCGACAAACTTAAAGTTGATCATGAAAATGCTCAATACTTAGCACAGCAACTTAACAGTATTCCAGGCTTAAATGTTAACGTTGAACAAGTTAGCACCAACATGGTGTTTGTTAAAGTCGATAAATCTATCGATATTGATGCAATAGCAACAGCACTAAAAACACAGAATATTATAATATCACCGAGTAGAAATATGCGTTTGGTTACGCATTTAGATATTAGTAAAGAAGATATAAATAGCTTTATTTCAGCCTTTAAATCGCTGATAATTTAATTTTTCATGTCTTTTAATTGATTTCGTTCTACTACATTGAATATTGTGATATTTTCTGTATTAGTTCTAGTAACAGATACGGTCTATCATTATGTTTTTAGTCTTAAGAAGGGCCATCTTTGCAATATTCTTGCTCTCGACATTAGTTTCCTGCGGCCAAGAACCAATACAACCAGAATCTACTCAGCCAGACAGCTCCAAAGCTCATGATCAATCCGGGGCTGTAATGGTTCAAAAGAGGATCAATGACATTGCCCCCACTCCCCCCATTACAGATACCTTACAAAATTGGAAGGATATCAAACAGTCTGGCGTCATAAGGGCGCTAAAATTAGTGTGGGAAGAAGAGACCAGTTTACCTCGTTCAGGCTCAAACAGTTTCTATCATATAGAACTACTTAATCAGTTCGCATCAAAGCACGGTTTGAGGGTTCAATGGGTCCCCGTTAAAGACCTTAATCAAATGTTCGATTATTTAGCTCAACATAAAGCCGACATTATTCCCCGACATCTCACGATCACCCAAAGCCGGTTAAGTAACATGGATTTCACTCAGGCACTTTTGCACGACACAGAAATACTAATTGCTAAAAAAGGCACAGTAAAACCAACGCAAGATTCATCAACAACCGTCTCAGTTCCTGAAGGAACCGCTTATATCGACAGTATTGCCAATAGCTTTCCACATTGGACAGCTAACATATTGCAAGGAACGCTTAGTGCTGAAGATATAGCAGATGCCTTGGTTGAAAAAAAGTTTGAATATAGCCTGTTAGACGGGGCATCAGTAAACACGCTATTGAACTATCGAGATGATATCGTTGCTTTGATGGAGTTTCCAACGTCGAGAAAACTCGCTTGGGCGGTCGGTCAAAATAACCAAAGTCTTCTGGATAAATTGAATGAATTTATTGCGGTTCATCATGTCACTCAAACATTTCGTTCAGAACGTAAACTAGACCTAAAAGAAATGAATAAGCAAAACTTAACGTTGCGGATCATTACTCGAAATAGCCCTGAAACCTATTTTTTGTGGCGCGGAGAATTAATGGGTTTCGAATATGAGCTGATGCGTGAATTTGCTAAACGCCACAAGGTTAGATTAGAAGTAATTGTTGCTGAGAGCTATGAGCAAATGAAATCATTGCTGGCCCAAGGAAAAGGAGATTTAATTGCCGCCGGTATTTCTCGAATTGAAGAACGAAAATCAGAGCTAAAGTTTAGCTTTCGATATAATCGGGTTTCCGAACTACTGGTAGCACATAAAGATAGCCCATTGATTAAAGACTTTAAAGATCTCAAAGGTCGAACGATTTCCATTAGAAAAACGAGCGCATTCTGGACTACCGCTCAGACGTTCGCCAAACAGCACGGGGTTAATATCATCGCTGCCGATGAACAATTACCGACTGAATTATTGATAGCCCAAGTTGCCAATAAAGTCATCGACTTAACCATAGCAGACAGCAATTTGGTCAGTATTGAAAAACGCTTTAGAGATAATATTGTCACACCGCTGACTCTCAAAGAAAACGTCCCCTATGCATATGCGGTGCGAAATAATAATCCACAGTTACTCAATGCGCTCAACGCCTTTATTAAAAAAGAATACCGAGGAACTTTCTATAATGTTATCAAAGGAAAGTATTTTTCCAGCCCCAAAAGGCTTAAACGCTATCGTCAAGACCGAATAACGGCAGACTCTAGCCTTTCACCTTATGATCATCAGGTTCAAACTGACGCCAGAAAATACCAATTTGACTGGCGATTAATCACCTCACAAATGTTTCAGGAAAGCCGTTTCAACCCTAGTGCCCTCTCCGCTGCAGGCGCACAAGGGTTGATGCAAGTACTCCCTCGTACAGCGAAAGAACTCGGATATTTAGATTTAACTCAACCTGAGCAGTCTATTTCCGCAGGTATCCAATATATGGACTGGACCCGAGCTCGATTTGAAAAGAACATACATATTGAGGAAAAAATATACTTTGCCCTTGCCGCCTATAATGCAGGATTCGGCCATGTGAGAGATGCTCAGAAACTAGCAAAACAGATGAATCTTCGTGACGACAAATGGTTTGATAATGTCGAAAAAGCAATGCTATTACTACAGCAACCCAAATATTATAAGAAGACACGTTATGGGTATTGTCGAGGGAGTGAGCCCGTTAATTATGTGAGAGAGATCCAACAACGATACTTAAGTTACGTTGATATTACAGATTAAACCGGTATTAATTACTGGCTAAGTTATGTATTTCATTAGCTGCACGGATACCTGATGCTATTGCCCCTTGTATCCAACCATGAAATTGAGATGCATGCTCTCCTGCAAAATGTACCTTATCTTCAGCAAGTTCTACTTGGGCACTAAGTGCCGCGTTTTGAGAGTTAGTTGGTGAGGCGTAAGCTGAACCAGTCCATTCTTCCTTTTGCCAGGAATGAATATGACTTTTAATCATAAAACCGTCTAATTGAGGGAAAACATGTTGCCAGCGAGAATGTACGCTTTCGATTTGTTGCTGCTCATCAAATGTGTCGAAATCGGTAGCCGTTATGCCACGAAGATAACTTTGGATGATGCCTGAACTTTTACCATCGTCCCAAGTAGGTTGCCAAACTTCTTCAGGCCAGCTTGTATTCCCCCAACCATTTAAGTTATCGCTTAACCAAAAACGCTCCGAAAATTGAGTATAGAGCCGAGTTGAGTCTGTATAGTCATATCCACCGTTACTGGCTAATGTTTTTTCATCTGATAGCTGTGGGGTGAATGATATTTTATTTAATACCGGTAATGGTACGGTGCACAAAACCCTATCAGCCAAATATTGTTCATTATTGCTTGTATGAATGACGACGTTTTCATTTGACTGTTGTACAGACTCAACGGGTGAGCCATAAAGAATATTGTCACCAAGGCTGCTAGACACGGCTAACGGCAGATTAGCCATGCCCCCTCTAATTTTATAAAATTCGCTGCGGTTAACTGAACCAGGCCAAGGAGGTTGATTAATGTATTCTTCTGCTGCGATAACTGAACTAACATTATTTTGAAGGGAAAAGTAGTTATTAGCTCTAGGATAAAATGGCTCAGTGTTTAGCCCAAAGTGTTCAATATAAGCAAGTGTTAAATTGTGGTTGGATGGAATTCGGGATGCACCCGCTTCAGCAAACTGTTCATTTTCAAAGTTATTATGCAAGGTATGTACTCTACCGCCCACTCTATTTCGTGCTTCAAGTATTGTTACTTGATGACCGGCTCTGAGTAACTCATAACCCGCAATTAACCCTGACATGCCAGCACCAATGATTACAATATTTAGTGGGGCTGATGCTTGAGTTAATGCACCGGGTGTATCGTTTGAAATTATAGGTAAAGAGGGTGTATCGACCGACTTTGGCGTTGAGTTACCACCACAAGCAGAAACACTTGCACTGGAAAAAATGACTAAACTTTGCTTTAAAAAATTTCGACGTGCTTTATCAACGTGCCTCGTGGCATATATAGAATTCTTCATAGCTGTGTAGTTTTGAATTTCATCAGTAGCTTTTCATATTTAAAAGCGTATACAGATATCGAATTTTAAGCAAGCAGTGATAACACCCTATTTAGCTTAGGATTTATGTTGAACTTTTGCCTGACTTGTAACGGGTAATTATTGGCATTTTATTTTTCGGAAAAACTCTATTTAGAGATTTTTTAGCAAAAACATCCATGCAGTGATTGATTTAGACATTATTATTCATCTGATTATGTTTTACACAATATTCCATTAGCGTTTTTTCTTTGAACAGGCGATATTTTTGTCATTTTTATCTAGGTTTGAATTTTCAGTATCATTACCTGAATTATGAGACTCTTCTATATCACAAGTCGGTTCTATGGGGTCAAGTGTAAAAATCATATCTGAGTGCTCTTCACCGGTAATACGCTTAATTTCTTTTAACATCGCCACTTTCCGTTCTTCGGTTAGTTCACCGTCAATACCGACCTGAATTTCATAACCGCCCTCTTCAAGCCGTTTGATGTGCAAATCAGGAAAAAGAAATTTATTTATTTTTGTGTTTGTTTCTAATGGTACGGTTTTCGGTTCCATTAACATGCTAAAGACTAACCAAATAAAAGTAGCCGCGATGGCTACGCCAACAGAGGCCAAAGTTACATTTTTTTTAGTAACTTTCCTCTTAGCAATATCTATGTCTTGCAACCATCGATAACCTTTCCGTTGAACCGTTTCAATAAATTGTGGGCTTTTGGCATTATCATTTAAGGCTTTACGTAAACGAGTAACAGTATTTGCTAACGAGTCAGGCCCCACAATCGTATCAGGCCATAAAGCGGTGGTTAACGATTTCTTACTAAGTGTTTGACCTTGTGCGGCACACAGCAACACCAAAAGTTCGAGCACTTTAGGCTGTAACACCAGAATATTCTGTTGATACTCAACACTATTTTGGCTGACATTCACCGTTAACCCGCCACTTTTAAATGGCGAGTCCATTAATTTTTCAATTGTGATGTTTTTATTGATATTCATTAAACTTCTTTATTTTCAATTTATTAGCAAGTACTAAATAGTTCGATATATTTTGGATAGTTAAATTATATAACTTGTTACATGCCATAAACTGGTAAAACATTATCATCTGTTGGATAAAGGCAACTAACTAGACTCATACTTTAAGGCTGTCATGAAATATTTACTACTACTTTTACTTAGCGCATCGTTTATTAGCAAGGCCATTATAATTCGCCATGATACACCTCCCGATCAATACCAAGTACCCGAGAGTCAATATCCAAGTGTGGTCAACCTCACATACTTAACGGGTACTTTAATTAATGAACAATGGATTTTAACTGCAGCACATGGCACGCCCTATTTACCCGCTCAACTAAAAGTAATGATCAGTGGTAATGAATACCAAGTCGATTATATTATTGTTCATCCTGATTATGACAGGAATAACCTCAGTCATGACATAGCTTTATTAAAACTCGATCGAAAAGTAACGGGAGTGGAAAGTACCAACATTTACCAAAACGATGATGAAAAGGCTCAGCATGTTTGGTTTGTTGGTCAAGGTGATACCGGCAATGGTGAAATAGGTGTGACAGGGAGTAGTGACGTTATGAATCATGCTGAAAACATTATTGATGACGTTGAGCCTTTGTGGATAAAATTTGATTTTGATAGCCCTTCAAATAAAGCATTAACACTTGAAGGAATTAGCGGCCCAGGAGACAGTGGCGGACCTGCATTTATTACCACTTCATCTGGCTTTAAAGTTGCTGGCGTTAGCTCACATCAGCGCAATAACGCCAATGGTGAAGGACTTTATGGTGTAAAAGAATACTATACTCGTACAAGCGTACATCAACCATGGATTAACAGTACCGTAAAGTCGTCGACTGCGGCTTTAAAAAAGAATGCGTTACTACGTACTAAGCATATTGCCATTAAAGCAGCTTCAGACGAGATATCAGCCTTATTAGGGAGTTACTTACTTGACGATGGCAACGAATTTATTATTGAGCCTTGCACAAAAAATGTGTGTTATCGCTGGGTAGGTGAGTCTCGACAAGTGAGCTTATTAAAAGCGAAAAATAATCTTTGGTTTTCTCCAGAGATTAACCGTGAATTTACAGTTACAACCAACAGTAATAACCAAATAATACAACTCAACATGACTGATTTTCATGGCGATAGAGTGCTAACCAGAAAAGAGAGTTCACAAGTCAACGCACTTAAAGCAAAAATAAAAACACGCGATAGAGAATTATTACATCACGCAGAGCCTGTTTGGCCTGAAAAAGCATTAAGTAATAAAGTGCAGGGCAGCGTTACCATGTCGTTCAGTATTAGTGTTGATGGTAGAGTAAATAATATTATCGTGACTGACTCCACCCCCAAAGGCGTGTTCGAGCAAGCTGCAAAATCGGCTTTATCACAATGGCGTTATGCTAGCTTAGATAAGCCGCTAAATAATGTTTTAACTCGCTTTGATTTTGACCCATCACTTTAATCGAGTTTTGTGTTTGGCTGAACACTAGAATAATAAAGCAATTGGTGAGCTTGCCACAATTGCTTTAAAACTTAAGCATTAAGATATCAGACTCTATGTTTTCCCATTTTGAAAAAGTTAATTTTTGACAATCATCAAGCAAATCAAATTTAAATTTTGAATTTAAAGCTGAACTCATTATTTTCTGAGTTTCAGCTGTTTTCAAGTTCATTTTCCAAAGCGAAATATCATCAACTTCTGTTAAATAAAATAATTCTCCTGAACAAACATCGAAGTTGGCACTTCGACTAATGTTTTCAACAATACGTGTCTCTATTTGGGTAGAAACATCAAGCTGCCAAATACCCTGCTGCCTATATTTGGTCAAATATAAGTTTCCGTCTGTGTTATCAGCTTTAACTTGATAACCGCCTTTTTGGGTTATTTGCACAAGGTTGCTGTCGGCAAAGTTATAAGCCCATATTTGCCAATCGCCACTTTTGTCTGAAGCAAAATAAAGTGTGGTACCGTCAATTGAAAAGCTTGGAAAAGCAGCGCTGTGCTCTTTGAGATCGATAAGTGCAGCGGTTTGAGTTTGTGTATTTAATAAATAAAGTTGCTTCTCACTTGAAGCAACTATTACTTGAGTACCATCTGGGTGCCATACATATGAATCTATCATAAGGTCATCGGGTAATGATTCTATCGATGATATGCCCTCTTCTTTTTGCAGCCACAATTGCATCGCACCATTTCTGTTTGACAAAAACAGTAATGAACGTCCGTCTGCTGAGTAAACGGGTTGACTATCAATACGACTAGAGCTTACAACTAATTTCATGGTTGAGTCTTCAGCAATCTGCTGCAAGCTATTTTGCGTTAAGTCAGTTTGCCATATATCAACGTCAGCAGTTTGAATTGAATAGACAAGAGAATTTCCAGAAGCACTTAATTGAGGTGAATTTATTGATTGCGTTGATTGATATAACGTTTGAATATCCCCTGTTGCGACATCTAATAACTTTAATTTTCCACCCGAACGATTATCACTAAAAATAATGCTTTGTTCATCGCGAGTCCAACTTGGTGTCCAACTTAAAAAACCTAACTCAGCAATTTTTCGTTGCTCTTTTGTCAGTAAATTTTTAACGAAAACTTGGTTGTTTCCCCAATATTTATTGCGGAAAAATAATAATTGCTCACCACTGGGTGACAAGGCTATTTCATTATCACCATAATAGTTATCTTCTCGGCCAGTGATTTCATCAACTTTTAAAGTACTTAAATGTAATTGATATATCTGATAAGGCATGGAGCTATTGCTTCTATCGGTAAAATACACCGACAAGTCGTCTGGTGCCCAAACAACATTGCTGTAATGCTCAACGGCACCACACTGATGAAGTTCTTCAACCTTAATGGGCTTGCCATTATCACTTAGGGTTAACAAATTAAGGTGGCAGGTATTTTTCCCCTTCCTGAAAAAAATAATTTTACTTTTATCGTGAGAAAATGCTGCTGAACGATCGTCATATTCAGAGTTGGTTAATTGTATGCTTTGCTGCTGATCGCGACGCTTTAGATATAAATGATAAGGTTGAAAAACGTTTTTTCTATGCCGATAAATTAGCCATTGTTCATCTGTCGATAATGAAGGATCGTACTCAAATCCTTGCTCACTGGTTAATTGTTCAAACTTTGGGTTAGCTATTTGAAACGTATTTTTACTTGTTGATGATAAATTTTGCCAATTTATCATCAAGACTATAATAAGCATCGATACGCTAAGTAATACTGTTTTTTTAGAAACTAACTTTAGTAATAATGAACTCGATTGTGAATTTGACCGCGCCGAACTGATGCTATCTTTATTAACGTCAACAACACTTTTAACATCGGCAATTAGCCGATAGCCTTTTTTTGCAATTGTTTGAATATAACGTGGTGCCTCGGCATTATCAGACAATGCTTTTCTGAGTAAACCGACCACACGATTAACGGCGCCTTCACTGACTTGTGAACGCCAAACGTCCTCCATAATTTTGTCGCGAGAAATGACTTCATTAGCATGGCAAGCAAGGTAATAAAGCAGTGCCATTACTTTAGGCTCAACAACCTGACGCTTACCATTACAGGAAAGAGTATTTAATTCTTTTTCAACGGTAAATTCACCCACTGTAAATACATTTGATAATGAAAGTGGCACTAAAGCTTCCTCTATTTTTTTATCTATTCTATCAACTTTAATACGATGCATTCACTAGGTAATTTATTGAAAACAAGTAAAATCATCAAAAAATCATTAGAAAATAGAGAATACATCACGACTTACTTGTTGATATATGCAAACAATGCCCACGAAGTATTCTAGTTGTCAGGTTGGCACAACAAAATAAATCTAAAAACTTGGTTAGAAAAGCAATAGATATTTTTTAGTTAGCAACTATTAAACCTAACATGAACATAGTCGACTTTATTGCAGGCTGAAGACATTAAACAGATTTATTGTTTGAGTATTTAATAAAGTAGAGCGGCTATACCGTGTAAACAAATCAGTGAACTAATGGATCAATTAAACCGACGAAATAATAAACCCGCTGCCCCTAATGAAAAAATAATAATGGTAGATGGCTCTGGTACTGAGTTTATTTGTGCACTCACATCTTCTACAGGAGAAAAATTATTAAACGCAAGCCCTATTCCTGACTTTTTGCTGCCAGTAAATGATATTTCTATTCGCGTAATATCGCTCAAGCCATGAAACCCAAACCCCCAAGGCTTTCCATCTAAAGAGGCTGCGCCTGATCTAGTGCCTAACGGTGATAACATTGATGCTAAAGATTGAGTACCATTAAAAGCTTCGACAAAGAATTGTTCTGTTTTGCTGTTACGGACATTCCCATCTATATCCCAAATTTCGCCTGATGCTGAAGTTACAGGGTTTGTCGCATCATAAATAATATGAAATGTACCAAAGGGTTTATATGCATTTTTTTGTCTGAGGAAGAAATTACCTAATAAAGTTTCATAACCTGTTGCGGCTCTATCATATTTATTTCCATAAGAGCTCATAAAGCCAGAATTGCCACCTTCTTTCCCTCCTCCTCTTTCTTCAAACACTCCATAACTATCAACATTACCATCGTCAGTAGTGTCAAAACCAAAGGATACTGAAACGCCATCGGCCATAAAACTGTCGGTTATACTGATAATACCGTTATCAAGAGGAGTTCCCCCTGAGGCTGTTGTTTCAAAATTGATTAAACCGGCATAGCTTCTAAGAGAAAAAATGAGAGCAACTATGAAAAATGATACATTCATTATTTTTATTGAAGTTGATGATTTCATAACAACGCACCTTAGATGTTTATATTTAAAGTAGTCTACTAACTCATACCTATTTCAAAATATGAGCCAAGATATACTTTGGAAAACATATAAAACAAATAACATATTAAACAATCACTTATACAGTGTAACTTTCCCTTTCATCACAAATATCATTTTGAGTGTCAAAGAATTTAATTGCATAATGAATAATTTTTTGCAAATCGAAAAACTAAAAACATACACAATAACTTTAATCATTACTCAGCATTAAATAAGTCTATTTAATGCTATATCTCCACTTTATTTTGTGCATAATAGGCGGCTCTACACATTAAGATCAGACCGTTTTCATGAATAATAACATTGTGGATTTACAAGATAAGCTACAGGCATTATTACTTTCCCAACAGGGTAATTTTGTGCAAGGTTCAGTGGCTGATTATATTCCTGCACTAGCCAAAGTAAATCCTGAGTTAGCAGGCATCTCTGTCGCGACTATTGATGGCGAAACGGTAGGCGTTGGTGATTATCAGCGTCCTTTTTCAATTCAAAGCATTTCAAAAGTTTTTGGCTTAGTCATGGCGATGAACCGAATTGGTGATTCTTTATGGCAACGTGTCAATATGGAACCATCTGGCCAACCTTTCAATTCTATTATTCAGTTGGAATGGGAAAAAGGCATACCTAGAAACCCTGTTATTAATGCGGGTGCTTTATTGGTAGCAGATGTACTAACCAGTCATTTTTCAGCGAGTAAACTCGCATTCTTAAGCTTTATGCGTACCTTAGCTGGTACTGAAGCTATTTATGTCGATAATCATGTTTACCAGTCGGAACTTTCTCATGGCAACCGTAATGCCGCCCTCGCTTATTTGATGAAGAGTTTTGGTAATATTCAAGCCGATATTCCAGCGATATTAAGCCATTACTTTACCCAATGTTCTGTAGCCATGAGCTGCGAACAATTAGCACAAAGCTTACTGTTTTTGGCAAATAAAGGTGTCGACCCTAGAACCAGCAAAGTAATTTGTAGCCCTAAAGACGCCCACCGAGTAAATGCAATTTTATCGACGAGTGGTATGTATGATCAATCTGGAGAATTTGCATTCTCGGTGGGTTTACCAGCAAAGAGTGGTGTTGGTGGGGGCATTATTGCGATTGTTCCTGGTTATGGCGTTATTTGCACCTGGAGCCCGCCATTGAATAAATTTGGTAATTCGGTCGTTGGGGTAAATTTAGTTGCCGCGATAGCAGAAGAGCTTGGTCTGTCGATTTACCATTAGTTTTTATTACCCACGGTAAGTTTCGGAAAATGATGAACAAGGCTACAGATAAAAATAGCAACCAAAAGTTACTCAGCTGGGTAACTTTATAGCGTTGTTTACTCTCGATTATAGTCAATTGTCTATAGTCAGAAAAAAATCAGCTTTTTATAAGCTTTATCTCATTATTTTTATTAAGAAATTTGCCAATGTTCCCTTTCATTAACATTTAAAGGTAATATCGTATGATTTCAAGGTTTCTATATTTTTCATTGTTGGTTTGGGTATTAAGTGCATTTCAAGTTCAAGCAGAAGGCGTTACTCAAGAAGTAACTATACACTCAAAACTTGCTCAGCAGGCGCTAACATTCCACATCACATTACCGCCAAACTACCAAAGCGATGATTCAAGTCGCTACCCAGTTTTCTACACAACTTCCGGTAACAGTCGCTTAAACATGCTCAAAGCACAAGTTGATTGGTTAAGCCATGTCGGCTTTGCTCCACTGCCTCAAGTTTTCATCGTTTCATTGCCCTCCGTTAAAGCAGATAAGTTTACTAAAGCATCTGGAAGCCTCGATGCTTTAGTGAGTCAAGTTTATGAAAAAGAGATTATTCCTTATATCGATAAGCACTACCGGACTCAGCCCTATAGAATGATTGAAGGCTTTTCCAGTACAGCCAATTTACTGCTCTCTATTTTTCTAGAAAAACCGCAGTTGTTTAATGCTTATTTAATATTTAGCCCCACATTTGGCTTAGACAAATCAAACCTTATTACTCGGTTGTTAGCCAAAGTACCCAATAAAGATTATCGATATCGGTCTCTCTATCTCAGTTTAGGTTCATTTAAAGACAATAAAGCACCTTTTGAACAGGTACAAAAACATTTATCTTCATGGTCGAAAGAAAATATTACAGGATTAGATATTTTTACTGAAGATTTAAGCAATAAAAACTACTTAACAGGTCCCGTTATTGGTCTTGCTAACGCTGCTGAAATTATGTTTTCTGATCGCCAACCAGAATCCTCTTTATTTGCAGAAACGGGGATTTCAGGAGTTAAACAGCATTTTACGCAGCTTCATCAAAAATATGGCTATGAATTAAGTGCCGACAGCACTATTGTCGATTTAAGTTTTTACTACGCAGAAACAAAACAATTTGAAAAAGCGGAAGAAACGTTAAATACCCTGATAACAAAAGCACCAAACAATATTATTTTTAGGGTTCGTTTATCTGAAATCCAACAAAAAGCGAAACAAATCGAAAGCGCAAAACTAACCTTAACGACGGCTTTAAAACACGCCAATACGCAAAAAGATGCAGAAGCAATTAGTTACATTGAATCGAGACTTATTGCTTTAAAGTAATCGCTCTCAACATCAGCGCTGTCTGGTTGTTTTATTACTCAAATAACCAGACAACATCTCTTTGCTCAGAAACAAAGTTGTCGGTAATTATAGAATTATTTTCAGGGTTAAAGTCAGTTAAAAACAAAGAGTTTATATCGTATTTAGCAATAATTTCAGCAGCTTCATTGATAGGATCATAACGCCAAATATTTAGTTTTTTATCCTGAAAATATAAATAGCCCTCACGCCATAAATAACGATACTGAATAGTTAATGGTGGTAATGCCGATATATGGCCGAGTTGACCATCTTGATATTTATTGAGTTTACCTACGCCTCCTGAACTTATAAAGATGTCATCACTGACCTTTTGTGCCCAATAAACATTACCTGTTTGTAGTGTCTCAAATTGTTGGTTACGAATATTAAACCAGAGTAATTTCGCTTCATTATTAACAATAGCAGACAGTAATAACTGCTCACCTTCTGTTTGATAAAGTCTTACCGGCAAAAAGTTAGTCACTATCTTTACCGGAGATTCACCTAAAGTAAATAACCATAACGCTTGTTCACTCAAGTAAATAATTTGCTGTTTATTCAGCCAAATAAATTGATCGATATCTTTACTTGTTTTTGTAAGTTGCTTATCTTCTTGATTCGAGGCTAACCATAGCTGACGATTGCCTGATTTATTAGATATCAAAGCAATATCATTTGTTTCAGGCTGATATTGGCCACTGAATTCACTAAATACGCTCGGTGAAATATCAACATCATTTACATCCGAATTATTTAAAATACGGCGCCTTACACTTGTATTTTTCTGACTAAATAACGAAATAAACTTTCCAGGAACAGTGGTCGGCACTAAATTAATAAGCGTACTATTTGTCATTATAGATTGCTGCTTAACAAGCTCGTGTTCATCAAACCAATAAATCATCTTTTTGTTTGGAATGACGATTGTTTTATTGTCATACCAACTGAGTTTTTCAGCGGTTTGCAATGCTGTAGGTAATTTTGATTGCTCAATTTCAGTTAAGTTAGCATTGGGAAAGTTTAAAAGGGCTGTTGTTAGATTCCCCTCGCCATTTATCCAAGCAAGTTTTTTTGTCTTTACTTGATAAGACAGGTATTGAGTATTTTGATTATCTAAAGTTAGCCGTTTACTTGTTTGTTTTTCAACATCAAACAAATATATGTCGCTGGAACGGTCAATGCTAGATGATAAATATAAAAGTGATTGATTATCAATCCATTGCGGGGAGTATTGAAAACGTCCTGGGCATGGTGTCAATGTTTTAGTTAAATGATTAATTAGATCAAAAGTCACTAAAGTGACACATTTTTTACCATCATTTTGCATCTGTAAGCCAAAAGCTATGGTTTTATCATCAGGTGAAATTGCGACGCTGCCCTTAACACGCAATGATTTAATGAGAATTAATTCCTTTTGGCTCGTTAATTCTTTATACACTAACTGTTGAGCATCTTGTGTTTGCCGCACTAAAATAGCAAACTTGCCTGAATGTGAAAGTGTTAACTCATCAACAGACTGACCATTGGTCGTCAGTGGTTTAATTTCATTTAAAGTAGGCAGTGTTGATGTATTGCTAAATGCTGCAAAATAGCTAATAACAATCAGCATTAAAAGCATAACGAAAATAGCAGGCTTTCTATATTGACTAGATGTAAAAACGGAACTTGTTATTTTCTTTTCAGCAAGCGAATCAAGGTTAAAGCTATACCCTAATTTTGGATGTGTTTTTATTACTATTTGCTGCTTAGCGTCATCACCTAAAAGCTTTCGTAATTGAGTAATACACCGCTGCAAAGTATTAGGAGAAACAATAACGTCAGTCCAGACATTCTCCATTAATGACGACTGAGAAACAATTTCTCCTTTTGCATTATAAAGTTCTGATAGTACGGCAAGTAATTTTGGTTCGATATTAACAATATTCGATTCAACTTCAATTTCTGAACGAATAAAGTCGACGAGATAATTGTTTATCCTAACAATACTTGTACTCAATACTAAAACTCCAATTAATACACTTAGGTTTTTAGGAATATATCCTTGAACCGTAATATATCCTATTGGTGAGAGGCGTGGAACAGATTACAACATTTGATTACCATGATTCAGGTAAAAGGTATTGGCAGCTATAAAAAAACCTTAATGCTGCCATTAAGGTTTTCATTGTAGGCTCACTTCATCACAGCAAAATAATATATATTAATTATGATAAACCTAGTTTTGTTATAACTTGCTTTAAATGGGCCATAGCTTCATCCGTAGGACCAGGATAATCACCAGCAATTGGAACATTACCTAAATAGCCTAAATCTTTCGTCCCTTCGGGACTGCAAAAGAATGCCGCTAGCACCAGTTTTCTCAAACGACTAAAAGCACGAGCAATTTTTGTAAATTCAGGTGCTAAATCATCTTTTTGGTAAGCGATATCATCAATGATTTTTAGTTGCTGAGCCGGAGAAAGTATTGTGAATGTTTTATTAAACCTCAACCTAGCTTCATCGTTGATCCAAACAAGAGCAGATAATATCGTTAAACGATCATTTTGCTGTCTTTCATAAGGTGCACTTACCCATTCATCAATTACGTCAGGAACGTTCACTTCAGTTGCTGAGGGCACATTACCGTCTCTTGGTACTAATATATCAGCCAGTACTGCTACCAAGGTTAATTGTTCAGCCGTTAATGTTTTCGGCCAAGGTGATGTGGGAGGAATGATCATACTAGGATCTTTACCGTAACCTTTTACCGTTATAGGCGGTAAGGTTAAGTCAGGCCAATGACCTTTAATTGCATCGCCGACAGCATTAGCGACCTTGGTCGTATTTTCGCCTGCTTCGCAACCAACAATTGAAGGAAGTAAAGCGCCAGCTGACAAAATACCTAACCACTTTAATGATTCACGACGAGTAATAGTCGATTGATATTGGTAGCCGTCATGATGACTACTTTCATTATCTTTGTTGTCTTCAATAGCCATGCTCACAGCTCCCCATTTTTTAATTGAGTGGCTAACCAAGAAGCATTTCTCATTGCCAGCGTCATGATGGTTAAAGTGCAGTTTTTGTGTGGGTTAGAGGCAAATACGCCAGCATCCATCACAAAAACATTATTACAATCCCAAGTTTGCCCATATTGATTAGTTACTGAGTCTTTAGCTGACTCACCCATACGAGTACTGCCCACTTCATGAATAATTTGACCACCTTTAAGAATAGCTTTTTCTGCACTGGGTAATGGCTTATCAAAAGTTGCCCCCATCGTTTCTAAAATTTTTCTCGCTGTCTTCAAACCATGTTCAACTTGCTTAAGTTCATGCTCTGCCCATTGCCAATGAAACTTAGCAACAGGTATTCCCCACTTATCAGTAACCTTATCGTCTATTTCCATATAACAATGTTCATTGGGCAACATCTCGCCACGTAAGGCTAGATAAACGCCAGCACCATAATTTTTCTTTGCCTGCTCTTTTATTTCTTTACCATAACCTTGCAAGTTGCCACTAACACCTGAGCCAGGTGCTCTAAAGCCACTGCCAATTTCAAAGTGATAACCTCGTGGGAAGTCTAGCTCGCCTTTTGCTTGTTGCTTATGCCCCCACCAAGGCACAAATAAGTGGTTGGCAGTATGACCATCTTCATTGTAAATGGGTCGCCCTTCAAGTGCAGGAATATGTGCCCCCACTCCAGTACCTGTTGAATCCATTAAATTTTTGCCCACATGTCCGCTAGAGTTCGCTAAGCCATTGGGGTGATGTTTACTTTTCGAATTCAATAATAACCTTGCTGATTCACAAGCACTGGCAGCTAAAATAATCACCTTTGCTGATAATTGAATATCGCTACCTGATTTTTTATCAACATAAGTCAACGCGTTGACTTTGCCGGTTTCATCAACATCAATCGATCTCACCATCGCATCAGTAATAATTTTTAAGTTTCCCGTAGCTTTTGCCATAGGAAGCAACGAAGTTGTCGTTTGAAAGGCAGCACCGATTGAACAACCATGGCCACAAGGTGTTGCATAAAAACATGCTTGTCTGTCATCTTTAGGTCTGGTTAATACCGCGCGGTGCATTGGCGCGGTTGCTATGCCTAGTTTTTTTGCAGCCGCCGCAACAAGTAATTCAGGCACTCTGGGTTTTGGTGGCGGTTGCAAAACGCCTTCAGCAGAATCTGGCATATCATCTAAACCGGTATTGGTTCCACAAATACCAACAAGCATCTCTGTTTTATCGTACCAAGGGGCTAACTCTTCATATTCAAAAGGCCAATCAGCTCCCAAGCCATCTCGAGTCTTTCCTTTAAAGTCATGCTCACTAAAACGTAATGAATATCGGCCCCAGTGGTTTGTTCTGCCACCTAACATACGAGCGCGCCACCACATAAAGTCAGAACTATCACCTGTGGTATAAGGCTCGTTTGGTACCGTCCAACCGCCATCAACTGTCGCATCATAAAAGCCAAAATCTTTATCTACATTACCCGCTCCCATTAACGGTGCTTCAGCATTGGTTTTAAACATAGGTGTTTCAGTTTTAGGATCGTAATCACGCCCAGCTTCTAGCATTAATACTTTATGACCGGCTTTCGCTAATGTGTAAGCCGCCATCGCCCCTCCAGCCCCAGAACCAACCACAATGACCTCATAGTTAAAATCTTTCATTTTACCTTCCAGAGCTATAACTCTTTAATTTTTATATTTTTAAATGAAACAGGGTCACTGTGATCCTGCAAGCCAATATGGCCAACTTGTGTTAATGCAAATCCTTGCCAGTTCTTAAATTTACTTTTATCAACTAACTGTTGCCATTTTTCACTTCCCACAACAACATCAGCTGTTTTAACATTATTTTGCCAAACCTTAAGTGACTGATTGAGCATTAAAATTCTAACACTATTCCACTCGCCAGCTTTTTTATGAGATTCAGTTGGAGAAGCGGTAATGTCGTAAATTGAGCCCGACAAATGAGAAGCAAGTTTATTGTCGCTATGACGCTCATTATCAAGAATTTGTACTTCTACGGCATGAGAATATATTTGATTACCAACTTCGTCTGCCATAATAAAAATACCACTATTCCCTGCTACCGATATTTTCCAATCTAACTTTAAGTCAAAATTTTCATATGTTTTTTTCGTAAGAATGTCACCCGCACCTTTTTCTGTCAGCCTCATTTCGCCTTGAGTAACACGCCATCTGCTATCGATATTTTCTTTTTTAAAATTACGCCAATGCGACATATCTTTACCGTTAAAAAGTAACTGCCAACCTTGTGATCTTTCTTCCACTGTTAAGGTATTATCTTGAGCAAAAATTAATGATGAAGTAACGATACCCAGCAACAGTATGCTTGCCTTAATTGATGCGACTAACGACTTTCTTAAGGTGATGAATTTTTTCATTTCAATTGTTCCAAGTATTTTTAAAGTTGTTTTAGAATTTTATCTAAACCCTTTTTAGATTCTTCAACCGATTGTAATGGCGTCAAACCATTAGGGTATTCTTCTTGTTCAATGACAAACCAAAGGCTACCGCCAACAGCAACATTAGCTTTTGATAGGCCTAACCAGTCAATAGTATCTTGGCCAATGATCGGTAATTTTCCTTTCGTCCCTTTCGGTAAACGTACCTTATAATGTGTAGTTAAAGACCGTCCTGGATAACGTTCTACATAATCAATGGGATTTTTACCTGCGTATGTCGTCCAGCCTACATCTTGCTGTAGCACTACGGCTTGGTCAGTATTTTTGGCTAAATAATCCCAATATGTCGAACCGTTATAAGCATTAAATTCATGCTGATGATTATGAAAACCGACCGACATTCCTAAAGGTGCTAACTTTTTAGCCAGCGCATTAAGTTCTGCTACAACCTCTTTAATTCCTTCCGGATGCCAAGCCCTTTCATCCCAAGGAATAATAAGCATATCGACGCCCAAGGTTTGATAAAACACGACAGTTTGTTGAAAGTTTTTATCATTGAGTTGTTCAAAAGAAAGATGGGCACCACTACCTTCGAGGTTTAGTTCATCAAGCACATGTTTAACCGCTGTTGCATCGCCAGAAAACTCACCAAACTCATTAGCAAATTCAACACCGGTAAACCCCATATCCGCTAATTGTTTTAATGTGCCTTTAAAGTCGGCTTTTACATCGTCTTTAACTGACCATAACTGCACACTTAACTGTGGTATGTTTGTAGACATTTGTTTTTCTGACTCCCTAGTTTGCGCACAAGAGGTTATTAAAAACGTTAATAAACCTGATACCAGTATCGTTAATAATTTCATCACTTTTCTCTTCGTTAATAGCATTATAAATTGACTGTTAGGCAACCACTGATTTTTGTAATATTGCTTTACGCCTAAATAAAACCAAAGCAGTAAACGCAAAAATAAGAACCATTGGGAATATGCTCAAATTCGCCAACGTCGCTTGTCCTGCAGCAAGTTCTGCTATTTCAGTACTAGCATTAGCCGTTAATGCTTCTTGGCGCGCTTTGTCAATCCACCCTCCTATCACCGGATTCCACATGCTTACCGCAAACATGCCTGCACCGCCTAACATCGACATTCCTAATGCGCCAGATTGTGGGATGTTTTCAGCTACAAAGCCGATCATCGTTGGCCAAAAATAAGTCACGCCTAAGGCAAATAACAAAGCTGAAACGTAAACCATATTCCCCGTAGCAATGCTCATTGAATAAATACCCAATGTGGTTACTATGGCGGAATAAAGTAAAACGCCCGCCGGATTTAGTTTACGAACAATAGGTCCGGCAAAATAACGCCCCACTGCCATAACGCCAGTTATCATTGCCATAATTAGCATAGGCGAAGCACCAGATGCACCAAGAATTCGTTCAATCCATTGCTGTGTACCTAACTCACTCGTTGCGGTTAGTGTCATGCAAAACGCCATAAAGAGAAATAACGGAGAAAACAACGCTTTAATGTTATTACCTGTTGATGTATCGATGTTTTCAGTTTCAGGAAATTTCTGGCTAAAAATCAAATAACCGTAAACCACTGTAGGAATAAGCATAATGGCAATTTGTGCTTGCCAACTAAAGCTCATCTCGGTCATTGTTTTTGAAATTAGCGCACCAATGACAATACCACCAGGAAACCACACATGAAAACGATTCAACATAGTCGTTTTATTTTTATGATACATATCGGCAATAAGTGGATTACAGCCTGCTTCAACGGCTCCATTAGCAAATCCTATGCAAAAACTAGAAATAAGTAGCATCCAAAAACCATCGGCGGTCATGGTTAATAGCAAACCTAAAACATGACCGATAAAGGCGATAATGATTAACTTTTTAGCACCTAAAAAGTTGTACAGCAAACCACCAAACATTGTCGCAATAGGAAAGCCTAAAAAGGCCATTGCATTTACCCAGCCCAATTGAGTATCAGTTAATGCAAAATCTTGACTGAGTTGACCTAAGATCCCTGCCCTTATGGCAAATGTCATTGCCGTTACAGTGAGCGCTAAGCAACTCGCTATAAACAGCTTATTTTTATTTATTTGTGTAGACATAATGTTCCAACCTTTTATCAGCGAATGTTCTTAACACTTATTTTCAGGAACTAAACCTAAAATCTGACGATTCAACAAGGGATTTTGGCCACTTGAGGCAAAGTCGTCAAATGCATGATCTGGCGTTCTAATAAGGTGATTAGCAATAAAAGGCGCTCCTTCTTTTGCACCGTCTTCAGGGTGTTTCAAGCAACATTCCCATTCAAGTACCGCCCAACCATCAAAACCATATTGCGTTAATTTACTAAAAATTTGTTTAAAATCGATTTGACCATCACCTAATGAACGGAAACGTCCGGGACGATTTTGCCAATCTTGGTAGCCACCATATACACCACTTCGTCCATTAGGTCTAAATTCGGCATCTTTAACATGAAAAGCCTTTATACGTTCGTGATAAATATCAATGAAAGCAAGGTAATCGAGTTGCTGTAAAACAAAATGACTAGGATCATACAAAATATTAGCGCGAGGATGATTTCCTGTAGCGGCTAGAAATCGTTCAAAAGTAACGCCATCATGTAGGTCTTCTCCTGGATGAAGTTCATAACAAAGGTCAACACCAGCATCTTCAAATTTATCTAAAATGGGTAACCACCTTTTTGCTAGCTCAGCAAAACCGTCTTCGACTAAACCCACTGGACGTTGCGGCCAAGGGTAAATGGTTTGCCATAATAATGCTCCTGAAAAAGAAGCATGTGCCTTCAACCCTAAATTTGCACTTACTTTCGCTGCCATTGATACTTGATCGATTGCCCATTGAGTTCGTGCTTGAGGGTTATTCTTTACTTCCTCAATAGCAAAACCATCGAACTGCTTGTCATAAGCGGGATGAACCGCAACAAGTTGTCCTTGCAAATGAGTAGATAGTTCGCTTATTTCAAGGCCTGCATCGGCAACAATACCGTTTATTTCATCGCAATAAGTTTTACTTTGGTAAGCCAGTGTTAAATCGAATAATCGCTTATCCCAAGTAGGTATTTGTACAGACTTATAACCTAAGTTTGCCACCCAATTGCAGATATCCGTTAAGTTATTAAACGGTGCTTCATCTTGGCAAAATTGTGCAAGAAAAATACCCGGTCCTTTTATTTGCGTCATATTAATGCTGCTCCAAAGGGTATGGATTTAAAGTAAAGGCATGCCATTTAATGTTTGAATTGCTTGCATTAACTACATTTTCAATAAATGCCATGCCTCGAACAGCTTCATCAATACCGGGAACATCAAACAAAGCATTGTCACATTTATCCTTGTTACCATGAGCTCTAATTTGCGCGGTAAAGTTTTGATAAATATTAGCAAAGGCTTCTAAATAACCTTCAGGATGACCAGCAGGAGTTCGTATGGCTTGCTGTGCAGCTTGGCACATTTCACCAACACCAGTCCGAATTTGCTGAGTAGGCTCAATATTCGATTTAAGCCATAAAGTATTCGGCTCAAGCTGAGACCACTCAATACTTTTTTTGTCACCATATATACGCAACTTCAGGTTATTCTCATCTCCAAGGGAAACCTGACTCGCTAATAAAACACCTTTCGCACCATTCGACAACTTCAGCAACACCGTACCGTCATCATCTAAAATTCTTCCTGCAACCGTAGAAGTTAAATCTGCACATAAATCAGTAATGAGTAGACCAGAAACGTATTCAGCTAGATTCGCGGCATGGACACCAATGTCACCCATGCAACAACTGGCACCTGACTTTTCAGGATCTAAACGCCAACTTGCTTGTTTGCTTTCTTCATCATTTTTAGACGCCAGCCAGCCTTGGCTATATTCAACAACGACTTTAACAATGTTGCCTAATTCACCTTTTTCGATAAGGTGCTTTGCTTGCTTAATTAGGGGGTAACCATTATAGGTATGGGTTAAACCATAGAGGCAATTATTTTGTTTAATCACTGCTTCTAACACTAGAGCTTCAGATAAACTGAATGTTGCGGGTTTATCGCTCAGTACATGAAAACCGTGTTCAATAGCCATTTTTGCAATAGGAAAATGTAGATGGTTTGGCGTAACAATAACCACAAACTCCATTCTTTTATCTTTAGGTAATAGCGATTCAACTTCGAGCATTTGTTCATAACTGGCGTAACAACGCTCTTCTGGTATGTGTAGTGATACCCCAGAAGCTTTACTGCGATTTTTTTCAGAACTAAAAGCACCGCAAACTAATTCAACGTTGCCATCCATCATTGCAGCAATACGATGAATAGCGCCTATAAACGCCCCTTGTCCACCGCCAACCATGCCCATACGAACTTTTTTCATCACAGAACTCAGCAAAAACATAAATAAATGATGTTAAATACTATAGGGGCTTAACAAAAAATTATGTTATTAATAAATCGGTTGATGATGCAACAAAATCGGCGTTTGGAATTTATCATCAAAATAAAATTAAAACAGAGATCATAATGAAAGAAAAAGAATTCAGTAACTTTGTCAGTCAAATGGGCGTTAAACAACTTATCAGTATGTTTGACTTATTGCCTGACGTATTATTTTGGATTAAAGATAAACATCATAATTTCATACATGCTAATCAAGCCTTTATTGAACATCATGGTGTGGAATGCATTGAGAAAATTATTGGTAAAACTGATTATGATTTTTCACCAACTCACATCGCTAAACAATTTATTCGTGATGATGAAAAGGTATTATCAGGAAAAAGTGTTACCAATCGACTTGAAATGAACATGACACAATCGGGTGATACCGCTTGGTATGCAACATCAAAAAGGCCGATAACAAATGAAAAAGACCATATTATTGGTTCCTATGGCATCACTCGACATTTAGAGAAACAAGCAAAAGTATTGTCTAGTGTTGAGGCCATTAAAGTACCCGTTGATTACATTAGAAAAAATTATCAGCAACCATTTACCATTGAAAAGCTAGCTGAAGTTGCTTGCTTATCAGTAAGTGCCTTAGAAAGGCGCTTTAAGAAACATTTAGCAAAGACACCAAAAACGTTTATCAATGAGGTTCGTTTAGAAAATGCCCGCAAATTACTTGTCGAAACAAATATTCCCATTTCACAAGTAGGTGATGAAACGGGCTTTAGTGACCCTAGTTATTTCAGTAAACAATTCCGCTTATTTTTTGGTGAACTCCCTTCTGATTTTAGAAATAATTATCGCAATTAGTAACATTTAAAAACATAATTCGTAATTTAGCGAAATAAAGAACTTGCCTTTAGTTCGTAATTTCGCTAAATTACGAAATACAACTTATTTAATGATAATAAATGCAATGTCAGATGCATACCAAGCGCTTTCTAGTCCCGTAAGACGACAAATATTGGCATTACTAAAAGAAAAAGATTTGTCTGCTGGAGAAATTGCAGAACAAATTAGTGTCGCTAAATCAACACTGTCTGGACATTTTAATGTTTTAAAATCAGCGGACCTAGTGATCACGATTAAAGAAGGTACCACCATTACCTATTCATTAAACACCAGTGTTATAGAAGATTTAATGAATGGATTATTCAACCTTTTCGAAAAAAAATACGATAAACCTAAGAGTAAGGAGTAACGATGAATATTTTAAAACTATGTTGGGGGATTGCTATAATCTCTCTTATCACAGCGTTATATATGATCAATGGTTTACCTGATGGCATACAACTACCTATCCACTGGAATATTAACGGTGAAATTGATAGCTATGCTGATGCAACAATTGCGCTAATTTTCCCACCGGTAATAATGATCGTTATTTTATCTATCTTCTCCGTGTTAAGTAAATTAGACCCTCGCACGGAAAACATACAACGGTCACAAAAACCTATTGCCGCATTTAGTATAGCAATCACTTTATTCATGCTCGTTTTAGAAGGCAGTTATATTGCGATGGTGAATGGTCTTGAGGTGCCGATGATAATGGTAGTCGGTATAACGGTTGGCATTTTATTAATCATTATTGGTAATTACTTAGGAAAAACCAGAAGTAATTTCTTTATTGGTATAAGAACCCCTTGGACATTATCAAGTGACGCCGTTTGGCAGAAAACACATCGTCTTGCAGGCAAGTTATTTATGATATCGGGTTTAATTATGGTTATTTCTTGTTTGCTTACACCAACGACAAATCTAGGAGTTTTAATCATTTTCACGGTATTACCGGCCGCTTTAATCCCTTGTATTTATAGCTGGAGGCTTTGGACAGAAGAACAAAGCAATGAACAAAACGGTAATGAACATAGTAAGTAAATTTCAATGCCTAAGCTTTTGCGAATATTTGCGTCAATAATGATGCAATTATTCGTGATTAGCCCACATCGCACTAGTCAAAGTTAATTGCAGCGGGTAGAATCTAGTCCATCAATTTTTTAAGAACAACGAGATGTATTCAGATGGGCAGAGCATACCAAAACCGAAAATTATCAATGGCAAAAACAGCCGGCGCAAAAACTAAAGTTTATTCTAAATACGGTAAAGCAATATATGTAAGTGCTAAGAATGGCGGTATTGACCCTGACGGCAACTTAACTTTACGTGGTTTAATTGACCGTGCTAAAAAAGATCAAGTACCTACACATGTTATTGAGAATGCGATAAAGAAAGCATCAGGTGCTGGTGGTGAAGATTTTGTTGAAGCGCGCTATGAAGGTTTTGGTCCTGGTAACTGCATGGTTATTATCGATTGTTTGACAGATAACGGTAATCGTACAATTAAAGATGTACGCCAATGTTTCACTAAGACTTATTCTAAAATTGGTTCATCAGGCACTGTTTCACACATGTTTAATCATCAAGCCGTATTCGCCTTTAAAGGTGAAGATGATGAAGCTGTTCTAGAAACCTTAATGATGGCTGATATTGATGTAACAGATGTTGAGCTTGAAGACGGTATCATTACTGTGTACGCACCGCATACTGAGTTTTTCAAAGTTAAAACTGAATTCGCTAACTCAATGCCTGAGTATGATTTAGAAGTTGAAGAAATTACGTGGGTACCACAAACTTATACTGAAATATCAGGTGAAGATGACACGGCAAATTTTGAAAAATTCATCGCGATGTTAGATGATTGTGATGA
>Ga0209395_1000612_pt1 | contig 51971 bp, 42 predicted proteins | sample GOMGulsemesocosm_3_FD_184635 | JGI IMG/M metagenome (GOLD analysis project Ga0209395, IMG submission 184635) | Methane-oxidizing microbial communities from mesocosms in the Gulf of Mexico - GOM9D Gulf of Mexico (SPAdes) (version 2) | ecosystem: Environmental > Aquatic > Marine > Cold seeps... | reverse complement strand
AAGCCACTTGTCGGAAACCTTCTTGTGTTTGGCCAACCATTTGTGGTCACTTAGATACAGATCACACCCCAACGATAGAGTTGTACCGTAAAGCACGTAAAGTTAAGGGCATTAAAAAGGTATTAATTGCTTCGGGTGTACGTTATGACTTAGCTATTGAGCACCCTGAATATGTTCAAGAATTAGCGACCCATCATGTTGGTGGTTATTTAAAAATAGCCCCTGAACATACCGAAGAAGGCCCATTAAATAATATGATGAAGCCTGGCATGGGCAGTTATGATAAATTCAAAGAAATGTTTGATCATTACTCAAAGCTAGCAGGAAAAAAGCAATATTTAATTCCTTATTTTATTTCAGCTCATCCTGGCACAACAGATAAAGACATGGTTAATTTAGCGCTATGGCTAAAGGACAACAGCTTTAAATTAGATCAGGTACAAAATTTTTACCCTTCACCATTAGCGAATGCTACAACACTTTATCATACAGAGCTAAACTCCTTACGTAATGTTACCAGTAAAAATTTAGCTAAAAAAGATGGTTCTATAGCCGTACCTAAAGGTACTATTCAACGACGCTTGCATAAGGCTATATTACGTTATCATGACCCACTTAACTGGAGCATTATTCGTGAAGCGTTAACTAAAATGGGCTTAACTAAACTAATTGGCTCAGCGCCAAACTGTTTAGTACCGCGAGAAACACGAAGTGAACAAAGAGGTCAAGCTAATAAAAGTAAACAGGGTAAGAATAACTCGCAAGGTTTTAAAACAAGTCCTGGTCAAAAACAACGTAACCCTAAGCAAAAAGCCCAAAAAGGTTTAACCCGCTTTAGTAGTGAGCAGTTTAAAAGAAAAAAGAAGTAATACCATTCCGTATAAAGAAGTGACCACATAGAACGGCATGGGCGACATTAGAACAAATAAAATATGTGTAGATATAGTTATTCTACATCAAGCAAATTTTGTGCAGTTATCATGATGCCAATGCGTTCCCAAAGAGCGAGTTTTAAAGGCTTATATGCTAAGTTATTTGTTTTTGACAAGGGCGCTACATGGATTTAGAGAATGCAGGAGCATATTCTCCTGAATAACCATTCTCTGCAATCAATGCCTTACCTCTAAGCCTTTAAATTATCGCTAAGCGATCACTTTATTATACGGATTGGTATAACAATGACTAAATTTATTTAGAGGAACTGTCTCTAGATATGTTTAGGTTACGAGTCAAAAGTTAGAGATAAAAAAAGGTTGCCAATGGCAACCTTTTTACTATTACATTTACTAAACTAAATAGTCTCTATTTAGGTAGTTTAAATGTCCAAATACTACCACCTTGGTTCAAGTGTTTAATACGCTTAGCTACATCGCCACCCCATAAAGGTACCGCGCCACCCCAACCAGATAATACTGAAACGTACTGCTCACCATCCATTTCCCAAGTCACTGGAGAACCAACGATACCAGAGCCAGTATTAAATTTATATTCAACATCGCCTGATTTAGCATTTAAGCCTAACAAGTAGCCTTCAGGGTTACCGATAAATACTAAGTTACCAGCAGTCGCTAAAGCACCACCCCATAAAGGAGAGTAGTTTTTGTAACGCCAAACTTCTTTACCCGTTTTAGGATCCATCGCTCTTAACACACCGATGTATTCATCGTGGTTAGCTTTGATAGTAAAACCAGCACCTAAGTAAGCTGAACCTTTTTTATAAGCGGTTGGTTCATTCCAAATATCCATTGACCACTCGTTTGATGGTACATAGAACAACTCAGTGTCTTTACTGTAAGCAAGTGGCATCCAGTTTTTACCACCAAGGAAAGATGGAGTTGCTGTAACCATTTTACCTTTTTTACCATCTTTAGAATCAGCAGGGTTACCTGGTCTGTTGCTATCGATGTAAATAGGACGGCCTTTCTTATCTAAGCCAGAAGCCCAAGAAATTTTATCTACAAAAGGGAAGCCGCGAATGAAATCACCATTTTCACGGTTAAGTACATACATGAAACCGTTACGGTCAGCAGTAGCGGCCGCTTTTACAGTTTTGCCATTTTGCTTATAGTCAAAAGAAACTAATTCATTTACACCATCGAAATCCCAACCATCATGTGGTGTGGTTTGGAAATGCCAAGCAATTTTACCTGTATCAGGGTCAATCGCTAAACGTGAAGATGAGAAGTAGTTATCACCCGGGCGTAAATGTGAGTTCCAAGGTGCAGGGTTACCCGTACCAAAAAACAGTAAATCTACGTCAGCATCGTAAGTACCGCCATTCCATGGAGCAGCACCACCTGATTTCCATAAATCACCAGGCCAGGTTTGTCCGGCTTTACCGCCAGAGATACCATTTTCCATTTTTTTGCCGTTTTTCCAGATATAACCCATATGGCCTTCAACTGTAGGACGTTCCCATACAATTTTACCGTTTTTAGCGTCATATGCTCTAACTTTACCGACAATACCGAATTCACCACCAGCAACACCAGTAATTACCTTACCTTTAACGATAATTGGTGCAGCGGTAATTGAATAACCAGCTTTATAATCTTCTACTTTCTTTTTCCAAACAACTTTACCAGTATCTTTATGTAGCGCAACTAGCTTAGCGTCTAAGGTACCAAAAATAACTAAATCACCGTATAAAGCAGCACCACGGTTGATTACATCACAACATGGCATTATGCCATCTGGTAATCTTGCATCATATTGCCAAAGCTCATCACCTGTTCTTGCATCAACAGCATAAACGCGTGAATAAGAGCCGGTAATATACATAACTCCATCTTTGATCAATGGTTGTGATTCTTGCCCGCGCTGTTTCTCACCACCCAGTGAAAACGACCAAACAGGACGCATTTCTTTAACCGTTTCTGTATTGATTTTTTTCAATGGACTGTAACGTTGTCCTTTAAGCCCTAGGCCGTAAGAAACAACGTCATCCGTTGTCATTTGGTCATTTAGAATATCTTTGTCTGTTACATTAGCATTTGCCATACCTGTCAGCGCTAATGAAACCATCATTGATAATGACAATGCTTTAGTTTTAGTCGTTTTAATCATTGTTTTTCCCTCATGGAATTGAATCTACAATTTGTTTCTGATGCTATTTTTACTTTTATATAACCTATTAAATTCATTTGAATTGTGGAGGCTGAATTAATCATAAAATGTTGTTCTTTTATTAACTACTGAACAGCAGTATGAATTTGACTCATCATTTAGGATGACTACTTATTCAGCGGATTTATATAAACTTGGCATTTTGTAAATAACATTATACTTAGCAAAAATTTTCTCTATTTCGCCTGTATTAATCATGCCTTCAACGATATCAGCTACCGCATATCCTAACTGTCGATAATCAGCTTTAACTGCCATACCTATATCCCACTGCTGCCGCCCAATAGTAGGAAAGGCATTTTTAGCCAGTGGATAATTTGTTTTAGAAAGCTCACCTTGAAAGTGACTAATTTGGCTAGTAAGTCCCATCACTGCATCAACCTTAGTTTCGGTCATGGCATTAATGGCTTCACTAAGTGATGGAAATTGTTTGGCGCGGTCTCTCATACGGCCACGAAAAGCAGAAGTGAGATAAAACTGTGGAATTGAATCTACTTCAACACCAATGTCATGATATTGAAAAACAGCAATAGTTTCGACTGATTCAATTTTTTTGCTGTTATAGATAACTTTCCAAGATTCTGTATGAAAAGGTGCAAACATATGAACATGTTGGTGAACTAGCTCCCCAATATCATCGCGTAATAAAGAATACTCTCTATCGTATGGCACTCTTAACATCAAATCAGCGACTGTTCGGTTGAGGAAGTGTCCTTTCCAGAGGTTGTTGCGTAGATCATCATCAACATTTTCATCGGCAGTCATCCAACGTAGACGAAGTTTAACACCGAGTTTTTTTGCAATAATGCGTGCTAAATCAACATCTATGCCCTTCTCTTTGCCCTTATCTATGCCTTTGCCTAGATAAGAAAAAGGTTGGAAGTCACTATAGACAGCAATAACTATTTCATTACTTTCTATAATATCATCGTAAGAACGCGAAAAAGCTGTTGCGCAAAGAAACCAGCAACAGCTAAAGACGAAAAAAAGTAAACGGGCGTTACTTTTCTTCATTGCTGACAGACTCTAACCAAGTACGAACAGCCCAAAGTGCTTCTGCAGATAAATGTTCAGTCATTTTTGGCATATAAACAGCGCCGTTACGTACCGCGCCATTTTGTACACGATAGCCATACCACTCATCACCATCATAATCAGTTGCTAACATACGTAAATCAGGGGCTATACCACCAGAAATACCACCTAATCCATGACAACGAGCACAATTTTGATTATATGCTGACGCACCAATGCTAAGTACGGCAGTACGTACATCACCGGTTATTTCGCGATAAGGGTTTCTTTCTAGCCACTCTTCTCCTAACTGAGGTAATTCAGATGTGTCTATTGATTGTGGGGTTACCGAGCCATGACCTGATACACCGTACGATAAAAGGGATATACAGGCAATTAAGCATTTATGCTTCAAATTTAACTTAGTCATTTTTTAAAACCTCTTGGTGCTACTATTAAATTGTATAAAGCTAGTTTATCGAATAGTTTGTTATTTCCGAACTGTACTTTAGATATGTTCACCTCATCCTTTAGTATGATTTACGTCAACCTCAACCATAAAAAGAACAGACAATAACCTTAAAAACAATAACTTATGACATATATGTAATTATTATCCTAGCTATAAATCAGTTCGTTACTGCTATATGATGATAAATAATAAGACGTTATGACTTCTCTAGCTGAGATTAAAATACCATGATAAAACAAAGTTTATCTAAAAAATTGACACTAATGAGTATTATCGCTTTTTTTATATTATCTAGCTTTAGTATTTTTTCAGCTCCTCTATCTATTAATATCACTTACCTAAAGCTCCATAAACCACATGCGCCAGCGTTATCGAACATTATAAAAATGGCAAGTGATAGCGGTTATCAAGGCGCAAGGTTAGCAATAGCAGACTCAAATACCACCGGGAAATTTTTACAGCAGCACTTTGCCCTAACCTCCTTTGAGTTTACCAAACAGCAAAAATTACTGGCTCGTTTAAAAGCAGAGTTCAACAGCGGGAAAGCTATTTTTGTACTTGATGTGCCATTACCAGTGTTAAATAAAATCAACTTATGGGCGCAAAATAAAAACATTTTGTTATTCAATATAAGTGAATTTTCCAATGTGTTACGTAATAACCAATGCTTAAATACTATTCTACACACAGCGCCAAGTAATGCTATGAAGTCAGATGCACTTGCTCAATGGTTGCTTTATCGACGTTTAAGTAAAGTATTACTCATTCGAGGCGAAAATCCTGCTGATATTGCGTTAGCAAAATCATTTAAACGCTCAGCTAAGCGCTATGGTCTTAAAATAATCGCTGAGAAAGCGTGGAACTTTAATACTGATTTAAGACGAAGCGCTCAACAAGAAATTCCACTTTTCACACAAACATCAACAGAATACGATGTTGTTTATGTTGCCGACCAAACTAAAGACTTTGCCGAATATATTCCTTTTAATACCTTTCTGCCAAGGCCTGTTGTTGGCTCTGCCGGTCTTGAAGCATTAACTTGGCATAAAGTGATAGAGCAATGGGGAGCCGCACAATTACAAACTCGGTTTAATAAATTAACGAGTCGTCACATGAATGAAATTGACTTTAATGGCTACCTTGCTGTGCGCTCTGTTGCTCAGGCCGTACATAAAACTAACTCATCGGCAGTGAAAACGTTAACGGCTTACATTAAATCCGAGAATTTTAAATTAGCCGCATATAAAGGGCGCAAGCTTAGTTTTCGTACTTGGAACGGCCAACTAAGAATGCCAATAGCATTAGTACAACCGCATGGTTTAGTTTCTCAATCTCCGCAGGCAGGTATTTTGCACCCTAAAACTGAGTTAGATACATTAGGTTTCGATCAACAAGAGTCCCAATGCAGTGTCAATTAGTTATCTCAATGAAATATATATTTATTTCATTCCAAAAAGGCTGTCATTATATGCGCCTTTTATACATAATCGTGTGCATAAATCCAATATAGTTAGATAAATGTAACAGATAAAATAATAATAAACACATGAATAAATACAATTTTAAAAGGTCAATTATGAAGATAAAATTTTTACTAGGCTTGTTTTTTATCAGCCAAAGTTTATTGGTAACTGCGACAGAGTTTGCCTATGTTACCAATGAAAAAGACGATAATATTTCGGTAATAGACCTTAAAAAGCAACAAGTAATTAAAGAAATTGCTGTTGGTCAAAGACCAAGAGGCATTATTTTTAATCACGACCAAACACTTGCTTATATATGTGCCAGTGACTCTGACCGTATTCAAATACTTGACTTGAACACCGAAGAAATTGTCGGTGAATTACCTTCAGGTGAAGATCCTGAAACAATTGCGCTTCACCCAAATGGTAAAATTATTTATACCTCAAACGAAGACGATGCTATTTTAACAGTAATAGATATTGCCACTAGTGTGGTTATTGCCCAAATTGATGTGGGTGTTGAACCAGAAGGCTTAGCGGTAAGCCCTGATGGTAAAATTGTTGTGGTTACCTCAGAAACAACTAATATGGTGCACTGGATAGACACCAAAACCAATGAAATTATTGCTAATACTTTAGTGGGTGCAAGACCTAGATCAGCACAATTTTCTAAAGATAGTAAGCTTTTATGGGTAAGCTCTGAAATTGGCGGTGCTGTTGTTGTTATTGATGTTGCCAGTAAAGAGATCGTCAAAGAATTTACCTTTACCATACGCGGTATTCATCGCGATAGAGTCCAGCCAGTAGGCATTGAATTAAGTAATGATGGTTTACACGCTTTTGTTGCCTTAGGGCCAGCAAACCACGTCGCGGTAATTAATAGAAAAACCATGGAAATTGAGAAGTACTTATTAGTGGGTCGCCGAGTTTGGCAATTAGCATTAAATGAAGATCAAAGCCAACTATTGACTACCAATGGTGTTAGTGGCGATGTCTCTATTATTGATGTTAATAAAATGAAAGTAACAAAATCAATTAAAGTAGGTCGTTACCCTTGGGGCGTAGTTGTTAAGCACAGTGTAAAGTAAGCTAAGGGATAACATTATGGGCATAGTAACCAACAATTTATCTTTTGCTTACGGCAAAAAACAAGCACTTAACAAAGTTAACCTGAGCTTATCCACTGGCTTTAACGTGTTATTAGGCCCAAATGGCGCAGGTAAAAGCACTTTGTTTTCATTATTAACAGGGCTTACGCAAAGTGCCCAGGGCACAATTCACATAAACAAAGATGACCTCAGTTCGAATAAATCAAAAATAATGTCTCAAATGGGCGTTGTTTTTCAACAAAGTACTTTAGATTTAGACTTGTCGGTTAAACAAAATCTACTCTACTACGCTTCTTTACATGGCATATCCCCAAAGAAAGCATTGATAAATATTGACACCATTTTAGCTCAATTAAGTTTAACTGAACGCTTACACGATAAAATAAGAACCTTAAACGGTGGCCATAGACGACGAGTAGAAATTGCACGAGCATTAATTCATCAACCTAAAGTGTTATTACTTGATGAAGCAACCGTTGGCTTAGATGTTGACAGCCGTTTATTAATTATCTCCTATGTTCGTAACTTGTGTGCTCAACGTGATATATGTGTATTGTGGACGACACATCTGATGGACGAAGTAGAACCAAGCGATCAACTTATTATTATCAACAAAGGTGAAATTCAAGCACAAGATCAAAGCAGTAAATTATGTGAACAACATAAGGTAGATGATATTTACCAACTGTACTTTGCTTTAACTCACAATACGGAGGCAGTATGACCTTAAATCAATATTATTATTGCTGCTTAGGTATTGTTAAACGTGAAATTTTTCGTTTTTTTCAACAACGTTCGCGTTTATTTAGTGCCTTGGTAAGGCCCCTGTTATGGCTAATTGTTTTTGCCGCAGGCTTTAGGGCTGCACTCGGTGTATCTATTATGGAGCCTTATGGCACCTATATCACTTATCAAGAATATATCATTCCCGGCTTATGCTGCATGATAGTGCTATTCAATGGTATGCAAAGCTCGCTTTCAATGGTTTATGATAGAGAAATGGGCAGTATGAAAGTATTATTAATGAGTCCATTATCCATGCCTTTCTTATTATGTTGTAAACTTATTGCCATTGCCCTTTTGTCTTTAATGCAGGTATATGTTTTTTTACTTTGCGCACAATTTGTTGATGTTGACATTTCATTTTTAGGTTATTTAACAGCAGCGCCAGCAGTTTTTATTATCGCTTTTTTCCTCGGCGCTTTAGGCTTATTATTATCAAGTTTAATCAAGCAACTAGAGAATTTTGCAGGCGTAATGAACTTTGTTATCTTTCCAATGTTCTTTCTTTCAAGCGCTTTATACCCACTGTGGAAAATGCAAGAAGCCAGTATTTGGCTATATAGGATTTGCCAGTACAACCCCTTTACCTATTGTGTAGAGTTATTGCGATTTGCACTTTTTGGCCAACTTAACTCAACCGCTTTTAGCGTAGTATTGAGCGTTACGGTAATAACAGCAGTATTAGCACTGATTAGTTTTAGTCCTAAATTTAGCCAAAAAAGATAACCAGTAGGTATAAATAAATGTTATCACTCTACCCTGCTATTGAGCCTTTTAATCATTATCACCTCACCGTCACTAATGAGGCACAAACTGACGTACAAAAAGATGATAATTCAACAACAGAACATCATATTTATATAGAGCAATGTGGTAACCCTTTAGGTATTCCTGTGGTGTTCTTACATGGTGGCCCAGGTTCAGGTTGTCGGCCATCACATCGATGTTTTTTTGATCCTCAGCTTTATCATATTATTTTATTTGATCAACGAGGCTGTGGCCGATCGCGCCCTTATGGCTCTTTAGCGCAAAATACCACCGCTAATATTATTCAAGACATGGAAGCTATACGACAACAATTAGCTATTAAAAAATGGTTGGTTTTTGGGGGGTCTTGGGGCGCTACGTTGGGTTTATGTTATGCATACCACTTTCCTGAACAAGTATCAGGATTAATTTTACGAGGGGTATTTTTAGCTAGAGAGCAAGATATAGACTGGGTTTATAGTAATAAGGGAGCGGCTAAAATTTTCCCAGGTGCTTGGAATAACTTAGTTCATCATTTACCTTTATCACAACAAGATCAGCCTCTATCAGTAATATATCAACAACTCACTGATGAAAATACCGCGGTATCGAGCAATATTTTTAATAAGATACAACATTGGGAAGCAAGCCTTATTTATTGGCAAGAGTCACTACGCTTTGAAGATAATTCAAAAGAAAGCTGTTCGATAAAAGAAAACGATAAAACTCCCGCTATTATTCAGCTGCACTATTCATTAAATCAATGCTTTATAGCCAAAGAGCCATTACTTAAGCATATAGAGACTATACGACACATACCAACAAAAATAATTCATGGTCGCTTTGATATGGTGTGCCCAGTTGAACAAGCATGGCAATTAAAAGAGCATTGGCCTGAAGCTGAGTTGTCAATCATTGAAATGGCCGGACATGTTGCAAATGAACCAAAAATTATTGATGCCTTAATAAAAGCAACTAACAATTTTGCAAAACGTAAGTAAACTAATAGCACCTTTCAAAATAGGTACCTAGAAAAACAATACATAAATCCAAAGCATGATGCGTATTTATTTAAAATTCCCTGTACAGAAGATTAAAAATTAGAGCCAACCTTCAAGGGGTTCTACGTTATGTTAGCTAAAGTGGCTCTTATTCAGATAACCATTAGCTTAACTAGTTATTAAAGAGGCTATTAAAATAACAAAATAATAGTAATCCCCCCTTACTTACCACTGTACAAACATACAGTAAAGTGCAATTCCTTCTTTCCACAAGAAAGCAGGAATAATTCCTCCTTTCACACATCAACCACTTGTGGCTTTATTTTTAACTCATTGATTTAATCTGAACAATACAGTAGTCTTTTAAGATTATAAAATTATGGACAATTAATCTTATCTTGTAGAAAGAAGGAATTTTGCCTCATAATAAACCCCGTTAAAAGCAATATCACTGATCCCGACAGCGCCAAAATAACCACCAGCAAGGGCACGATTGAGCCGGTATTTGGCAACATCACCCTCAATAAAGGCATGAATAAATTCACCTTGCGCGGACAAGATAAAGTGAATGCGCAATGGTAACTGTATTGTTTAGTGCATAACATTGAAAAGTTAAGAAATAGCCTACATTAAGGCTAAAACCCTCGATTTTTCCTCGTAAACAAGCTCAAAAGCAGAATGTAAGTAAAAAGCCAACGAATATTCAATGCTCAACGATGAAAAATAAAAATCCCCAAAAACGTAAACGTTTTTGATTGTTAAAATAAAATAATCCAGTTAGAGTATTTTGATTAAAAATAATTTAAAAACGAGTAATTCTACAGGCTCGTTATACGTTCAGAGGATAGAATGATTGTTTGGCTTGTGATTTCATTATTTATTATTACTAGCTTTTCAGTGCTTATATGGAAAAGGAATTGGAAGGTATTTTTATTATCTATTCTGCCATTGATATATACGGTATTGGACGTCTACTTGGAGTGTAAGGTAACAGATAATCACTCTGAAGCGTGTGTATGGGGGTATTTAAGTTATCTTTATGCCGCAGTTATAGGTAGCACTTTATATCTTACAATTACGTTATTTCAAATTGTAAAATCTAAAATACTCAATCATAAAAGTGGCAAATCAACAAACGTATAACAAATAAGAATAGGTGTCGCGCAGCCGGCACCTTATTCGGGTGTTGAACAAGCCTGATGTTAGCTTTATATAGTAAATAGTGTGATTGATTTTCTAGGTGGGTTAGCCTGGTATGTAAATACAAGACGCACTGAGCCAAAGAACAAAAACTGGAATTTTGTTCCCGTTAATTCAGCTATTTATTTATGATTTTTTTATCTCCTTTTCTTCAATCGCAATGCCATTATCCTTATCTTCCCCCCTTAATTAGCCAGCCCTAATGACACCAGTACATAACATATGGTCAGTAAATTACTATACGGCAAATAGTGGCGCTTCTTCGTCGGCACTAACATTTGGTCAAATACACAAATAGGCAGCAATCATTTAATAGGTTTGGGATTAATATTGGTTATCAATTCAAGCTTTGCTTTGTTTGGGGCAAAAGGTATTGCGCTACTTTATTTAGGCAAACCTCATATTTTCTTTATTGCTGGTTATATATTTTTATATTTAAGTATGGGTGAAATGTAACACTATAAGCAAATTAATAAGGACAAAAAACAGTTGGCTGTTTTTTTTCCGTTCAACATTTAGCCAATAATTTTTTGCCACTTAAAGTGGCCTTGAGGTTGTAGAATAACTAATTCAGCCAAAACTACTAAAGTTTTTGTGCCCCTGTCTCGCACTGTAGACAGTTAACTCGATATAGGTAATGCATTTAGTACCTCTGTTTTATGGGGTTATTCTTAATAAACGAGTAATTCTACAAGCTCGTTATATACCCGTAATAGCAAAGTCGAGCGCGGCAATAATTTCGTTCCTTAATGACTCAACTGATCCAACAGGATTTTTGAGTGATTTTGATGGCATTGAGGCAATCTGGGGTGTGAGTAGAATATATTGCTCATTTTCATATTCAATCAATGGAGTTAAACCATCTATTTGTTCATTTCTAAAGTGGTTGAACTTTCCTAAAGGGATCACAATTCTTGTTGTAATATCGCTAATTAATGCGTTCTGAATATCAATGATATATGGGTATGCTTCACGACTTTTTTTACTTGGGTTTGTGTAAACATCAAATTGCGACATTAAAATTCTCTAAATTCATCACCAAAACACCCATTCTCATCTACAAAATCATTGTAGGCTTGTATGGCATTTTTATTTTCTTTCACCCATTTTTTAGCTTCAATACTCTTTAGTTTATCTTTTAATGCTTGCTCTAAAGTTGCAGATAAATTAATGTTAAGTGCTCTTGATTTTTTTAATAAGTCACTATTTAGGCTAAGATTTGTTGCTTTCTTTGGGGCGTCAAAATCGTATAATGCTTGCATAATATGTCTCCAAATAATTACTGCATTAATTATGCGCACACAAATGCGCATTGTAAAGGGCATGTACAAGCAAATTAACTAGGACTTAAAACAGTTTGTTACTTTTCGTACCTCAAAATTTTAACAAACTATTTTAAGCCCATTATTTGGGCTCTGGTAATCTCAAAGTTAGAGTTTAAATCAACTATGAAATGTTCCGTATATATTGCAACAAGTGCAGATGGTTATATTGCAACACCTGAAGGTGATGTTGATTGGTTGCATGCAGCAGGAAATCAAGACGCAGATATGAGCAAAAATCCTGATATGGGTTTTAATAACTTTATCGCATCAGTAGATTGTATGGTTATGGGGCGAAAATGCATGGAAGTTATTTCCAGTTTTAACTTAACTCCAGAGCAGTGGCCTTATGGCGATACAAAGATCTATGTGTTAAGTAATTCACTGAAAAAGCCCCCTGAAAATTTACGAGGCAAAGTCGAAATATATTCAGGTGATATTACAAAGCTAATAAATCAACTAGAGATTACTGGTTTTAAACATGCTTATATTGATGGTGGTGCAACCATTACGTCATTTATAAATATTCAACTTATAAATGAAATGATAATCACCAAAGCTCCTGTCATTTTGGGTAAAGGAATTCCACTTTTTGGTGAAATCAATAATAGCATTAAGCTGATAAACTCAGAGGCTATTGCGTTTCCTAATGATTTTATTCAAGTTAAGTATGGTGTAAGTTACTTATAACAAGGGCATGAATAACAACATGTAAAAAACCCGCAATTATTTAATGCTACAGGTGATAAAATAAAATCACCAAAAACATGTACGCTTCTGATTGTTATAAGAAAATAATCCAGTTAGAGTACTTTAATTAAAAATAATATATAAACGAGTTATTCTACAGGCTCGTTAGGTTTATCAGAATATGGAGTGCAAATGAAAAATATATTGATTACTATTGCCCTTTCGTCAATAGTCTTATTTTCTTGTGGGGGTTCTGAAGGAGATGCAGCTACTGAAACGTCAAAAAGTGACTTGAAGGTAAAGTTATCTAATACATCCTGGGAAAAAGAATGTTCTCCTTACAATAAATTCTCAAGTGACGAGTTAAAAGATGTATGGAACGTCAAGATCAAGCTGAGTATAGATTCTTCGCTGAAATCCACTTATCGAACAGAGTATTTCCATCCAACTGATACTAAATGTGATGATATGATGTTTGATGCTATGGATATCTCGAGGTTTGATATTACAGGTAAAGTAATAAGTGAAGAAAGTATTGAAGCCTACGGCCTAAATGAAACTTTTATTTTTAATTCAGAGAATAGCGATCCCCTTCCAAGTTACACTTTAATGTATTTTGATAGTGAAAAATTATATTTTGGTCAAAAGTCTGGTTCAAATCTTGGAAAAACGCCTGAAACAAGACACTCTTCTATATCTCTTGATGATTATTTCTCTCAAATTATAAACTAAAAACCTAACAAATATGAATAGGTGTCGCGCAACCGACACCTTATTCGGGTGTTGGACAAGCCCGACGTCTGCTTTATAGTGTAAATAGCTAGTTGCTCTGCGAGGGGATTGCTATCAATTACCTGATCGCAAGGCGTACGAAGTTAAGGTGTTAGATACTTGTCGAAATACTGAGTAATACTGCGTACTGCCCGCAAGTAGGCATCGATAGTGGCTGGGCGTTTACCGTGCAAGGACAGATTTATAAGATGTTGTTCATAAAGATAATTATAGCGATGTGCTTGTGATATGTTCATAGGTATACTTCAATACCACATCATCGAAGTGATTATGCTGTTATTGAGTATGCAAGGTTGTGTAAAAGCCACTATGCCGCAGAGCATCTTCAAGTGGAACGGGTATACATAAAATATGGAACATGGTCATTCGTAAATCAAGGATAATAACTAGATGAAAAAAATGGCTTTAGCAGCAACTCTTGCTGCACTTTTTACTGCTAACGTGCAAGCAGATACGGTTGGTTTATATCTGGGCGGCCAAATTTGGCAAAGTGAAGCAAGTGGTATTTTTGGTGAAAAAAATACTCTAATTGACTTTAATTTAAAAAATGAACAGCAACGTAACTACTTTATTGCCGTTGAACACCCTTTTCCTTTGCTCCCTAATGTACGCATTTCAACTACCACTCTTGATACCACAGGTAAAACTAATTTAACGCAAGAGTTTAGCTTCGACGATGAAACCTTTCCTATTGATAACGATGTTAATGCCAGTTTTAACGTCAGTTATGTCGATTACACCTTATATTATGAATTATTTGATAACGGCTTATTTTCATTTGATTTTGGTTTAACCGCTAGAGATTTTAATGGTGCTGTCACTGTTACAGGAGAAATAACAAGTATCGATGATGAAGATTGTCATGGAAAAGAACCTGTTGTTTGTATAATAACAACAACAGACTCTGTTACTCCTACGGGTAAAATAAAGACTGACGACATTGTACCTATGTTGTATGTTGCCACTAACATTAGCTTGCCGTTAACGGGCCTAAGTGTATTTGCCCAAGGTGATTTTTTATTAATAGATGACCATACACTTTCTGACTATCAAGTTGGCTTAAGTTACTGCCTAGTGGATAGCAGGGTCGTGGATTTTAATCTGACCTTAGGGTATCGAGCCGTAAAAATGGAATTTGAAGATTTAGATAATTTATATACCGATCTTGAATTTAAAGGTGCTTTTGCAGGAGTGATTGTACACTTTTAAAAATTGCAAGTTTCATAGTGTTTTTGCGCCAATAAGTAAGTACAAAGGTAACGGCCAATAACAAACAGAATAAGCCACAGGCTATGCAGAACATAATGCCGATATAAAAAGCGCAACTCAATGTTCTGGGTGCAAACATTTAACGGTTTTTGTAGGAACAATGGCAGAGTAGGAAAAATAATATTTGGTTTTTGCTCCTTCCTCGCTTATTCTAACCAACTATATTACTGCCTGTTAACAGGGCGTTGATATTTACAATTATCTATCAAGTTTAAGGAGAAACTTATTAGTTTAAATGAGCTTCCATTCGCAAAAATTATTATTCTTAGTGACTCAATAGCTGAAGTAATAATAAATGAGAATGTTGAAATGACTTTAGCAATGGTAGAGCAATATCATGAATTTTTACTTTCATCTTTAGTTAGTCCTTTTTATCTACTTATTAATAAGGTAAATAACTACACCTATAGTTTTGATGCGCAGGTAAATTTAGCTACATTAAGTGAAATTAATGCAATGGCTGTTGTTGCATATACTCGCTCTACTAGAATCAGTACGGAATACTTGAAATCTTCAGTTCCTCGTAACACAGATTGGAATTTGAAAATATGTTCAGATCGTGATGAAGCCTTAAATTGGTTACAATTGGAGCAAAAAAATATCAAAAATCCTTAAACGGACAAAAAACTGTTTACTTTTTTTCTTACCTCAAAGTTTTAATAAATAATTATTTGCCCATTATTGTGGGCGTTATGCCGAAGAGAATCTAATTTGATGCCAGTACCCGACCCATCGAGAATCATGACATTTTCAACACCGAAAGATCTCGGCCGATGGCTCAAAGAGAATCACGCCACTGAAAATGAACTGTGGGTGAAGATATTCAAGAAAAAGACTGGAATTCCGAGCGTGACTTGGAATGATATCGTGGTTGAGATGCTGTGCTGGGGCTGGATCGACGGTGTTAAGAAGTCAATTGATGACCAAGCCTATCTCCAGCGGGTCACTCCCAGAAAAGCGCGAAGCAACTGGTCTAAAAGGAACACAGAGCATGCGGAACGTTTGATAAGTGAGAGCAAAATGATGGAATCAGGGCTAGTGCATGTTCGCGCGGCGAAAGCTGATGGCCGTTGGGAAAACGCTTATGTGGTTAGTGAAATGGAAGTGCCCGCGGATTTCCTAGCAGCATTGGAGAGTAAGCCCAACGTGAAACAGTTTTTTGAAACGCTCAATAAATCGAGTCGTTATGCTATTGCATACGGATTGACAAGTGCGAAGAAACAAGAAACTAGACAAAAGCGGTTTACAAAATTCATGAACATGCTTGTTCAAGAAGAGAAGCCTAAATAAGTGAAATACGGTATAAGTTACTTAGCCAAACAAAAATCAGTTGGCTTTTATTCGTTTTTGCTATTTTAGCCTACAATTTTTTGCACGTTTAGCAAGCACGTTTTCGCTCTTAAATAATATCGAGTTATCTGAATGATAGATTTTACAATTTTACCCTTGTTTTTTACTGCCATTTTCTTTTTAGCTATATCGCCTGGCCCCGATTTAGTTTTAATTTCAACTTATTCTTCTACAAAAGGATTTAAAGCCGGACTCATGGTATCTATTGGCGTCTTTAGTGCTGGTATTTTACAAACATTGCTTGTTGCCTTTGGTTTAGGGCAATTGATGCAATCAGCTCCCATGTTTGCATATGCTATAAAAATAATTGGTGCATTATATTTAAGTTATTTGGGGTTAAAAATGTTACTTAGTTGGTATCGTAACAACCACGAAAGTGAGCAAACTAAAACCACTGAAAGTTTAACTAGCTTAAATCTTATAAATAAAGGTTTCTTAAATAATTTACTAAATCCAAAGGCTTTACTGTTCTTTAGCTTGTTTTTACCTCAATTTACTACTGGTACAGGCTTGCTTTCAGTGCAGATATTAATATTAGGTTTTATGCTAAGCTGTTTTGCTTTATTAGTTAATAGTGTTTTTTCTTTAACATTTAGTCAGTTTGGTAAGTTAGTCGGTAATAAATTAAATTTGGGTAGGCACATAAATGGTTTATTAGGTTTTATCTTTTTAGGCTTAGCAACTCGTTTAGCTACCACTAAGTAACGAGATGTCATAAGTTTCTATTTCTGCCTTTATGTATCTTATACATAGGGTAATTAGCACTTTTGATAATGAACTAAGAACTTCAAACGGAAAAATACAGTTGTCTTTTTCTAAAACATAGATTCTACACACTCGTTAGCGTAAAGGAGTATATTTTGAAGTTTGTCTTACTTTTAATCTTTTCTTTTTCTTCGGTGTTAGTTCACGCAGAAGTAAATTATAGAGTACCTTCTCGTGAATATATTAATATAAAAGGTAGTTGGAACATTTTTTATGAAGCGAGTATGGAAAGGTCAAACCCTCAGTTAGCTAAAACATCTTTGCTTAAATTAAATAATATATTAAAGACTATTGAACAAAAGTTACCTTATAACTCCTTACTAAAGCTCAAAGCCTTAAAAATATTTTTGATGTGGGGTGAGAACTCTCCACATGGCGGTAAGAAAAGTGGAATGAGATTTGTAAGAAGAGGTGAAACAAACAATAGACTGCATTATGATAGTCAATGGGAATATTCTGTAGTTATTTATAGTGCAGAAAATTTGATGTATTTAACTGATATGTGGGCAAAAAAAGCTTTAACCCATGAATTCTCACATGCTTGGCATATAATGCACTGGCCAGATAAGTATGCCCAAATATTAAAGCCATGGAAGAATGCTAAGTCAAACAACTTATACACTAATGTTAAAGACTACAAAAACCGCATTAAACCTGAAGCATATGCTATAAAAAACAATCTAGAATATTTCGCTGAATTATCCGCGATGTACTTTGTTGGTGGAGATTACTTTCCATATGAAAAGGTAAAACTAGCTAGTTATGATCCTGAGGGAGTTGCTATGGTCAAAAAACTTTGGTCTGTCAGGTAACTACACATTCATGTAGCGCCCTTGTCAATATCAATAACGCAGTTTATAAGCCTTTTAAACTCGCCCTTGGGAGCTTGTCAGACAAGCAATAAATGCACAAATTTGTTAGATATAGAATGACTATACCAGCACAAATTTTATTTATTATAGCTTCTCTGACATAGCTCTGAGGTGGGAATAAATTTAATGGTATTGGTATTAATGCCGATGGAGGTTCATTTATTTCTTTTGTCCCTAAATCTAAATTATTAGAAATAATCGAGCGGCAAATAAATAGTGATCCAGAAGCGATAAAATATGTTGCTCGTAATAACACATAACACATATGAGTCTATCAGGGTAAATATGTGCTCATAAATAGGACAATCATTATTAAAGTACTAACATCAAGCGATAGTCATCAGTTACATGATTCGGATAGCGTTGATCCTAACCTTTGCCCTCTGTGCAATAAAAGCAATAACTGTGGGAATGTATCTGCTTGTGATTCCAGCCAAGGTTGCTGGTGTAGTGATCAAGCAATACAGTTTCCCAAAACGTTATTAGATAAAATTCCAAGTACCGCTAAAAATAAAGCATGTATATGCAAAGCTTGTGCTTTAGACCAATAAAACTAACATTATTGGTCTTTTAAAATTGCCTAATCCTCTAATAGTATTGTAGTTTTCAATCCCAATAGTTAATTAGACTTTCCTACCCTCAAATATGTAAGGGTAATAGTTTTCCTGTAAAGCCCTTCACTCTCAGCCATTAAATTACTTCTCTGCTGACCAAGATCTAAATTAAGGTACGTGATTTACTTAGCTTGTAAATATATGTAACACGTTATGTTTATTTGCATCATTCATATAGCTGATTTTATTTAACCTGATGAAAAACAAGAAAAATATTCGTCTGCGGTTATCTATTGATATAATACTAATAATTTAATTTATCGTGATTTTAAGATGAGCTTAGTTGCAGTCTTAATAATTATATGGGGAAAACTATGAATAAAACCAAGATAGCAATTTTTTTGACTTCGCTTTTTTATATCGGAACAACTCAGTTGGCTGTAGCCCAGCCAACGAGTGATGAAAATGAAAAAGGACAAATTGAAACCATTCAAATAACATCTCGTAAAATTACAGAAAGTATTCAAGATGTGCCTATTGCCGTTTCTGCTTTTACCAGCGACGGTTTAACTGCTAGAGGCATTACGGATATCTCTGGAATTGGAAGTTTTACACCAGGATTAGAAATTGATGCTGCGGCGCCAATTAGTGGTAGCTCAGCAGCAATTAACGCATTTATTAGAGGGATTGGCACAACTGATTTTTTATTGACTACTGATCCTGGTGTCGGACTCTATATTGATGACGTTTACGTTGGTCGTTCAGTGGGTGGACTCGTAGACTTACTTGATATTGAGCGTGTCGAAATTCTAAAAGGTCCTCAGGGGACTTTGTTCGGAAGGAACACTATTGGTGGTGCAATTAGTATTGTTTCTAAAGATCCTGGTGATACTTTAGCTGGCTCTTTAGCTATTACAGCTGGTAGTGACAATAGACTTGATGTGCGTGGCAAAATTGAAGTACCGCTATCGGATACTTGGTTTAGTTCATTTACTTTTTCTTCAAAAACTCAAGATGGCTATGTTAAACGTTTAGCACTTCCGGCAGGAGTAGATTTAATTGATGTACCGCAAATACCGGATGCTTTTGATGGTGGTGGCGATGCGCTGTATAGCGATGGCGCCCCACTTGGTGAAAAAAACCTCCAATCGGGACGTTTAAAGCTTCTCTATAGCGGGGAAGATTTTGAGGCTCGTATTGCAATAGATGCATCTACGGCAAGAGAAACAGCTCCTGCACAAACATTACTTGGTTTTACGCCAAGTTATGGAACCGGTGTTACATTAGCTGATGCGCATAACGCTCTGGCAGTACCTGCTGGAAGACCTGCTTATGATGAGCGTTTTATTACCGGTGATCCAGACACTACTTATAGTGGAGCTAACGGTAATTCAGATTATGACTTGTTCGGGATTTCGGCCACTTTGCAATGGAGTTTTGGTAATGTCGATGTTAAATCAATCACCGCTTATCGCACTATAGAAGCTGATTTCTCACGTGATGGAGATGCATCTCCACTGATTCTTGATCAGACACGAAATCAATATGAACACAATCAACTTTCTCAAGAATTTCAATTTACTGGATTAGCTTTAGATGACAAACTTAAATGGTTAAGTGGTGTGTACTATTTCAAAGAAGATGGTGAAGATCGTGTTCAAGTACCTTTGGTTCTCGACGTCGAATTAGCTGTCGGTGGTGCTCCAGGGACTGTTATTAATTTATATTTGGATGAACTTAATGACGTTAGTAACAGCTCTATTGCCGTATTTTCTCAAGGAACTTATGACATTACTGATAAGCTAAGTGCCACTATCGGTGCTCGCTATACGGAAGATAAAAAAGAATATCGCCCTACGCATGTCACCCTAGGGGAAAATCCGCTAAATTTGCTTGTAGGTGAAGACAGTGCCAAGTTTACAAATTTCTCGCCTCGTTTTAGTGTCGATTACCGTTGGAATGAGCAATATTTTACTTATGCTTCGTACTCACAAGGATTTAAATCAGGAGGATTTACTGGCAGAACAGTTAACCCACAACAGGGAGTTCGTTCATTCGAGCCTGAAGAAGCAGAAACTATTGAAATTGGCGCAAAAATAGATTTTTCTAAAATTAGAATTAATGCCGCTTTATTTTCAACAGATTACACCGATTTACAAATCACCAATCAGGAGGGCGTAACACCTATTACAGTGAACGCAGGTAAATCTGAAATCCGAGGTTTTGAGCTGGAATTAACTGCATTTATTACCGATGATTTTCACGTTAATGCGGGATACTCCTATATTGATGCTGACATAATTGAAATTACCGACCCTGCGGCGACAATTACCGCAGATAATGAATTTGCGAATATACCAAAGCATTCCTTTAATGTTTCTGGCGACTACTATGTTTATTTTTCAAATGACAGTGAAATTAAACTACATGCAGACTATGTATGGAAAGATGATCATTTTAACGATGCTGAAAATGATCCTTTACTTTTTCAGGAATCATTTGGGCTAATTGGACTTTCTGCAACCTATACATCTTCAAATGAAGATTGGTCTTTAATTGGTGGTGTGAACAATGCTGCTGATGAGCGATTTATTTATACTGGCTTTAGTCAACCTGGAGTTGGGTATGTTGAAGGTGGTTATAATCGTGGCAGAGAATATTACTTAACCGTTAAATATCAATTTTAATCATTGATAATCAAACATTCCCCACCTCTGATGGAGGTGAGGAATGTTACTAGCTTTAGAACAAAACTGAGACATAAATGAAATTTTTTTATCTTTTTTTAATAGTACTTACCGTATTACTTTTTAGCGGTTGTGAGAATATAGAATCAAAATCAGCGCCTTCAAACAAGGTTCAGTTAGAGGGTGTAGAGGGTGAATGGATTTCAACTGGTAAGGGCCCTGATGAAAAGCGCTTTAGTCAGCTCACACAAATTAATGATAAAAATGTTAAAAATTTATCATTAGCATGGTACATGGATTTACCAGAGGGCCGTGGACAGGAAGCAACTCCCTTGGTTGTTAATGGAATTATGTACACAACAGCGGCTTGGAGCCATGTTTTTGCTTTAAACCCCAAAACGGGCGAAAAAATTTGGCACTATGATCCTAAAGTAGATAAATCGGTTGCTATTAAAGGCTGTTGTGGTCCTGTTAATCGCGGGCTGGCTTACGCAAATGGAAAAGTATTTATTGGTGCCTATGATGGACGATTGATTGCAATAGATATAAAGACGGGTAAAGAAGTCTGGTCAGCACAAACCACTGACACAAGTCAAAGCTATACCATTACGGGTGCCCCACGTGTAGTTAATGGCAAGGTTTTTATTGGTAACGGTGGAGGAGAGTTTGGTGTTAGAGGTTATGTCTCTGCCTATGACGAAAATACGGGTAAGCAAGTGTGGCGATTCTATACTGTTCCGGGACATCCTGATAAGCCTCAAGATAATCCAATTCATAATGAAACGGTAAAAAGTTGGAACGGAGAGTTTTGGAAATTAGGTGGCGGAGGTACTGTTTGGGACTCTATGGCCTACGATGCTGAATTTAATCTCCTATACATTGGCGTGGGTAATTCTAGCCCTTGGAACCCTAAACTACGCACCGATAGTAAAGGAGATAATTTATTTGTCTCTTCAATAGTCGCATTAAACGCGGATACAGGAAAGTATGTTTGGCATTATCAAACAACACCAATGGATGCTTGGGACTTTACTGCGACCCAACATATGATCCTTGCTGACCTTATGATTAAAGGCCAAAAACGAAAGGTCATTATGCAAGCACCGAAAAATGGATTTTTCTATGTACTTGACAGAGAAACGGGTGAATTTATTTCCGCAAAGAATTATGTTCCAGTGAATTGGGCAAGTGGAATTGATAAAGATGGACGACCAATTATCAATGATGAAGCGCGTTATTGGTTGTCTGATAAACCAGCACTAGTAACCCCAGCCTGGGTTGGTGGTCATAACTGGCACCCAATGTCATTCAGCCCTGATACTGGGTTAGTATACTTTGCGGCACAAGAGTTCGCATTTCCTTATGCGAATGATAACGATTTTAAACCTAAACAGCTTGCAGTCAACTTAGGTATTGATTTAACTGTTGCGGGTTTTCCTGATGATCCTACGGTGGTAAAAGCGATTAAAAATGCAACCAAGGGACACCTTTCAGCTTGGGACCCAGTTCAACAAAAAGAAATTTGGCGTGTACAGTTTCCAGGTATATGGAATGGGGGCGTAGTATCTACTGCTGGTAATTTAATTTTTCAGGGCAGTGCGACTGGTTTTTTTAACGCATTTAATGCTAAAACAGGTGAGAAACTATGGGAGTTTCCTGCGCAGACCGGTATTGTTGCTGCACCGATTACCTATACTATAGACGGTGAGCAATACGTTTCGGTGTCGGCTGGATGGGGAGGAATATATCCCTTAATGACGGGCCCATTAGCGTTAGATTCAGACCCTGACCCTGTAAATCGCAGCAGATTACTTACTTTTAAAATTGGCGGTAAAGCATCATTACCAGAGCTTCTCGATGAACTTAGAAATTTACCCGATTACGCTAACATTGAAACTGAAGACACTAGAGTGCTCCGAGGCCATAAAACGTATGAGTTATACTGTGCGTCTTGTCATGGTACAGGTGCAGTAGGCGGCGGAGTTACTCCTGATTTAAGATATTCAGGGATTACAAGTAGTGATGTAAATTGGAAGAGTGTTGTTCATGATGGTATTCTCAAATCAAATGGAATGGTCGGCTTTAGTTTAGAATTATCTGAATCTGATGTTGAAGATATTCGACAATTTGTTATAGAACGAAACAAATACGCAAGATCTATCGGGGATGTTAGCCGAACAAGCCGATAATATTGCTTGGCGTTTTAACACATGCTAACTCAACATCTAATGTCGTAATAGAAAAATGATGTTGAGTTTCATAATTACTATACGGCGATGTAGTTAGCCTATTTACACTGCACACCTGATGATCGCTCAAGATTTATTCATGCCTGCGCCCCACCCTTTTCCACCTAAAGTAGGATGTTTTATTAAATCAAAATTAAATATAGTAAAAGGGTACTAAGAAAAAAGAAGCAAAACTATCAATCAATATTATTAACCAGCGAGGAATAAATTATGTGGATTAAGCCTAACTTTGAAGAAATGCGTTTAGGATTTGAAGTAACTCTTTACATCAGCAATCGTTAATCGTTTTTTATATTAATAAAAATACATTAATAAGAATAAATTACCTCAGTGATAGCCAATGCTTAAAACTGAGGTAATTAGTTATCACTAGACAATTTCTTACTTCCCCTTTGTCTTGATCTCGAGGCACATATGAAAATTTTAGTTCTAGGCTCAGCTGCAGGTGGTGGATTTCCTCAATGGAATTGTCACTGCGCAAACTGTAAAGGCTTACGTGACGGTACAATTAAAGCAACAGCTCGTACGCAATCATCTATAGCCGTTAGCCCTAATGGAAAAGATTGGGTATTGATCAATGCCTCTCCCGATATTCGTCAACAAATAAACCAATCTCCACAACTTTGGCCTGAAGAGGGTACTCGCGGTACTAACATTCGGGCAGCAATATTAACTGACAGTCAAATAGATCATACCACTGGGCTAATAACCCTACGTGAAGGGCTACCACTAGATGTGTATTGTAGTGATGTAGTCTATGAAGATTTAACTAGCGCTTATCCATTATTCCCTATGTTAAAGCATTGGCATGGCGGTCTTAATTTTACCAAAATTGATACCGAGCAACGACCTCCATTTAGTGTAAATGGCGTTGATGATATTGAATTTGTTCCTGTTATTATTGAATCTAATGCTCCTCCTTATTCTCGTTATCGTGATAAAGTGGTAGATGGGAATAATATCGGCTTAAAAATAATTGATAAAACAACAGGTAAGTATTTATTTTATTTACCCGGTATTGTCGAAAGTACTCCAGAAGTAGAGTGCATATTATCAGAAGCAAGCTGCGTACTTATTGACGGAACTTTATGGCTAGACGATGAAATGATTGCCCAAGGTTTTAGCAATAAATTAGGTTCAGAAATGGGGCATATGCCTGTCAATGGTGACTTTGGTACAGTCGCGCTATTGAATAAATTTACAATAGATAGAAAAATCCTTATACACATTAATAACACTAACCCCATTTTAAATGAAGAATCTCCTCAGCATCAATTTGTTTTAGACAATGGTGTTGAAATTGCCACCGACGGTATGGAAATAACAATTTAACCTCACTTTATAGGATCCCTTTTATGCAAGCTTGGACCAAAGAACAGTTTGAACAAAAACTTAGAAGCAAAGGCGAACTGTACCATATTCACCACCCTTTCCATATCGCTATGCATAAAGGAGAGTGTAGCGAAGAAGAAATCAGAGGTTGGGTGGCCAATCGTTTTTACTATCAAGTTAATATTCCGATTAAAGATGCGGCAATTATGGCAAATTGCCGTGATATGGAAACCAGACGCTTATGGATCCAGCGTATTCTAGATCACGATGGCAATGCCGGTGAAAAAACCTTAGGTGGTATTGAAGCTTGGTTACGTTTAGGCGAAGCTGTTGGCTTAGACAGACAAGACTTATTAGATGAGAAATTTGTACTTCCCGGTGTTCGTTTTGCGGTAGATGCTTATGTTAACTTTGCTCGCAAAGCTAACTGGCAAGAAGCAGCATGTTCTTCATTAACAGAAATGTTTGCCCCAGAAATACATCAAAGCCGTCTTGATAGCTGGCCGCAAAATTATCCATGGATAAAACCTGAAGGGTTAGAATATTTTCAAATGCGTTTATCGCAAGCTCGTCGTGATGTAAATCATGGCTTGCAAATAACCTTAGATCATTTTACTAGCCGCCAAGCACAAGAAGATGCCTTAAATATTTTACAATTTAAACTGGATATTCTGTGGAGCATGTTAGACTCAATGTCCTTGGCTTATCAACAAGGTAAAGCTCCTTATCAAGCGATACTTGGTCAAGACGTCGTTAGTAATCCTATTTATCACAAAGGTATCTTTAAGTGAGCACATCAAACATAAGCCCAACTATAACACCATCACTTAATACGATGTTTCGCTTTCAGTGGGAAAAAGCACAAAATTGCTTTGTGCTACTATTTCCTGAAGGCATGGTTAAACTCAACGGTGGTGCTGGCGAAATTATGCAACTTATTGATGGTCAAAAGAACGTGCAACAGATTACTGATGCATTGCACGTTAAATTCCCGGACGCTGGTAACTTATCCACGGATGTAAATGAGTTTATCACCACTGCAATCGAAAAAAAGTGGCTTTATCATGACTAATCAAACCGTAACAGACAGTTCAACAGAAGATTCAACGGCCCTCGTTGGGCCACCGCTTTGGCTACTCGCCGAGCTAACTTATGATTGTCCGTTACACTGCCCTTATTGTTCAAATCCAACAGAATTAAGCGAAACAAAAAATGAGTTAACCACACAGCAATGGTATCAAGTTTTTAGCCAAGCAAGAGAGTTGGGTGCTGTTCAGCTTGGTTTTTCTGGTGGTGAACCCTTATTACGTAAAGATTTAGAAGAACTAGTTAAACATGCCAGAGAGCTAGAGTTTTATACCAATTTAATAACCTCTGGTATTGGTTTAACCGAAAAGCGTATTGCTAGGCTAAAAGAAGCGGGTTTAGATCATATCCAAATAAGTTTTCAGGGTGCTGATCCTGAGTTAAATGATGCTATTGCTGGTCGCGGTAATGCCTACCAACAAAAATTTAACATGGCTAAATCAGTTAAAGCGCAAGGTTATCCCATGGTGCTTAACTTTGTTTTATCAAAACAAAACCTTGAGCAAATTGAAGAAATCATGCGCCTCAGTTGTGAGCTAGAAGCTGATTATGTAGAGTTGGCAACGGCCCAATATTACGGTTGGGCCTACCAAAACCGTGATCATTTATTACCCTCTCGACAACAGCTAATTGAGGCTGAGCGTATAGTTAATGAATTCAGAGCAGAACAACAAGGCAAAGGTCCGCATTTTATTTTTGTAACGCCTGATTATTTTGAGACTCGCCCAAAAGCTTGTATGAATGGTTGGGGATCAACCTTTTTAACGGTAACGCCAGATGGCTCTGCTTTACCTTGTCACAGCGCAAAAATGTTGCCGCTGACTTTTCCAAACGTAAAAGACAAATCAATTGCCGATATATGGCTGCAAGATTTTTCTTTCGATTACTTTCGTGGTGATGATTGGATGCCGCAACCATGTAAAGGCTGTGATGAAAAAGAAAAAGACTTTGGCGGTTGTCGTTGTCAGGCCTTTATGATGACTGGCGATATGCATAAAACGGATCCCGTTTGTAGTAAATCTGAAGATCACCATTTAATTCAGCAAGCTATTGCAAGTGCAACTAACCCATCAAAACCGATAGTAAAGCGTGTTAACCAAAACGCGATGAAGCATGGTAAAGATACTACGTTAGACATTGCACGTATAAAAGTATGATCTTGGCATCGCTATTATCAGAAGATATTTATCGCCATAAAAATGGGTTGAAACATATAAATATCATAAATGATGAGGGGTTTAGCGCAGTTTTTGTCGTTAATACTCCCGTATTTGATAATAGCGGTGTTGCTCATGCCGTTGAACATATGATTTTTCGTGGTAGCACAGCTTTTCCTCAACCAGAAACTTTGTTTCAACTGACCTCACTAACTGATGCTAAAATTAATGCGTCAACGCTTACTGATACTACTTATTTTCATTGTCAAAGCCAGTGTGAGCATAGCTTTATGTTGGCTATTAATTATTTGCTAAATGGCTTGTTTGATCCAATTTTCGATGCTGATGATTTGCGCTTTGAAATTCATGATGGAAATGATAAAGGTGTAATTTATCAAGAGTTAATTGGTATAGAGCAAGCGAAGAAAGAAACAACTGAAAGTATTAATAAAAATAATGAGAAAAATAAATTTTGCTATGGAGGTATTAGCACATCAATTGGTGAATTATCACTAAACGACTTAACGGTTTTTCATCAACGTTTTTACCAGGCAAGTAATATTACCTTAGTTACTGCTAATGCTGATATTGAACAAATATCAAACTTAATTTCATTATTACCTAATCAGCATAATCAATCTAAACAGATAAAAGTCGAGCTAGATAAGTACATTACAAATAAGCAGGATGATGAAAGTAACGAGCATCAACAACCAAAATATTCTCAAGCAATTAACAAGCTTATAACTATTTATCATCTATGGCTGCAAGATCCTTACTACCAAGAAATTGATGACTATAAAGAAATTGAACACGCTAACAAACCGTTAGTTATAGACATTGACACCTTACCAATGCTTCCTAAAAATAATTTAATACCCGCTTTAGCTACTTTATCTAACAAGTTAATAGCAGAAACTATTACCGAAAAAACAGTTAATAGGGATATAAAAAATAATATTATAAAAAAAACAACAAATAAAACATTACTACCAAGCTTATTGAACAAGTTATACCAACAAGCTAAAAGACAATTAAATACTAATAAATTAAGTCATCATAGCAATCAAACCTATGCAAGTGAGCAACGTAATGCATTATGGCTAACAGGTATAGATGAAACTGAGCAAGCAGTAGCTAATATTTCAAGCTACATTATTAGTGCATACCCAAAATTTTTAGCGCCTCGCTGTCAGGGTAGCTGCTATGCAACTCAAGCGTTAACAATTGAAAAGTCGACATATCTCGCTATATATAGTGCTTTTGATGTTGACCCCACTATGCGATTAAAAGACATCATTCAATGTTTATTGAAATTAAGCCAAGATAATACTTTTATTAGTATGAGCTTATCGCTTGCTAAAATTAAATACTGTCAAGCATACCAAGTTAAAAGTAGCCTAGTAACGAACATAACCTCTACCGATATATCCACCTATTTACTAGCAATAGCCAACCGTCCCCATCCTAAAGTATGAGTTTTTTTATGCCAAGGGAGCATGGTTTAACTTGCTAATAAAACCCTATTATAAGCATAGATAAACACTGTTTAATTACTGACGCGATAAAATAAAGCCGCAGAAAAGGATCAAATTCCTGCGGGTCTAACATATGAGGTGAATTATGATCTATACAAACCCGGGAAGCGAAAATTCTGTTGTTACTTTTAAATCAAGATATGAAAATTTTATCGGCGGTAAATGGGTTGCTCCGGTAAAAGGTAATTACTTTTCTAACACTACACCAGTAACTGGTGAAGTTATTTGTGAAATTCCACGTTCAAGTGCTGAAGATATTGAATTAGCACTTGATGCTGCTCATGCAGCAAAAGCGGCATGGGGAAAAACTTCAGTACAAGCTCGTTCAAACATATTATTACAAATTGCCGATCGTATTGAAGAAAACCTTGAAGTAATCGCTGTAGCTGAAACATGGGACAACGGTAAGCCTGTACGTGAAACACTTAATGCTGATATTCCGTTAACTGTTGATCATTTCCGCTATTATGCTGGTTGTATCCGCGCTCAAGAAGGCACTCTTTCTCAAATAGATGACGATACTGTTGCTTATCACTTCCATGAGCCTATCGGTGTTGTTGGTCAAATTATCCCGTGGAACTTTCCTATGCTAATGGCTGCATGGAAACTAGCTCCGGCACTTGCTGCTGGTAACTGTATTGTTCTTAAACCTGCTGAGCAAACACCTGCAAGTATTCTTGTATTTATGGAGTTGATTGCTGACTTATTACCTGACGGTGTATTGAACATTGTTAACGGTTTCGGTAAAGAAGCTGGTGAAGCATTAGCAACAAGTACACGTATTGGCAAAATAGCCTTTACTGGTTCAACACCTGTTGGACAACACATTTTGAAATGTGCTGCTGAAAATTTAATTCCATCTACTGTTGAGCTTGGCGGTAAATCACCAAACATCTTCTTTAGTGATATAATGAATCAAGAAGATGACTACATAGACAAATGTGCTGAAGGTTTTGCTTTAGGTTTCTTCAACCAAGGTGAAGTATGTACATGTCCTTCTCGTGCACTAGTACAAGAAGATATCTTTGATGAGTTCATGGAAAAAGTTCTTGAGAAAACCAGAAATATCGTACGAGGTAACCCTCTTGATGTTAACACTATGGTTGGCGCTCAAGCTTCACAAGCACAATATGAAAAAATTCAAAGTTACCTACAAATAGGTAAAGATGAAGGCGCAGTTGTACTTTCTGGTGGCGACGCTGAAAGTTTAGACGGTCCTTTAGGTACTGGTTTTTACATCCAACCAACTATTTTGAAAGGCAATAACTCAATGCGAGTTTTCCAAGAAGAAATCTTTGGCCCTGTAATCTCAGTTACTACTTTTAAAGATGCTGAAGAAGCGCTAGAAATCGCTAACGATACTGCTTTTGGTTTAGGTGCAGGTGTTTGGACACGTGATGCTAACCTTGCTCACCGTATGGGTCGTGGTATTGAATCTGGTCGTGTATGGACTAACTGTTACCACTTATATCCTGCTCATGCTGCATTTGGTGGTTATAAGAAATCAGGTATTGGTCGTGAAACTCATAAAATGATGCTTGATCATTACCAACAAACTAAAAACTTATTAGTTAGTTACAGCACTAGCCCGTTAGGTTTCTTTTAAATAGTAAATTAGCCCTTCTCCTTCCCTTGAAGGGCTTACTTAGTTACTTTCGGAGTCTAATATGAACATAGTTACCGTATTACGGCTCCATTTTTATTTCCTCTTCTTATTCTTTTGTATTTCCCTAAAACCCGCTTTTGCTTTTGAAGAGTCAAACTCTTTTAAAAATAGTGAAGTCACTGCCATCCCAGCAGATATAAAAGCGATTTTCCCAAGTGCTACTCGTATTGGTCGTACTGACCCTAACTTAGCAACAATTCCTGTTTACCAACTTAGTCAATTATTAGGCTATGTTTTTGAATCTGACGATTTTACTGATTTTATTGGCTTTTCAGGTCAAACAATTAATGTATTAATTGGTATTGATATCAATGGCGTATTCGCTGGGTTTAAAGTACTAAATCATCACGAACCTATTTTTTTACATGGTCTTGGCGAACAACCTATGTTTGACTTTATCGATCAGTATAAAGGCCATTCTATAAAAGAGCGCTATATTATTAATGCTAAAGATACCAGCACTCCTGGTATAACTAACTTTGATGGTATAACAAGAGCTACTGTATCGGTAATGGTGATTAACGATACAATTATTGCCTCTGCCCTACAAGTCGCAAGAGCCAAATTAGAAGGCTTTGCCGCTGCCACAACAGTAAAAATTGATACCGATTTTTTCGAAAAACTAAATTTTACACAACTAATGGAACATGGCCATATATCACACTGGCAAGTCAGCAAAGAACAAAGCTTAAAACTTGCTTCAGACGTTTCTAATGAATTAGTAAACGCTATTGAAGAACTAATTCAAGACAGTGATATTGTTGATAATAGCGACTTTATCGAATTGTATTTTGCTTTTGTTAACATTCCTATTATTGGTAAAAACCTTTTAGGTGAAGAAGAATATCAGCGATTACTTGAAAGTCTAAAACCTGGTGAACATGCATTAATGGTATTCAATCGTGGCACTTATTCTTATGCTAGTGAAGACTTCATTCCCCAAACTGTTCCAGCCCGACTAAGTGTTGTTCAAGGCGAATTTCCGGTAGATATTCGTGATATTGATTTTTATAGTTATTATGATCCTTCGTTCAATGTGAAAATCCCCGATTTTGAACAACAAAATATATTCAGAATAAAATCTCAATCTGGCTTTGAAATAAGTCAAGCTTTCGAAATTTCCCTTGCTGTTAACTATAGCCAGTCGTTCTTGTCCACACAGCAACACCAATTCACCACAGATTTACTTTTGCCTGAAAAATTGTTTTACACCCCGAAAGTTGTGATAGAAAAGAAGCAACCTTTATGGGTAAGAATATGGCTAGGACGAAGTGTTGAAATAGTGGTGCTATCACTATACCTAATAATTCTATCTTTACTCTTTTTGAAACAAAAACAGCTGGCACGGCATATTAATGCTATGCATAGAATACGCTTAACTATGTTGGTATTTACTATTTTTTATATCGGTTATTACAGCCAAGGACAACTATCTGTTGTTAATATTTACACCTTACTATTGTCGCTAGTTGATGGCTTTAGATTGGAAGTGTTTTTATTAGATCCTATTGTGTTCATCCTATGGGCATTCGTATTTGTTAGTTTATTTATTTTTGGTCGCGGTCTATTTTGTGGTTGGTTATGCCCTTTTGGTGCCCTTCAAGAAATGATGGGATTACTTGCTAAAAAACTCAGTATTAGACAAGTAAAAATATCACCAAAGCATCACAAACATGCACAAAAAATTAAGTACATCATTTTATTCGGACTGCTCGGTACATCATTCTATTCTCTTTCGTTAGCAGAGAAGCTAGCCGAAATTGAACCTTTTAAAACCAGTCTTACGTTAAATTTTGTTCGCTATTGGCCTTTTGTTCTTTATTCTGTCATTTTATTATTATTAAGTTTAAAAATTCACAAATTCTATTGCCGTTATATATGCCCTTTAGGCGCAGGTTTAGCCATTATTGGTCGTTTTCCGCTATTGAAATGGCTAAGAAGACGAGAAGAGTGTGGTAGCCCTTGTCAATTATGTCGTAACAAAAAATGTGAAATAGATGCTATCAATCGCGATGGTTCAATTGATTATAGTGAATGTGTTCAGTGTTTAGAATGTTTAGTGACTATTGAAAACCCTAAATTATGTGTTGTTAATAAATACAGTAATCGGTCGATAAAAATAAAAAAGGTTGCCTAATAGCAATTCCAATTGATGTCATTAGACATTAATTTAAACCGCTAAATCATACTTATATAGATTTAAGGCCTTTGTTAGCATATATTGTTAAAAAAGTATGATTATGTAGTTTACTCAGCGTTCATTGATAGCATCACCTTCGACGTTAGTTACCGATAATCCATTGTATTTAATGGTTCTATTACAGCCTCAATATCACTGGAATGTCGCTATCTATTGATAATAAATTTACCTGTTCAATCTGCATTAGCATATAAAAACGTTCCCCCTAATAGGCAGAGCCATGACAAATATAAAAACAATAGTCGCTGTTAGTAAATCAATTGATGCGTTAAAAGCCAGTCAAGAAATACAACAACAATTAAATCATCCTGATATTGATTTTGTACTATTTTACTGTTCTGCCATCTATCAGTTAGATGAATTAGCAACAGCAATGACGCAATGCTTCAAAAATATAGATATTGTAGGTTGTACCACTGCGGGTGAAATAACCCGTGAGGGCTGTGAACAAAAATCTATTGTCGCGATAGGATTTTCCGGGAAATATTTTTCTATTAGCGCTAAACCGGTAGAGTCTATGGGAGAGTTTGATATTGTAGATGCCCAAAACACAATGAATGAACTCACTGAGCAGTGCCGTTTGAAAGAGCTTGCGCCAATACATGAAAACAGCTTTCTACTCACTTTGCTTGATGGGTTATCAACAAAAGAAGAACAGTTCTTACAGACTTTAAATTCGGCTACTTGCGGCATTCCACATTTTGGCGGCTCAGCTGGTGATGATGTAAATTTAGCCAACACCCACGTTTTTTACCAAAATAAGTTTCATCAACAGGCTGCTATTGTCATTTTGGTCAATACCCAATGTGCATTTGAAGTATTTAATTGCAACCATATAAAGTGCCCAACCGAAAAATTAGTCGTCACTGAAGCGGATGTTGAAAATCGAACAGTATACGAGCTCAATGCGATGCCCGCAGCAATTGAATACGCTAAATTATTAAACATGGATATGAAGGACTTAACGCCGGAAGTATTTTCACTTCATCCCCTTGCAGTAAAAGTAGGCGGTCAATACTATATTCGTTCAATACAAAAGGTAAATGTAGACGATTTAAGTTTAACTTTTTATTGTGCCATTGATGTGGGTATTGTGCTCACAGCCGTTGATATGGAGGACATTTTTAGCTCCTTAAACAATAAATTAGAAAATATTACCCAACGTTTGGGAGAATCAGAACTCGTACTTGCCTGCGACTGTTTTTTACGCCGTATTGAAATAGAACAAAAAGATTTATGTGAACAAGCAAAAAACCTTTATGAAAAATATAACATTGCAGGTTTTAACAGCTATGGAGAGCATATAAATGGCATTCACTTAAACCAAACTTTTGCAGGCGTTTTTATTGCCAAAAATGAGTCCAAGGAGGGTAACGTTAATGAATGATATGTGCAATGAAGACTCATTAATTTTTCAAATAGAACAACTTAAAGAACAGAATGGTCGATTAAAAAAAATTAATCATGCCTTAATGGAGCGGGTAGAAAATCATGGTAATCAATTTGCCCCTTATGCTGCATTTGAAAATTCAGTCTATTTAGCTGAACAAGTAAGAGAAAAGACCCAAGAGCTGAAAAACACCTTAGCAAAGTTAGAACGTAGTAACCGAGCATTAACCCAAGCGAATAACAAAGCTAACCTTTTTCAACAGCGCTTCATTGACGCAATTGAAAGTATATCTGAAGCGTTTGTTTTACTTGACTCTGATGGCCGGATCATTTTACAAAACAGTACTTTTTCTTCTTTTTGGGAAGGGCTTGGCCTTTCTACAGGTGTCGGTGTTAACCTAAAAGACTTAAAAGATAGAGCAAAAAATCGAGGTATTATTCGCCATGTCCATCCCGGTGATGCCTATAATATTAATCCCGTTTATAAACTATCGAACGGTCGATGGTTTCAGTTAAATGAGCGCCGCACTATGGAAGGCGGGTGGGTAATGCTTTATAGCGATATTACCGCGTTAAAAACCGCCGAGAATGTTCGCTACGAACAAGGTATGGCCAACAAGTCTTTATTATTGCAAAGTTTAGTTGATAACCTTTCTCAAGGTGTGGTGTTAATTAGTAGCCAACAACAAATTGAAGTCTGGAATAAACGCTTTGCTCAAATAAGTCAGCTATCACCTATTATACTCAAGGAAAAGCCCTATTTTTCTAATATAAATAATTTAACAGAACTTGATCTAGAACCTAAAAAAGAACACGCTTACCATGTACAAACGTTATCAAATGGCACTGTTGTAGAAATAAGAGATCATCACTTAAATAACGGTAAATTAATTAAAACATACACAGACATCACAGAGCGACATCGCTATGCTGAGTCATTGAAAAAGAATGAGCGTTGGTTGCGCTTAATCACAGATAACGTGCCCGCTATGATCGCTTACGTGGGTTCAGATCTTAAATTTCAATTTACTAACCAAGTTTACATGGATTGGTATGGCCATTCCCCATCAGAACTTTATAAATTAGAAGAACACCAAAGCCGAACTAATATTGATTATAGTAAAGTAAAACCTTACGTAACTAAGGCACTTGCTGGCGAAAGTGTTAGTTTTGAATCAGAAGAAAAAAATCTCGCAGGTGAACCTTGTTATTTATTAAAGTCCTATGTACCCAATATTGATATTGAAGGCCAAGTACTTGGTTTTTTTGTTCTTATACGTGATATTACCGCCCGAAAAAATAATGCCGTTGCCCTGCAAAAAGCACATGATTTATTAGAGGTTAGAGTACAAGAGCGTACCTCTCAATTGCAAACGGAAGTTGAAGGTCATCAACAAGCACAAGTGAATTTAGTAGAAGCAATCAAAGAAGCAGACGAAGCTAACATGTCTAAAACCAAGTTTCTTGCTGCAGTTAGCCATGATTTATTACAACCTTTAAATGCTGCGCAATTATTTAATAGTTCCTTATCAGAGCAAGTACTAAATACAAATTTAGAGCCTATTGTGAATTCTGTTGATGCATCACTCAGTGATTTAGAAAACTTAATTTGTACTTTAGTCGATATTTCCAAGCTTGATGCTGGCGTTGTTCAAGCAGATAAGTCTTCTTTTAAACTTGCTGATTTACTTGATAACTTAGCCAATGAATATCAACAACAGGCAGATCAGTACGAGGTTAACTTACATTATGTAACTACCAATATAGTAGTGCATAGCGATAGTGTTTTATTAGCGCGCGTATTACGTAATTTTCTTTCCAATGCTTTTAGATACACAGAAAATGGCAAGGTGTTACTTGGTTGTAGAAGACAAGGTGACTATGTTTCAATTGAAGTCTGGGACAATGGTGTTGGTATAGCTAAAGAAAAAATAAACGAAATTTTTCAAGAATTTAAGCGACTAAAATCATCCAAAGTAGCCTTTAGAAATGGTTTAGGTCTAGGCTTAGCGATAGTAGATAAAATAGCTAAAGTACTCGAACATTCAATTAAAGTTGATTCTATTCACGGTAAAGGCTCAATGTTTTCGATTAAAGTACCAATAGGAAAAATTGATTTACTCCCTATTAGTCAGTCTCTGCCCTCTCAAATATTACACAATACTATTTTAGCGCAACGCACTGTTTGGGTGATCGATAATGATGCCAATATATGTGAAGGTATGGCACGTTTACTTGGTGGTTGGGATTGTACCGTTATCACTGCAATTAGCCTTGAGCACCTTGAACAAAAAGTAGATATTTATCAAGATCATGCTGATATCTTAATTGTCGATTACCATTTAGATGACGACAAAACAGGTTTCTCTGTCGCTAAAGTTATTAATGAGGGGCGAAAATCATTAATACCGACATTAATGATCACAGCAAACTATAGCAAGACACTAAAAAAAGAAGTAGAAAAAACGGGTATTCTACTGCTTAATAAGCCAGTAAAACCAATGAAGCTAAAAACATCCATGTTACATTTGTTAAGGTAAAGACCAAAGATATCACCGAGCATTTACTCCAGAAATTAGTCGCAAAAACCCCATACTTTAGGATGATACTTTTGCGACCACATCTAAACAAACATATGATTTTATAGAATTTAATTTAAATTAAATCTATCTAACACACAAACCACAATATACCATTGGTTAATTATTCACGTTACATTACCAGTGAAATTAAAACTAAGGAAATCTAATGAGCCGTATTATTACATTAACAGGGTTGCTTTGTGCCTTGCCTGTATTGGCTGATGATATTGAAAAAATCAGTGTTATTGGACAAACTCCTCTATCAAGCAATATTTCTACAGATGCGAATATCATAGGTAGCGCGCAATTTATCAGCACTAAAGATATCACCCGTGCTCAAGCTACATCACTTGCTGATCACATGAGAAACCAACTCGTCAGTGTCAATATCAGTGATGTGCAAAACAATCCTTTTCAACCTGATGTTCAATACCGCGGTTTTACTGCTTCTCCTTTATTAGGTTTACCACAAGGTATTTCTGTTTATTTAAACGGCGTAAGATTTAATGAACCCTTTGGCGATACGGTTAACTGGGATCTCATTCCTTTAGCTGCGCTCGATAGCGTTGCATTATATTCAGGCTCGAATCCTGCTTTTGGTCAAAATACCTTAGGCGGTGCTTTATCGCTTAAAACTAAAAATGGCTTTAGCTACACTGATACCGAAGCTGATGTTCAATTTGGTAGTTTTGGTCAACAACAGTACACAGTACAATCTGGTGGCAACAACGGTAACTGGGGATATTACTTTATTGCTAACAGTTATAAAGAAGATGGTTGGCGCGACTTTTCCCAAAGCGAGTTAAAGCAAGCGTTAGCCTCATTTAGTTATCAAGATGAGAGAAATTATGTAGAACTGCTTCTTGCTGCTAATGATAATGAAATGACAGGAAATGGCGCCGCACCAGAAGAATTAATGGCTATTGAAGGTCGTGAAGCTGTTTATACTCACCCAGACAGAACTAAAAACGATTACCAATTAATTAGCATTTCTAGCGACTCTGTCATTAATGACAACTTGTCTGTGCAAGCAAATGCTTATTATCGTCAAAATGAAATCAACTCGTTAAACGGTGATGACAGCGATTATGAAGAGTGTGATTTTGGCGGTGAAACCTTATGTGAAGAAGATGAAGATGACGGTTCACTAGAGAGGGTTGAATTTGTTGGCTTTGATGACGACGCACTGTTTAGTGATATTGCACCACATATTGATCCCGATGAGGTTGATGGCACATTAAATGATGGCGCCACCGATAATACTAGTTATGGTTTTGCTACCCAATTAATCCATGTAAGCAGCTTTGATAACTTTGAACAAGAAGTGGTTTTTGGCTTAGGTATGGATAAAGCCGATATCAATTTCCAGAGTAATACGCAATTTGGTATTCTTAATAACGACTCTGCTGAAGATGACCGCTCTGTAGCACCAACAGGATTTTTTGATGCTGAATCACAAGTCCGTTTAGATGTTACCACTGAACAGCAATATGTTTTTGCTTCATATTCAATGGCTTTTGAACACGGACTTACCTTAAATTTTGCTGGCCGTTACAATAACAGCCACATCATTATGAATGACCTTATCGATGACGGTGAAGGCTCACTTGATGGTAACCATAAGTTTAATCGCTTTAACCCGGCTGTAGGTCTAGACTATCAAATTAACAATGAGTTTACCGCAAAGCTTAGCTACAGCGAATCATCACGTGTGCCAAGTCCCGCTGAATTAAGTTGTGCCGATGAAGATGACCCATGTAAGTTACCCAACGGCTTTGTTGCTGATCCACCGCTTGAGCAAGTAGTTGCTAAAACGATTGAAGCATCATTGCAATATAATACTGATTCGGTTTCAGCCATTGCGACTTTATTTTCAACTAAAACCATTGATGACATCATTTTTCAACAAGCGGGCTCGACGTCTTCTGAAGGTTACTTTGTCAATATTGATAAAATACAGCGCCAAGGGGTAGAGTTAGCGTATTCAGTCGCGTTTAATGATGTGAGCATTGGCACTAGCTACAATTACTTAAAAGCGACCTTTGAGTCTCCGTTTGTCTCTTTTAGTCCAGTAAATCCGCTTGGTGCAAATCGTCAAGTAAGCCCTGGTGATGTTATTCCTGGTCAACCTCAACACCAATTTAAACTCCATGCAGATTGGCAAATTAGCCAAGACATAAGTGTTGGAACAGAGTTGTTATATGCTTCTGACTCTTACTATCGTGGTGACGAAGCTAATGAAAATAAGAAAATATCTTCATATTCATTAGTTAATGCCTATTTTGCTTATCAAGTAACTCAGCGATTAACTTTATCAGCGAAAGTGGATAACCTATTTGATCATCAATATGAAACTTTTGGTACTTATGGCGAAGCTGATGAAGTATTAGAAGATTTTTACCCTGACGTTGAAGAACCTTACTTTGTTGGACCCGCTAGACCAAGATCCTTCTCTGTAAGCGTTAATTATAAGTTCTAACAATAAAAAGATATTTTCCCCAATAGGGCAAGTATCTTTTCTTCTTTTGATTTATTAGGTGTTATTGATGCATATGTATATCTCCCCTACTCGTTTATTGCTCCTTATTATTTTTTGCTTCAGCTGTATACAAGCGACTGCAAATACTAATACAGACATACCAAAGGTTCGTGTGGGGGTCTTAAAATATGGCACCGTAAATTGGGAAATAGCAGTAATAAAACATTATCAATTAGATAAAAAATATAATTTCAATTTAGAAGTAATGCCATTAAGTAATAAAAATGCCTCTGCCGTAGCCTTACAAAGTAAAGCGGTAGATATTATTCTAGGTGATTGGTTATGGGTAAATCGACAGCGTTTTAATGATAAAAATTATACTTTAGTTCCAACATCAATTGCCTCTGGTGGCTTGTACGTTGCTGGTGACTCTAGATCAAAATCACTAAACGACCTAACTCAAACTAAAATTGGTGTCGCTGGCGGCTCAGTTGATAAAAATTGGTTGTTATTACAATCGTATGCACAAAAAAAATATCAACTTAATATTAAAGATAATGCTGAAATAGTATTCGCAACACCGCCACTACTTAATCGTTTAATGCAACGGAATGATGTAGATGCGGCAATCAACTTTTGGCATTACAATGCTAGATTAAGTGCTAATGGCTACAAACTATTAGTGAGTGTGCCAGAAATGCTAGCTGAATTAGGCATAACCAATAAGGTACCTTTATTGGGATGGGTATTCGAACAAGAATGGGCGATTGAACACAACCAAAAATTAACTGCTTTTCTACAAGCCTCTAAAGAAGCTCAACAATTATTACTTTTATGTGATGAAGAATGGCAGCGTATACGTCCTTTAACAAAAGCAGAAAATGACAACGTTTTTATTGCCTTAAAAAATGAATATAGAACTCGATTACTAGATAAATTTGGCTCTGAAGAAATTAAAGCAAGTAAAAAAATATTCTCTGTTCTAGCTGAACAAGGAGGCCGAGATTTAGTAGGTAAAGCAACAAAATTGTCAGAGGGTACTTTCTGGCAAACAGCTAAAATCAACCCCGCTTTTTCGAAACAAGTAGCTAAAGACACAATAAAAAATCAAGTAACATGCCCGATAAAATAGGATCATAGACCATTAATACACATTCTAACGAGCAAGCATTAACAAGCCGTTTACTTACCTTGTTAATGTCCTTATTGACATCGCCAGTATATGGCCGATTATTAATGTTAATAATCATCGCTAGCGCATGGCAAAGTATCGCTTGGTTCGTTAATAGCTCTGATTTCCCGTCATTATTCATTGTTTCGGAAAGCTTTATTTATCACTTATTTCAAGGTGATATGTTAGTCAATCTCAGCGTAACCTTAACTCGCGTATTGATCAGTTTTACCATTGCTATGATCTTAGGTGTCATTATTGGTATTTTAATGGGTATAAATAAGCGCCTTAATCAATTATCAGACACCTTATTAATAATCATCCTTAATATCCCTGCCCTAGTGACTATTTTACTGTGTTACATCTGGTTTGGTTTAGTTGAATCAGCAGCAATACTGGCGGTTGTCATTAATAAAGTACCAACTGTTGTAGTGATGATAAGAGAAGGTGCCCGTGTGGTAGATGAAGATTTACTCAATGTTGCTAAAGTATATAAATTATCTTTAAGTAAAACCTTCTTTTACGTGTTCTTGCCGCAGCTTTATCCTTACATTATGGCTTCAGCACGCGCAGGTTTATCTTTAATATGGAAAATTGTCTTGGTGGTTGAACTGTTAGGACGAAGTGACGGCGTTGGCTTTGCGCTAAATACTTTATTTCAGTTTTTTGATATAGCAGGCATTCTCGCTTATACCTTTGCGTTTATTTCAATTGTGTTAGTGATTGAAAACCTAATCTTCAGACCACTAGATAAATTAATTGCGAGGGGGGTTCACCATGATAGAACTTGATATTGCCATTAAAGATAAGTATTACGCAAATAGTACTTCCGTGGTATTAAAAGATATAGCGTTTAACGTTAAACCGGGGGAATTCGTTGCGATAATTGGTCCTTCTGGCTCAGGAAAAACCACATTACTTAATATGCTTTCTGGCCTTGAAGATGCCACAGGACAAAAACTGTTATGTAATGGGAAAGAGCTTAATGGCTGTAAAGAATATCAACTTGGTTACGTTTTTCAACAACCCAGGTTAATGCCTTGGCTAACGGTTAACGAAAACCTACAACTAGTGTTACCTACAGCGCAAGAACAAAAAATTGAAACCTTGTTAGCGCAAGTTGGCTTAGCAGGTAAAGGGGATTATTATCCCAAGCAATTATCTGGCGGTATGCAGCGACGAGTAGCAATTGCCAGAGCTTTTGCTGTTAACCCTGAGCTAATTTTGCTTGATGAGCCGTTTAACTCTCTTGATGCGCCAACCGCAGCTAAACTAAGGTTACTACTCGTAAACTTGTGTAAAAGCTGTGAGAGTAGCGTTGTTTTTGTTACTCATGATTTAAGTGAGGCTATAAATTTAGCTGATCGTATTATTTTTATGAGCAATTCGCCAAGTTCAATCATTCATCAAGTCACTGTTGATTTACCTAAGCCGAGAAAAGAGTGCGGCAGCCTTGAACTTACTTGGCAAGCAAAACTAATGAACCAATACCCTCATATCCTCTCTGGCAGTGTCGCTAGCTCTTAACAAGCCATATTTTCTCATCCTTTTTCGGTTTCCTCCTACTTAAGCATTACGCAATTGGTCTAAGACTAAGGGATGCTTTTTTTCAATATCATTGCCAATACCTATTGTTCATGGACTTTTTTATTATTGATGTAATTACAATAAAACCGATAATAAATAAAGGAAATCAAACATGACTACAAAATTTAAATTAGCAGCAATCGCCCTTGCCTGTACCACAGCGTTTAATGCAAGCGCCGCTGTTGAATTGTATAATAACGATGGCATGACGTTCACTGCCGATGGTCTAATAAACATATTTTACTCTAGCAGTGATACTGATATGACTGATGCTGCTGGCGTAGAAACAAACAGCAAACAATCACGTGTTCGTACTGGCTTTTTACCAAGCTACATTGGTTTAAACTCAAGCAACCAAGTAGGTGATTATAAAGTAGCGACCCGTTCTTCATTTTGGGTTACTCTTAGTGATACAGATGCTAATCGCGGTGCAACGGCTGCTGGTACGCAAACAGGAATTGATGTTCGTCAATTTTATGCCACAGTAAGCGGCGATTTTGGTGAAGTATTATTAGGTAAAGATTTTGGTTTATTTAACCGCTCTAATATTTTTGGCGATGAACTACTACTGGGTTATGGTCAAACATCTAACACTTGGGGTTTAGTTGATGGCGGTAATGTTTCTTTCGGTAACATTGCAACTGGTTACACTTATGCTTTTCCAAAAGCACAAATTACTTATAGAACACCAGATATGAGCGGCTTTAAATTAGCAGTTGGTATTATGGATCCTAATAAAGTTTCTGCAAGTTCTGATGAAGATATGCCACGTTTTGAAGCTGAATTAACCTATAACACAACTTTTGATGATGGTTCATTAAAAGGTTGGGTTAACGGTATGTCACAATCAAGTGAAGACGCTGGTGTTGACCAAGATCAATCAGGTGTTGGTTACGGTGTTAACGTTAAAGTTGCAGGCTTCTCACTAACTGCTTCAGGTTTTAGCGCTGAAGGTGTAGGCCATGTTGTAGGTCTAGATCAATTTGTTACAGCTGACACAACTGAGACTGATGGTTACCTAGTACAAGCTTCTTATACTATGGGCGATAATCGTTTTGTAGTATCTTACGGTCAATCTACAGTAGATGACAGCACAGTAGAAACAGAAAGTAGCAATACTAACGTATCTTATTTCAGAACGGTTATTCCTGGAGTTACCCTTGTAGCTGAATTGAATAAAACTGAAATAGATAATAATAATGCAGCTGATTTAACAGCAGAAGAGAATAACGTTTTCTCAATTGGCGCAGTTGTAACTTTCTAATTATATAGAAAACCCTATAGAAAATTTAAAGGAGCAGAAAACTTATTTCTGCTCCTTACTAATTTAACTAATTGGATTTATTTAACAAATAAAGAGTAAAACTGTCTATTTTATAACTTAAAGATGAGGTTCTTACGACTAAGGGATGATTAAATAGTTAAATTCGCTCTGCTAAAGTAGTAAAGTGGATTTATTTCAATAGGCAATACCATGTATAAAATTTTAGTCGCTGATGATCATCCGTTATTTAGGGATGCAGTCATAAATATTATTTCTCAAACTTTTCCTGAGTCTGAAATTTTTGAATCCAAGGATATCGAATCAACGCTCGCTTTTGCCAAAGAAACTACTGATATCGATCTTATCTTACTCGATCTGAACATGCCCGGTATGTCAGGCCTTGCCGGTTTACTTGATTTACGAAATCAATACCCAACAATTCCAGTCGTTATTATTTCAGCAGAAACTGAAAAACAAGTCATATTACAAACTATTGCTTATGGCGCTGTTGGTTTTATCGCAAAATCTTCTGCAAAAGATGTCATCGGTGATGCACTTAAAAGTATATTTGAAGGTAATGTTTATTTACCTGCAGATATTATTCGTTCACAAACAACCGTTACCACATCAAAAGAATTTGAAGTACTACCAGAAAAAATGTTTTTATTAACACGCAGAGAATTAATGGTGTTAAAACATTTAACCAAAGGTGAGGCAAATAAACAAATTGCTTTTAACTTAAATATTTCTGAAACAACGGTAAAATCACATGTCTCTTCTATCTTAAAAAAATTAGGCGCATCCAACCGTGTGAAAGTTGTTGTTGGCTGTAGTGATATTGATTTTAATCAATATCTAAAACGCTAATACACCAACTACACAACTAACATGAAATACTGTTCTTTGGCGGTACTACTTAACCGCCAACTCAAGTAACTGTTCAAACACCTCAACTCCCCCGCTGATAAACACAGACAATTAAAAGCCATAGATAACCTGAACTCGATTTAAGATATAGTTAACATATTGAAATTAGACTACAAATTAATTTCAACTATCCCTAGCTTGATAGTTTTGCTTAAATCAAGGCAAATTTACGCGTCAATAGCTTGCCTATTGCAAGTGAATTTAACGCAAAAGTAAGTAAAAGTAACTGCTAGAGAACATTTATTAAACCGAGCTCAGGTTATATAGTATTATTAAAGCCATTTAAGTATAATGCGCCCCATTATTTACCCAGTTCTTACTATTGTTACGGAAGCCTTATGCTAGCAGCAAACAACATTACTCAACAATTTGGCGCAAAACCATTATTTGAAAATATTTCACAAAAATTTGGTGGCGGTAACCGTTACGGCTTAATTGGCGCGAATGGTTGTGGGAAATCTACCTTTATGAAAATTTTAGGTGGTGATTTAGAACAAACATCCGGCAACGTTAGTTTAGATACTGGCGAACGTTTAGGTAAATTACGTCAAGATCAATTTGCTTTCGAAGAGTACAATGTAATTGATACCGTAATCATGGGCCATACCGAGTTATGGGCAGTAAAAGAAGAACGTGACCGTATTTATGCTTTACCCGAAATGAGTGAAGCTGATGGTATGAAGGTAGGCGATTTAGAGTCTGAATACGCCGAAATGGACGGTTATTCGGCAGAAAGTCGCGCCGGTGAGCTTTTAATGGGTGTTGGTATTCCTGTTGAACAACACTATGGTTTAATGAGCGAAATTGCGCCCGGTTTTAAATTACGTATTCTACTTGCTCAAGCGTTATTTTCAGACCCTGATATATTATTACTTGATGAGCCAACTAACAACTTGGACATTCATACCATTCAATGGTTAGAAGATACCTTGAATGAACGTGATTCAACCATGATCATCATATCGCATGATAGACACTTCTTAAACAGTGTTTGTACGCACATGGCCGATTTAGATTACGGTGAACTGCGTTTATTCCCTGGTAACTATGACGAATACATGTTGGCTGCCACACAAGCGCGAGCTCGTTTATTATCAGATAATGCCAAGAAAAAAGCCCAAATAGGTGAATTACAAGCCTTCGTTGCACGTTTTTCTGCCAATGCATCAAAAGCTAAACAAGCCACATCTCGCGCTAAACGCATTGACAAAATTCAGCTAGATGAAGTAAAAGCTTCTAGCCGTAGCAACCCATTTATTCGTTTTGAGCAAGAGAAGAAACTATTCCGTAATGCACTCGTAATTGAAAAGCTCAATAAAAGCTTTGATGACGCTCATGTTTTAAAAGATATTTCAGCATTAATTGAAGTCGGCGAACGTATCGCCATCATAGGTGAAAATGGTATTGGTAAAACAACTTTCTTACGTTCATTAATGAATGAAGTCGGTTATGAAGCAAGCTCAGGCGATATAACTTGGTCTGAAAATGTAAGTATTGGTTATTACGCGCAGGACCATGAATACGAATTTGAAACTGATATGACGTTATTTGAATGGATGAGCCAGTGGCGTCAACCAACAGATGATGAACAAGCCGTTCGCGGTTATTTAGGTCGTTTACTTTTTTCTGCTGATGATATTAAAAAGTCAATTCATGTACTTTCGGGTGGTGAAAAAGGTCGGATGTTATTTGGTAAATTAATGATGCAACAACCAAATATTTTAGTACTTGATGAGCCAACCAATCACATGGATATGGAATCGATTGAATCGTTAAATATGGCCCTTGAAAGTTATGAAGGTACCTTATTATTTGTTAGTCATGACCGAGAGTTTGTTTCAACCATCGCCACCCGCATAATCGAATTAACTAAAGACGGTTATACTGACTTTGCTGGCACTTACGATGAATATTTAGCTAGCCAAGCATAAAGTCAAAACTCCTAGCGGCTATCAAAACACTATTATTTATACCGTGTTGGTAGCCGTTTTACTCTCTTGTTAAAAACTTTTATCTACTTTAAGGAATTACCTTGCTTAGTTATCGTCACGCTTTTCATGCTGGCAATTTTGCCGATGTACTAAAGCACAGTGTCTTATCACTTGTTTTAGATTATATGACCCGTAAAGAAAAAGGCTTTTGCTATATAGATAGCCATTCTGGAGCTGGTATGTATCAATTGGCCGATGAGTATGCGCAAAAAACAGGGGAATACAAAGACGGTATCGCAAAGATCATCAACGATGAACAAGCTCCTGAGTCGCTTGAGCCTTACTTATCGTTAATCAACACCCTAAACCTTAACAGCGACCTTGAAGTTTACCCTGGCTCTCCTGGGATAGCTAAAGCCTTTGTCCGTAGACAAGACAGCAGTCATTTATTTGAATTACACCCTACTGATATTCAACACTTAGAAGATTTTTGTCAGCGCTGGCGTAAAGTATTTGTTAAACAGTCTGATGGTTATCAAGGTGTACTCGGATTATTACCGCCGCCAAGTCGTCGTGGTGTTGTTCTAATTGATCCTCCTTATGAGCTTAAAGAAGATTATCACAAAGCGGTAAAAACCATCATTAAGGCCTATACAAAGTTTGCCACTGGTACTTACATCCTTTGGTATCCAGTTGTTAAGCGAGAGTTAGTTGACCAAATGAGTGGTACCTTTACCCAAAGCGATGTTAAAAATGTATTACAAGTAGAGTTTTGCTTAGAGCATGATACCGATGAATATGGCATGACAGGTACTGGATTATTTATTGTTAACCCGCCATGGCAACTATCTCAACAACTTGAAGTAATATTACCTTACATGAAAACTAAATTAGGTAAAAATGACAGCAACTATACTCTGAAACAACTGATCGCTGAGTAAACGTTAAACTAACGTACACAGCTTACGATAGAAAGGCCGACCTTTTCTATCGTAAGTAATAAAATATCATTCTGCTGTAATGTTAACGCTCTATCTCTGTGGCTATTTTATAGCAATATGACTAATTAAATGAGCTTTTTAAACGGCTTAAATCCCCCTCAATATTGTTACTTTCAATCCCAATAACTTCTATTGCTTAAACACTCTACAACATGCATCTTGATTGATAACGGCCATACATCGATTTACTTGATATGACTCAATGTAGCGTAATTATTTTTATGAGATATTATTGAAACAGAACAAAAGTTTATTGCTTATCAGTATTTTATAGATAAACACCCTGCTTTTTTAAAACTACTCTAAAGTTAGTTAGATATAGGCTCTAGCTTAATATTTGCAAAACACTTTTCAGTGCCATAATTGTGTATACCCGTTATCATTAAAAAGTTCAGTGATTTCAGTGGAAATTAAAAGCCATTTAGACAAGGCATTAAGTTTATAGGATGATTGTTCCATTCTTTAATTTAATAAAGCATAAATGACTTTTAAACCCATCGAAGAAGGACTTGAAAGAAAGGAAAAACAAATGGTAAAAGAAATTGTTATATGGCTGAATTCTAAAATAAAAGCCTTTGCAGCATCGGCACCAATATCCCAAGAGGAAAAAACTCGTCTGCAGCATTACATCATTTTTATGATCTTGGGCATTCCTACCATGTGTATCTTTGGTGTCAGTAACTTGTTAAAAGGTAACCCTTTAATATTTGCTTTTTCTTCAGCCGCCGCACTTGGTCTAATTGCTGGCTTAGTATTACTTAAAAGAATCAAAAATGGATATTGGATTTATCGTAGCAATGCACTTTTGTACGTTTGTTTAGTTAGCTATATGATTATTATTGGTGGGGATGATGGCTCAAAGGCCCTATGGTCTTATACTATTCCGTTAATATGTTGCTTTTTATTTGGCACTAAAGAAGGTGGTTTGTGGTCAAGCTTTGTTATGGTCATGGCTTTTTTTACTTTTTCCCAAACAACAATATTGTCAATTGAGGTTCACAATTACTCGCCTAGCTTTCAACTACGATTTATTATTACCTATGTATTCTGTACGATAATATCCATGTGGCTTGAGTATTCTAGACATTTTTTCCTAAAGCAAAGTGAAGCAAATAGCGATGATTTAATCAAGCAGCACATTAAGTTGAAAGAAGAAATTGAGTATAGAAAAAAATTAGAAAAAGAGTTGCTAGTGATTGCTCGCATTGACACATTAACAGGAATACTTAATCGAGGCGCATTTTTTTCAGCAGCAGAAAAGGAGTGGAATAAACACGTAAGGAATTCAAAAACTTTAAGCTTTGCCGTATTAGATATAGACCATTTTAAAAAAATTAATGACAAATTTGGACATCCGGCAGGTGATGCTGTACTTAATAAGCTTACCCAATGTTGTATCGATAGCATACGTAGTTTTGATATCTTTGGCCGAATAGGAGGCGAAGAGTTTGCTTTGTTGATTTCAGAAACCGAGTTAGAAGAAACAAGAACAGTGCTAGAACGATTAAGGTTAGCTGTTGAAAGTACAACTGTAGAATATGAAGGGCAGTTAATAGCTTGCACCATAAGTATTGGTTTTTGTACGAGCATACCACCTAACGATATTCTAACAGACATGTATAAAAAAGCAGATTATGCTCTGTATCAAGCCAAAAACAGTGGTCGAAATAAAATCAGCCTACACCAGTAGCCCGTTAGTATAGCTGAATTTTTCATTTATTAAGTTAGTCAAACGGATGAAAAACATAATGTAAAGGCATAAAAAAACGATGTTAAATAACATCGCTTTTTTATCTTACTCCGCTAGAAATCAATCTACATAAACATCAGACTATTACTCTTCTTCGTCTAGAGTAGCATCTTCTATTTGCTGTGGGGTTAGCGGTTTTTTACGTTTAATAATTTTCATTGCACCAGCATCATCATTATCAAGGAAGGTTTTTTTGATTACTTTTCTTGGTTTAGTGTCAGCAGGTCTTTTACTTTTAGCTGTAACAGGTTTTGCTTTTGATACTTTAGCTTTCTTCGGTTTCAAGCCTTTGAACTTAACTTTAATCCCTTCCACTTTAGTAAAGCTGATTTTTTGCTGTAGAAAAGCTTCAACATTTTTAAAACTTAACCAGTCATTAGGACCCACTAACGAAATAGCATCACCATGAGTTCCAGCACGACCCGTTCGCCCTATACGGTGAACAAACTCTTCAGTATGCTTTGGCATGTCAAAATTGATCACATGCGACACGTTAATTAAATCAAGGCCACGCGAAGCTAAGTCAGTAGTCACTAATATTTTATGCTTTCCTTTAGCAAAACTATCCATGATCTGATTACGTTGACTTTGGTTTAACTCACCACTTAAGGCAACCGCATTAAGATTAGTATCGGTAAGTACTTTGGCTAAACGATCAGTATCACTGCGTGTCGCAGTAAAAATAATAATTTGCTGCGATTTTTCTGTCGCTAAAAAGTGATGCAATAATGCCTCTTTTTGTGTCAGGTTATCAGCAAGGCAAAAGCGCTTAGTAATATCAACGTGCTCTGTGTGCCCTGCTTCAATAGCAATCCGCTTAGGTTTTCTCAGTAACTCAGCCGCAAACTCATTTACTTGTGCGTGATCTAAGGTGGCCGAAAACAGTAACGTTTGACGTTTACGGTGATCGGCTGCCTTATTTATTTGGTCTAGCTCTTTGCTAAAGCCCAAATCAAGCATACGGTCAGCTTCATCTAAAATAAGAAGCTCTAAACCATTTAAATGAAAGTGACCTTGGCTTAAATGATCAGCCAAGCGACCTGGCGTGGCCACAATAAAGTGTGGGTCTTTCTCTAACACCTTTACTTGGTCGTTAAAGTTTTCACCACCTAAAATCAACACCGCTTTAAATTGAGTATTCGACGTAAACAAGCGTAATTGGCTAAACACTTGCTTAGCCAATTCACGTGTTGGTGTTAAAATAACAACGCGCGGATCACGTTTTGACAAAGCACGGTTTTTAGATAAACGTTGCAAGGCAGGAATGATAAATGCTAATGTTTTACCTGAACCCGTCTTCGACGATGCAATTAAGTCATGCCCAGCCATCGCCGCAGGAATAGCCTGTTGCTGAATTTGTGTTGGCTCGTTAAAGCCAAGGTGAGCAACAGTATTCATTAAACATGTATCTAGACCAAAATCACTAAATTGCACTAAGCATTCTCCTACATTTACATAAAGTGGTTAAACTTATCATTAAGCTTTTTATTAGAGATGTCATTAACCGGCTGCAATTCTTGCTTCAACTACCACAATGGCTTGATCAATTCTTGCTAATACTTTGTTTTGGTCTAACAGCGCTAAGGTAATATCAAGTGATGGCGAGTTACCGCCACCCGTTGCCGCAACACGCAACGGCATACCCACTTTGCCCATACCTACTGATAGCTCTTCTGCGGTATCGTTAATCGCAGCATGAATAAATTCAGGTTGCCAATCAGTTAAGGCGGCTAATTTTGCTTTAACTAACAATAAAGGCTCTTTTACTACTGGACGCAAATGCTTTTTCACTGCTTTTGCATCAAGTTCAGAAAAATCTTCATAGAAATAACGTGAAATTTCAGCCATTTCTTTTAACGTTTTAACGCGATCTGCTTGTATCTTAACTATTTCAGCTAACGCTGGACCATTATCAGTATTAATACCTTGCTCATTCATATGCCATGCTAAATGCTCAGCAACATACTCAGGCGCAAGCGTTTTCATATAATGCTGGTTAACCCAAATAAGTTTATCAGTATTAAAGCCTGATGGTGCGCGGTTACAATCTTTCAAGTCGAACAACTCAATCATCTCTTCACGAGAGAAAATTTCTTTGTCACCGTGTGACCAACCTAATCTGACTAAGTAGTTTAATAAGGCTTCAGGTAAATAACCATCATCGCGGTATTGCATCACACCAACAGCGCCATGGCGTTTAGACAAACGTTTACCATCATCACCTAATATCATTGGGATATGAGCATACTCTGGTAATTCAGCGCCTAACGCTTTTAAAATATTAATTTGCTTAGGGGTATTACTGATATGATCATCTCCACGAACAACATGAGTAACCTTCATATCCCAATCATCTACGACAACCGTTAGGTTATACGTTGGTGTACCGTCACTGCGGGCAATAATTAAATCATCTAACTGCTCATTACTAATAGTAATGTCACCTTTAACCATATCCTTAATCACAACATCGCCATCAATCGGGTTTTTAAAACGAATAGCATACGGTTTATCTGCTGGGTGATCGGTACGGTCACGCCACAAGCCATTATATTTTTCTATTTCGCCTTTTGCTTTAGCTTCTTCACGCATTGCGTCAACTTCTTCGCTAGTGCTATAACAGCGATAAGCATTACCTGAAGCAAGTAACTGTGCTATTACCTCTTTATAACGGTCAAAACATTTAGTTTGAAAGTATGGACCATGAGTCCATTCAAGGTTTAACCAGTTCATACCGTCCATAATGGCATCAACTGAGGCTTGCGTAGAACGCTCTATATCAGTGTCTTCAATACGTAGAATGAAGTCACCGCCATTTTTTTGTGCATAAAGCCAACTATATAAAGCAGTACGCGCACCACCAACATGTAAATAACCGGTCGGACTAGGAGCAAAGCGAGTTGTTAAAGTCATAAAATTCTCAATTTTGTACGCAATAAAGCCAAATAGGGCTCAATGCGATAATTAGGTCTTAAAAAATTGGCGATATTTTACCACTGTGGTTAAGTTAATTCACCTTTTACACTACTTTGTTTTTACTATTTCAATATTAAACGGTTAGCAAATGGGTGTAATTGCAGACAAAACACTCGTTATGTTGAAAAATAAATCAAACAGTTAGTTATTTTAAAATAAATAGTAATTTATGTGGTTTTTATGTTGACAGCTTTTTGGATCTCCCTATAATACGCACCCACAGAGACGGACGATTAGCTCAGTTGGGAGAGCACCGCCCTTACAAGGCGGGGGTCACTGGTTCAAGCCCAGTATCGTCCACCATTCTTTTATTAATAAAAGAATCTCTTAGTAAACAAAATATCGCGGAGTGGTAGTTCAGTTGGTTAGAATACCGGCCTGTCACGCCGGGGGTCGCGGGTTCGAGTCCCGTCCACTCCGCCAACTTTGTTTGTGAACGGTTAGAGTACCGTGCTTTTTTTAGTGAAACT
>Ga0209395_1000611_pt1 | contig 52022 bp, 38 predicted proteins | sample GOMGulsemesocosm_3_FD_184635 | JGI IMG/M metagenome (GOLD analysis project Ga0209395, IMG submission 184635) | Methane-oxidizing microbial communities from mesocosms in the Gulf of Mexico - GOM9D Gulf of Mexico (SPAdes) (version 2) | ecosystem: Environmental > Aquatic > Marine > Cold seeps... | reverse complement strand
GGCCGTTGATATGGCCGGAACGCACCGTAAACCAGCATGGCGCCGAGTAACGTTATCAGTGCTGCCCAATTTCGCACCACGATTTGGACAAGCGCGCCACTGCCCAAAGACTCGCCGAACATTGAATTCAGCGCCGCCTGGGGGAAGAAAATCGCGTAAGCCATGGTGCAGGTAAGAACGCCAGTGAGCAGCATGATGGGTTTTATTTTTGCTTGAATAAAGTACATGGTAATTGTCCTTTAGTAGTCATTAGGCTGACAAGTGAATTCATCACTCGATAAAAACGGCGACGCTGTTACTGCAAAGGCCCCAGTGCAGCCTCAAAACGTGTGTATAAATCAACCGCTAGTATCGAGGTGGCACAACGGGACCTAGGCAATAGGGATTCCCTGTGTTTTCACGGTTTTCTACCGTCATTCGCCGGGGTCTACTCCTATAATATGCAGCTGTTGATGATCGGTTAATTTGTTGCGACCACTTTATTGTGTTTCCTATTGACTGATAATCCCTAATTATGGAAACTCACTGTCAAACATATGTTGACAGTGAGATATGATGGATCAATTTGGCGCAATTCCCGTATTTGTCGCGGTGGTAGAGAGCGGCGGCTTTTCTGCCGCAGCCCGGGTACTTGGGATATCAAAATCTGCGGTAAGCAAACGCATCAATCGATTGGAAGCTCACCTAGGCCTGCGCTTGATATACCGCACCACTCGCAAGCTCAGCCTAACGGAAGCCGGTGAACGTTACTTTGAACATGCAGCCGAGGCGGTGCGCGCCGCCGGCCAGGCCGAGGATGCAGTCACTCAGCTGCAGGGAGAACCCCAGGGGCAACTGCGTATCAGTAGCCCGATGTCGTTTGGTCGCCTGCACGTAGCACCGATGATCCCAAAACTGATACAGCGTTACCCCAAACTTCAGATCGACCTGGTGATGGATGACCGCAGAGTGGACTTGGTCGCCGCGGGTTTTGACGTGGCCATCCGCGCCCAGGCGGGTACTATGCCCGATTCGTCTCTTATCGCCCGTAAACTCGCGCCTTTGCGCCAGCTATTGTGCGCGTCGCCGGACTATATTGAGCGACATGGCATGCCGGTAATGCCGGCAGAACTAAGCCGGCGCAACTGTGTGCTGTACAGCTACTCCAGCGACGCCAGTGAGTGGGCCCTACATCGTGAAGGCAAAACTCACGCCGTACAGGTATCGGGTAACTATCGGGTTAACAACAGCGAGGCGCTACGAGAGGCACTACTCGAAGGTATGGGTATTGGTCGCCTGCCCACCTTTGTTGCCGGCCCTGATTTAGCGTCGGGGCGGCTGGTGAAACTGTTTGCGGCCTACACCATCCCCGACCATTTTTTCTATGCCGTTTATCCTCAGCGCGAGTACCTGCCGGCCAAAGTGCGGGCATTTCTGGACTTCGCGGTTGAGTATTTTGGCGGTGAACTACCCTATTGGGATAAATAGACTGCGGGCAGCCAAATCGAGCGTTAAACGGCAGTCAATAACTCGAGCCGAACGGGCTAGGGAAACTAGCCGGCCGGCCTTGAACGTATTACTGCTCGATCACAAGTCATCGTTTACCTTAGCTTTAAACAATTCCCTCAGTAAATCAGTGATGGCATTAATCCGCTTCACGCCCCGTAAGTCCGGATGAATCAACAACCAAACATCCATGGTCGCCGCCGCAATAATAGGAGAAATACGCTTGAGTTGTGGGTCCTGATCGGCAAACCAGGGCGATAATAAACCGATGCCGGCACCGTTTCGAATCAGATGACTTAAGCTTCTGTAGTTGCTTACCCGTACTGGACTGTTCGAGTTGCCACAGATGCTATCGGCGGCCACTTCGACCGGAGAGTGCTTGAACACAGGCGACCAGCGAATCCATGGGTACTGCGCCAGATCTTTACCCGGATCAATAACAGTATCGACACTCGCATAGATCGCCGCTTGCAATTGCCACACTTTTCGACCCACCATATTTCCGGGCGGCGTCTGGGTAATCCTCAAAGCAATATCTGCCTCTCGGTGGGCAATATCGGCGAGAGCGAGCACAGTGGTTAAATGGATATTTAGTTTAGGGTGGCGCTGTGAGAACAATGCCACCGCCTCACAAACCCAATCGTCAAAAAAATCGGGGATGTGAAGATGAACTTCACCGCTCAGCTCGGTGTCCGCGCCCTCGATTCTGCGTTCGGAACTCTTTAACAAATCTTCCACGCCTTCTGCCGCTGCAGTAATAACTTTCCCAGAGGCGGTTAGTACATAACCGGACGGTGTTTGCTCAAATAAACGCGCCGATAACCGCGACTCCAGCGTATTTATACGCCGGGAAACGGTGGCGTGATTGACTGCCAGGCTCCTCGCAGCCCCACGGATTGAACCCGTTCGGGCCAAGGCCAGTACAAACCTTGCATCATCCCAGTTATCCATAAACTCCCTGCCTGGGCTCGATAGCCGTATTTCAATGACTAACGGCCATTCTTTTTGGTGCAATTTTGCACCAATACTGGCGCATTATAGTTATTTATTAACCAGAGCGCATGCAGTAAATTTGTCTCGGTCAGGCCATTGCCCTTAATGGCCGCACACGATGTTCCACGAGAGATGAAAATGAATAGAATTGTTTCCTTCAAACACTATGGTGGCCCAGAGGTTCTGGACGTCGAAACACACAACAAACCAACACTAGTGCCAGCCGGGGATGTGCTGGTCAAGATGTCCGCCTACTCCCTAAACAGAGCCAATGTGCTGTTCAGGGAGGGTCAATATTTAGAACCTGCACAATTCCCCGCCCGCATTGGGGTAGAGGCGGTCGGCATTATTGAACAACTCGGCGCCGGCGTTTCAACGGTGCACGTAGGCGACCGAGTCAGCTTGGCGGCCCCACAAAATCAAAGCCAGCAGGGCTATTTTGCTGATTACAACATCGTGCCTGCAACCCATTTACTGCCAGTGCCCTCATCACTGAGTGACTTAGAAGCAGCAACCTGCTGGCTGCCTTTTTTAACCCTGTATAAAACCTTCGTAGAATCCGCTGTTGTCAGTGAAGGCAACTGGGTTGTCTTGCCCGCGGCTAGCAGCAGTGTTTCCCTTGCAGCTAACCAATTAGCCCAACACTTAGGCGCCAAGACTATCGGATTAACAAGAACCCGCGACAAGCTGCAACAGCTTAAAAACTTGGGTTACGACGAAGTTATTGTTTCCCAAGAAGAAAATATTGAAGCCCGTATTGGGGATATTACCGGCGACGGCGCCGACTTCGCCTTTGATCCGGTTGGCGGAGAAAATCTAGCTCAAATAGTCAATTCGTTAAAAAAAGCGGCGCCGCTGTGTGTTTATGGGCTGTTATCGGGCAGCTCAACCGAGTTACCTATTTTTCCCTTAATGGCCTCCCAAGTTAGCATTAGCTGTTACGACGTATATGAGTTATTCCGCGAACCGGTCCGCGTTGAGCAAGCGATAGCGTATTTCCTCCCGCTTTTCGAAGAGAGAATATTAGTACCCATTTACGACAAAAACACCTTAGAACTGGGTGAAATCGTCAAAGCCTTCGACTACCTGGAATCCAATGCACAGATTGGCAAGGTCGTCGTATTTAATCGTTCACTGTGATTAGTGATCCTTTCGCCCGACAGCTGTGGCGAACCTCACTGGTATAAGTAGCCCCACACATATTCTTTGATCGTTATTTTATAAGGCGGAATGTCCGCAACAGGAAAACCTTTATGATAGACCTTTATACCGATGCGACCCCCAACGGATTGAAAATCTCCATCGCCCTCGAAGAGCTGGCCCTGGAATACAAGGCACATCGTATCTATTTGGGCGGGGACCAAATGACCGCAGAATTCACCGCAATGAATCCCAATCAAAAAATACCGGTGCTCAAAGATGGCGATATTACCGTCAGCGAATCCGGTGCCATTCTCACATATCTGGCAGAGAAAACCGGCAGGCTACTGCCCTCAGATTTGGCCGCTCGGACAAAAGTCTTCGAAATGCTAATGCTTCAGATGAGTGGCCTCGGGCCCAATTTTGGTCAGCTTATTGTGTGGGCTGGTCCCTGGGCAAACAAAATCCCGCAGGCGACAACGCGTTATTCAATTGAAGTGTCCCGGCTGCTGAGCGTTTTGGACAAACACCTGGATGGGCAAGAATATATGGCTGCGGGGCAATATACCATAGCCGATATAGCCTTCTTTCCGTGGATACGAATGTGCCATATACACCCTATAGGACAAGCACTAAGCGTAGAACGGTATAAAAACATTGGCCGGTGGTATGACCGCATAAGCACCAGAGAAGCAGTGCAGCGCGGCCTATTGGTCCCTGAGCCTCACGATACTGAAAAACAAGGCAAGGCATTTTTTAGCGCCGTAGTGGGCTTGGGTGATTTACATAAGCCTGTACCTATTGCCGATACTGACGCTGCATAACGCTGAACAAGACCACAGCGAAGTCCCTGTTAAGGAACAGGGACTTTTTTACCCAATCGGCGAATTCAATCCGCAGATTTTGTCTCCCTCAGCACTATTCAACAAACCTAAAAGGTTATGGCATCATGAAACTGAACAACAAAACAATTTTAATCACCGGCGGCAGTGCCGGATTAGGACTAGCCATGGCACAGCAGCTAATTGCCATGGACAACACCGTTATTATTTGTGGCCGCAATACTAATCGACTAGAACAAGCAAAAAATAACACACCCAAATTACACACCATAATTACCGATGTCTCTAATGAGTCCAGCATTGACAGCCTGTTTACGGAGATATGCCAAGATTTCCCCAAGCTGGATATTCTTATTAACAATGCAGGGGTAATGCATATTCACGACGTCGCCAACAACTCTCTGTCGTTGGCGCATCAGCAACAGGAAATACAAACCAATTTTTTTGGTGTTGTCGCCCTGTGCCACACATTCATCCCCTTGCTTAAACGCCAAGATAATGCAGCGATTATCAATGTCACCTCCGGACTGGCCTATATGCCGTTTATGGCAGCACCCGTTTACACTGCGACAAAAGCGGCGATTCACTCCTACAGCCTGAGTATTCGGCAATCACTGGAGGGAAGTTCAGTTAGTGTCATTGAGGCACTGCCACCGATGATAGATACCGATATGACCGACGGCCTAGAGATGGACGGCATAGCCAAAATGTCTCCCAAAAAACTAGCTACTGTCATTATCAAAAAAGTGGCGGCGGGTAAACAGGAGATACGCCCAGGCGCATCCGCCATGATGATCGCGATGTACAAAATTTTCCCATGGTTAATTAATAGCATAATGAAAAAAATGGCACCAAAAATGTTGCGTAATATCCCCGACTATTGACTTGTTTTGGGCATTGCATCGCAGCATATTGTCTTGCTTATTGCCCTTATTTTTTCATCCGGCTTACTATCTAGAGGGTTGCTGATGTTTCTGTTATGTTAGTCTCCTTTAGCGGCGCCACATAGGCCCTGTTATTAGACAGGCTCAATTCCACAAATCAATAGTAGGCCTAATATTAGCCATTATGAACACATATAACATTGACAGTACTTTTAGTCACTCAGGCATCATTAATATTGAACACTCTCCTCTGGCAGCCGTTATCGTGCTGCAAGGGATAAGCTACGTGTCGCTCACTGGCATTCGCGACTGAGCACTTGTTTAAACATGTTGAGATCCAAATTGGCGGGGTAAATTTCTTCTATAGCCTGTTGCAAGCGGGGAATTAGTTTTCGGTGAGGAGATTTTTTCGAAAAATGTAGCCACCAATCCCTATTGCCTAAGTGAAAAGCCTGCCTCAATAGATGGATGTCCATATTTACTTGTGCCATCGCATACTCCAAGCCCAACTGTGAGCCAATTATTCCATCGACGCGGCCGTTCTGGAACATCTTTAGTCCCTGAGCATAGTTTTCTACCGGGATTTTTCTGATTTCTTGGTCTTGATCAAACCTAGCATGAAAGTTAGCTTTGCGAATAACAGCTATGGAAGTTAGGTGCTTTAAATCGCGATAGTGAGTCAGCGGATGATTATTGGCAGTCAACACCAGAATTTTTGATGTGGTTACCGGCCCCAAATAGTCAACATCGCCCATTAACGACTCATTTCTAAAGATAAGTGCCATGTCCAGTTCACCTTTTCTTAGGTAATGTATGATCCTGGCATAAGGGTATTCAATGATTTTAAGATCCAGATTAGCTTTTGAACCGAGTCGAGTTATTAATTTTTCGGTGACACCCTGGCACCCGTCACTTTGACTTTGACTTAGGTAGCTAAAAGGAGGGAAAGAAGGCAGGCTAACAGTAAGCTGTGCGCCTGCGCTCACCGGAAAAGTGATGGTTAATAGCAACAAGATCACTAAACGTTCAGTTTTCATGGTTTTGATCTGGAAATACCAACTGATCACAATTAAAACCTTGCTCGCTACATTAACTAACGGCACATAATTTTATAATAACAGGCTGCTACTTAGTTAATAAGACGCGGAATATAGCCGACATTAGCTATCACCGGAGATCGACACTAGAATCGGTATAGCATATAGCGGCAACCAAGCTACCATTGTAGCGCGAATCAAAAAAAAGATCACGGTATCGCCTCAGAGCATTGCAATGGAGCTTTGAAAAGTGGCACCAAACTAATCAACAGCACGCTCCCTCAGTTGCGATATTTCTATGGAAGAAATTAGTTAACTAAGTTTAATGTACTCAATGACCGCATGATGGAATAACCCCCTAAAAAAACTAGGCCTGCAGTCACTGCCCTCGGTGATTTTCTAACTGGCCGCTACGGCTTCTCTTTTGTTCTATGTCGTTCTTTTGTGCAACATAGTGCTCATAACTTAGCCTATCAGCGCTATTCAGAAGCAAGCAATCGGAATCTAGCTGAGCCTCTTTCGGCAGATTATCGTTGGCCTGCCTGCATTCGACCGCCGCACCGGTGTTATAAGCAAACTTTTGAAGTTGCTGAGCGCTACAGGCAAATAACGACAATACTGTGAATAACCCTGTAGTGATTCAGTATCCTGATTTCATAGATTTCACTCCTATACCCAATCGTGTAGTGACTGTAGTGACGACAGCCCCGGCGCAATACACAAAGAACAATATGCATTCAAATTTTTGGCAGCCCTCAAAACTAAACGCCCTTCCAAATAGAATCAACAACGCTGACCTAGAATAGGTAAGCCAAGCTAATTGAAGAAAAGGCATTTAGATCGCCTTGAATGACGCAGCTCACTACGACTGGCGAAAAAATCCCTGTCAGCTTGCACGCCAAAAAATGAGCCACAACCGAAATGTACAAGCATCCCCTTTCCGGTCTGTGAATAGCTAATCGCTAAAAGTACCGTAGCAAGCGGTATGAGTGAACGCTTGCCTAGTGATCGATATCAGTTGTAATTCTCATCAATTGTCGCGGGAAAACCCTTGTTTGAATGTTAGCCAACCCGCCGCATCGTTCGAGCATTTTCCTCCCTGCGCTTGTACGATACTTTGGTTTGCTCTAAAGCAACAATGGGGCATAAATACACACTCACCACCGGGCAAAAAATACGCCGCCAGCGCGCTACTTCTTATCCAAGTATTGCTAGAAATTTACTAGCAGCGTCTCTTGCTCGTTAGCATCTTTGAGCAAGTACAGGTACATCCCTTGACGTAACCTATGCTAAAGGCGCCGGCAATAGTAGTTATGGCTAAAAAGCACCTGCGCATTTTCCAAGCGCCCTGTAACCACCAAATTGAGCCCCACTATTTTTCCCTTTCTATCGACACGCATCATTCAATCAAAACACCCTTATTGATGGACTAATAAGCTTTTCGAGTAAATGGCTAAATGCTAATCTAAGTACTTATTCTACCTATGGAACCAATAGATTCATGGATACCACCGCAGAAAATAAAGCTAGTTCGGTGAGGGATCGGCTGCTCAGGGCAGCCAAAGATCGCTTCTTGAATGATGACTATCATAAAGTATCAACGCGTATGATTGCTGAGCAAGCCGGCGCCAATGCCTCAATGATTGCTTACTACTTTGGCAGCAAAGAAGGCTTGTACGAAGAAATGATAAGAGCGGCGCTGTCTCCCTTACTTGATGTTCTGGACGGGCAAACACTAAGCACAAGAAATGGCTTTGCAGAGCTTCTACACCTTTATTACGAAACCATGTCTGCACAACCGGAATTTCCCAAGCTTATTTTAAAAGTGCTTGCTTTGAACCGAGGACCTGGTCGGCGTTTCATCCAGCAACTACTAGAAAGAGGAAGAACCAGGGGAACGCAAAAGGTCGATGAATTGAAGTCGTCTGGCCAGCTTGCGAACACAACTGACCCGGACATCCTTAGAATGGCTTTTGTCAGTTTGGCTATGACGCCAATATTGTTAAAAGACATTTTTGAAGAACAGATGGGACGGGCAATGGATGCAGATTTTCTTAATGAGCTTGCAGAATTCAACGGCAGTTTGTTCATCACAGGACTGGCTACCAGCGGAGGAGAATAAATATGGGAACATCGAGAACTCTGCAAAAGAACAAGTGGGCGACCGGTAAGTTCACCTGCTTGTCGGTGCTTTTTACATGGCTGCAAAAGCTCCCCAATAAAGTCACTCCAGCACCATTCAGGCTAATGCAGATAGGTTCAGCATTCTGGCAGTCGCGAGTACTTTATGTAGCGACCCAACTCGATATAGCCACTGCTCTAGGCGATGAATGCCTTTCAGTAGATGACTTATCCAGCCAGATATCTACCCACCCAGATTCGACGTACCGACTGTTACGCATGTTATCAGCCATGGGTGTCTTCGAAGAAGTAACGGCTAAAAAATTCCGCAACAACACATTGTCGTCATGTCTACGCTGCGACCACCCAAATAATGTTCGAGCTATGATTTTAATGCATAACTCCGAGGTAATGTCGTGGCCATGGTTCCAGCAGCTTGAGCGAGGTGTTCGTAATAATGAAATCCCGTTCCAACTAACACATGGCCATGATTTATTCGAGTATATGGATAACCATGCACAGTTTGATGGGCTATTTTCTAGTGCCATGGATTGTGTTGAAGCCCTGGCAGGTGATAGCTACTCGAAAGATTTCGACTGGAGTCAATTTGATCGTATTATTGATATAGGTGGTTCAAAAGGCAGTAAATCTCTGTCAATTCTAAAGCGGCATCCTCAATTGCAAGCTTTGATAGTTGACCGAGCCCAGCCAATTAGTACCGCTGAAGAACACTGGGCTGGCCACGAAGACGAATGGGTGCTCTCCCGTATGCGCTTCCAGATTGGTGATTTATTCGAATCAATACCGGAGGCAACTAACAACAAAGATATCTATTTACTGAGTGCTGTTCTTCACTGCTTCGACAACGATAGCTGTGTCAGAGTCTTGAACAATCTTGCGGAGGCCTGCGGCAATACCGGCGCTCGAATCGCTGTTATGGAAATTGTGTTGGATAAAACACACGCTGATCTTACCAGCACAACATTTGACATGCAGATGTTGATGGGAACTCGAGGACGGGAAAGATCGCTTGAACAGTGGACTGATCTCTTTAAGCAGAGCGCATTACAATTGGAAGAAGTCATCAACTTACAGTCGCCAGGAAAAATACTGGTATTACGTGCCATGTAGTGAGACAGAGAAACATTGCCTTAGCGGTGCAAGGCGAACGTATGAAAATGATTGTGAATTGGATCCACGTAAAGTTATAGCGCTCATTCTGGCGTATAAGAAAGACCTAAAATATCACGCACCACACCCGCCTCCTTGAGAATTTGTAACTGGCGATTAAATTTCATCAGTACCGCCTCATTTTCCTCCGTTTTGTGGCAGACAATACTGTCATTATGCGTTATAAAAGGCTTGTCGATATCATATTCTATACTGGGGATATTCTTATTATTAAAGAGTGACCATATATCGGGCGTGTAGGCGACAAAGGCTTGGATTTTCTTCGTTACCAATGCTTGGTACAGTGATTTCAGTGAATCACTCGCCAAGCTAGTAATGAGTGGGTTTTCTACAACTACATCAAAATTCATGCCCCTTTGATAACCCACTACCTGTGTTTCCAAATCTGACACCGCAGGCATTGCTCGCTCACCGACACGCCAGAAAACATAAGCTTTGGCCACATTGAGCGTATTACTTTGAACCACTGGAAACGCAAAGAGCTCAACTTGTTGGTCAGAGGGGGAAAAACAGTCAGTCTCTTTTAACTTAAAGACACGTCTAGCCTCGACGGCCGAGTGATGCCTAATTGTGATTAAGTGTTCGTTTGACTGTGTCTTTTCAATTATAGCGTCATATTTACCCGTACCAGCAGGCTCAAAAATACCTTCGATCATAGTAGCACTTACTACTATTTCAGCCATAACCTGAGCCGACAAAAACTGCAGCCAAAAGGAAAAGCCAATAATACGAACAAGCAGTGACATAGAACTCACATAACAACCGTTGCGAGTGGATACATTTTTGCGGTAAAACCCGTGGTCATATTAGCCATTAACCAATCGATCCAATCGCTCACCAACTTACTCACTATCCATGCGCGCAGCTACAAATTACTATTGCTGTAACACTCCGTGTTTTTATTTTTCTTAAACCGAAAGCTGAAAGGAATTGCCCTGCAGCAGCGCCACCCAATATCAGAGCTAAGTACTGCTTACCAGTCACTCGATGCCGCCAGCTAATACTGAACAATCATCGGTATTATCGCTACTGATCCAATAAGGGGGGGGGCTCTTAATCTTGCTGAAAAATACTCACTGACGGCTCACAAACAAGACAATCGATAAAGGCTTTACAAGATCACTGCCCCTTGACTCGCGTATAGAAAGGATTAGAAACCTCACCATCCATAATCTACAACAGTAGGCAGGCTATTGGCAATTGTTAAGTTAATAACAGCTCATTAGCTGTACGAATTATTAAAGGCACGGCCCTTGCGAACCATCTCGTCGCTATAGTCGAGGCATTAATTTATCTCGAGCCATGAGTGCGCAATGAAAGACACCTTTGTCAGAGACCAGAGAGCGGTATCGCAGCCACTACACTTGCCGGCACACCAAGGGCAGCCAAAAATTAACAGCCGGCAGCGAGCCAGTATTCGCCGCAGCACAATGCGGTACTCATGATAGAAGTATTTACGGGACTATACGAAGTAGATAGAGGAACAGCAGAAAAATTTGAACGAAAATTGCAGAGGAAATACTAAGGACAATGCAAACGACTGATTTCATTCGCAAAAAAAGTGGTGGTGGCTGCGGTCTGCTGCTAAATCGTCTCAGGAATACCCTGATCCAGGGAAAATACAGGGAAATTTTCGCCAAAACACTCATTTTTATCTCGAAAATCCACCCAAATAATTCTATCTGTTTGTTTTTACAAGGGATATGGATAGGCATCCAACAAGAGCAAAGAAATTAACAGGGAATTATCAGGGAATTGCCGATTCGCGAAGCACTCGACATGAGCCACCTGATTGACAGAGTAACATTAGTGATCATTGTAGGCGCCCACGACACAACTGAATCCAGGCGGCGGCGGGGTTAAGGTAAAGCTAGCGGGGTCGCTACCCTTGGGATGAGACAAAAGCGTGCTTGCAGCCCACAAGGTGAATTGATTCTGTATATTCAAAGTGGCAGCGGAAAATGGTGGACGAAAATGGTTATTTGCCGGCCAGGCATGCCCTTGAGGTCCAGTGCATGACACCGTTACCACTTGGTCTTGGGCTGCAAAAAACTCACCGGCATTTTTAGTATCAGGAGCGTAATTGGCGATTGGATTTTTCAGGGGCCAAATATCAGTAACCCCTCCCCACATTAACAGCACAATGGCCTCTTCCATTGGTATAGGCGTTTTTGGTACACGGCCCAGCCCCCAGTTCCCTGAGGCAGGGATGGCACCGGCAAAAAAGTCAGAATTATACGTCATGATCCGGTTGCTCATAGATCCGCCGGCAGAGATGCCACCCACAAAAATAGCATCGCGAGCTATAGGCCATCGGCTGGCGGCGCACTGAACGGCTTCGCGAATAAAAGTGACATCAGGACCTTCATCATCACTGGGGTAACGGGTGTTTTCATGCCAGGGTTCCCAGGTGCGGCCGTCTGTAGTTGTTGCGGGCCTACCCGTTTGTCCGTAGGGGTTGCAACTGCGACCCTCACTGCTACAGCGCCGATAAGGAGTGAGTACAATCCAGCCGTCTTCGGTCAGTTGGTCCAACCCGGATTGTCGAGTGAAATCAAGCTCCGCCTGCACGGTGCCAGTCAGGGACACAAACAACGGCCGTGGCGTACTTAGGTCGTCAGGCAATAGCAGATGAAAACGACGTTTTACTGCACCAGAAATAAAATCTCGGTTATCGCCCTGTTCGGGTATGAACCTATAGGGACAGGTGCCGACCATTGCATCCATGGGATTACTGACGGTTGCTATGGTTGCGATAGTCTCTGCAAAAACAGTAGTCGTTATCACGATACTGCAAAGATAAAGCGAAGTGACTAGTTTTTTCATTGTTCCCTCATGTTCATCTGTGTTCGCTGGCATTGGTCGAGTTAGACCACCACGTTGGTTAGCAAATCAACAAACTCACGACAGCGGCCATCAGCCATATCAATCAATTCATCATGACTGCCTTTTCCCTTACCCACCGTATTTGAGAAAAACGATAGTGCCCGCCTGCCGTATGGTCGAGAGACGGTGGGCAATGATAATCACCAGTCGACCCCTACCGCCTCGTGGAGCGCCCGAACCAGAAACGTCTCTGTCTCCGGGTTGAATACCTAATTGGGTTCTTCCAGGGTCAGTATCTTTCTTTCTCTCAGAAAAACTGATTTTTTCATGGATTTTTTCATGTTTTTCCGATGGTGTCATTTCTAGTCACCGGCACCGCACGGACTTCAAACTTCAACCCCACCGCTCAATATCAAGCATAATGCACTTTTATAAGCACTTTTATAAGCACTTAAAAAGTCGATCTCAATAACCAGGCATGACACTAACCAGCCACAATATATTGTGTCTATTATCGAATAGAGAGAGGGATCTGCCAAGCACTTGGCAGCCACGATCGAACGATGAATTCCTACTTCGTGATAGCTGTCCGTAAGACTTTCTTATTTGTATACTCGGTGACCTGAGCGATTTTGTTCCCGGTGAACTCGAAAACGGTGCAGTAGGTATTGGTATAAGGAGCCCCATCCACAGTATTCCCGTTCACGTATTTATACTCAGCAACAACCGTATTCTCGTCTCCTACAATAGAGATATAGATTGGCGCGCCTAAGCGCCATAATAATTTACTTCTCTCTACTACAGCCTCTTTGCCACTTATCGTAGTGTCTGGAAAATGCCAAACAATGTCGTCGGCAAGCAGATCTTCCACAGCAATTTCAAGGTCTAAGAATTCTTTGATAATTTGCTTGTTTGCTTCTGTGTCTATTATGAAGTGGTCCTTCGAAGCGCCCAGCTTATTGATTCTGGTATCGCTGTTTGTGATAGCTGACAATGGAAGTGAAACGAAAAATACAGCAGCCATCAATATTAGCAGCTTGGCGAAACTAACCCTTGCCCTGCGGATGGAGGGTGACAGGATGGCTTCAATGCGATCGGAAAGGGGATTGCGATGCCCCCCCATACCTATTCCAGAATAACTGACGCTATTATTCTGTTTCGCCACGTCTAAAAGTGTCTGGGCGTAGTCATGCGCTGCGGCACCATTGCTCAACACCCAATCATCACTGGCCAACTCTGCCAAATGATGGAGACGTTTGCGCAAAAACCAGGCAAGCGGTTGAAACCAAAAAACAATCGTCAAAAAATGACTCACGATCTGAACGAAACAGTCACTTCGATGTATATGCGCTAATTCATGATCCACAGCTTCCTTTTGTCTATTTAACGGCCACTCACTGAAATTAGCCGGTAACACGATATAAGTCTGCCCTACTCCCCACATCCAGGGAGTTGGACAATCGTCAGTTTTAAGTTGCGTCACCGTTGGACTGACAAATCGAACTGGCGCCATGAACGGCAAACGCAGAAAACCGGGTGTATGTTCAAGTTCTTCAAGACCTCTGATTTTACTGGAAAGACGGCGATAATTTCTAACAGCGGAGATTACCAGCAGACCGCCGATGCTTAGATACAAAGCCGTCAGCCAAAATGAGTGGTCACCCATCATGTTGGCTTCGATTGATGTGTCAATTATTGCCGAGGTAGTTGTTGCTGAGGGAGTTGTTGCGGAAGCAGCTGACGAAAGAAAGACAATTTCCTTGCCAAGGTCAGTCATAGATCGGGACAAATTTAACCCGTCCAAATCGGCGATGCGCCAATCATAAAACCCGTCGAACACTAATAGTACAAGCAGGCTACATAAGCCAGAGAAAGCCAATATATGCCTTTCGGCAGCAGAAAAATAACGCACATAGGTGAACAAGATTACTACGGCAAGAATCACACTGGATTTAATAAAAAATTCCAAAAAGAAATCTATCACCGCCCACTCCTCTTTACGTCAGGCTATTTTGCTTTTCTGCTATCGTTCCGCGCCGTTTGAATCAGGGCTTCAAGCCGGTCAAGCTCTTCAACATCAATAGTATTCTTAGACAATGCCAACAGCGTATTCATCGCGTCAGACGAAGACCCGCCAAATAGAGAAGCAACCATTTCTTTCATGGCAGACTTTCTCTGACTCGTTAGGTTTCTTGCAGGTGAAAAAAGATAACGTGGACCGTCATGTTGCTGCTTCAGCAGTCCTTTTGCTACCATTCGTGAAAGGATCGCTCTAGATGCTGAATACGAGCCACCGATTTTTGCTTGTACCTCCTGCGCTGTACAAGGTGCTCCGGCAAAAACAACGTCCATCACCTGCTGTTCTAGTCTTGTCAATTTTTCAGCCACAGTCTCTCTCTTAAAATGAAGTCTCGTGACGATCATGCACATAAATACGCAGACTTGCAACTGTTTTTGGTTTAACTCACAGATTTCACCCGCAAAACCTATAATTTCAGCCGCGAAACTGATTGCACAAGTGTTCACACAGGTGCACTACATGCTTCTTCTGTCGCATATGTGAGCATCAGTAGAACAGTCGACCCATGGTGGCTATAGAGTGGTTGAATGGGAACCTGAATTCGGTGGTGGAAACCTGTTTTCCGGTTTTCAAAAAGAAGAATGTGGTCTGCAGACATTGGGGCTTGGTCAACGGTAAAACGCAAACAGATTTGAGTTGGGGGACTAAACTCGGTTCACCGTCAGCTGACCGTTGGCAGCATGATTTGTTTTTGAACGATCATGGTCCTTACTCTCAAAAAGAGTTGCACTGTTCCGCACACTCCTGTCAGATCAATAATTTCACTTCCTCGTTACCGTATCCACACACTCCAAATACAATGAGCGTTATAGCTTACTTAGCGCAATCCCCTCCCCACTAAAGCAAGGTGTTCGATGATACCGAAGGTCGCGGACAGATGCTAATCAGCACAGACTTCAAGCACTTCCTCCAAGTGACCACTATACATCCAGGCGAGGTTGGTCGACATCAGAAAAGCGGAATCATGGCCTCCAAAATAGACGGAATCGTCAAACGGCGAAAGAGCGGTAGCTCGGATTGCGTCTCTCGGATCATCTGTTCCATTATATCGCCCCTTCACTTCCCGTAATGTGTAAGAACCATCCTTGTGAAGTTGTTGTCAAGTTATCCAAACTGGATGAATAAAGTTCCTATATGACTACCTATTCCAGATTTTGGACGCAACTCACCCTAGTCCATTCAACGAATGCTCGGTCACGGAATACTCTGTAATTACTAGCTTTCATTAAATGGCGACCAAGGCGAAATAGATTATTAACCACTCCATGACTAGCAAGAAATCGCTGAGCATGGCGTTGTGACTTAAAGCGCCGGGATGCCGGACCATTCATTTGCCGTTCCTGTTGCTGAGCTGGTTGATGTGATAGTTCACAACGATTGCTTTCGTATTGCTGAGTTGAGTGTTCGACACAAGGCATAACTTCCCTTTTCGCGGCCGAATAACTGCGCAGTTTGTCCGTCACCATCTTCAAAGGTTTGGCTTGCCGACCTTTCAGTAATTTCTTGAAGAATTTCTTGGCAGCCTTCTTGTCTCGCCGTTTCTGTACCAGGATATCCAGTTCATTTCCCTGGGTCGATCGGGTCGCGCAGACCGGGTCGCGTAGACAGCTCTCCACAAGTAATGCTGTACACCGCTTATCTTAATGAAGACTTCATCTCAATACCACGTGTCTCCCAGTGGGCCCATGCTTTTCCTGATTCGATGGGAATATTTTTGCCCAAGCTGCTGACACCATTGGCGTATGGTTTCGTAGCTGACATCTATTCCCCTAGCTGCCAATAATTCTTCTATGAGTGGTCCGCACACGGCGATAGCTGAATGTGAATCGGAAAAACAGCCAAACTGTATGGCTGATAATCTGCGCAGGGTGGCGATAACCAGAGAACATTCCATGATTTTTCATGCTTTGATTATCGCTTATGCTCGGAAGAGGCAGTCAAGTTGACAATATCCACAGGTTAGTTACGCCCAAAATTTGGCCTAAACGGTTCACTTCTCGATTTTGTCGTTCGAACGCACTATGTTGACAACACCGTTATTTGTATTGCCTAATGCTTATTATTATGCATAATGCGTATTTTTGTACACAAAAAAAGCAATGTAGTGTGTAAGAGCTCCGACGAAGTGAGAATAACGATAGAATGCATTGCACTATGCGAGCGCATTATCTGCTACCGGGTCAGTAAAAGACTGTTTTCCTTTACTTTTTATATTTCACAAAATTTGGACGACGGAACATTAAACACAAAAAGATTTGATCCGAAAAAAAGATAACAGATGAGGATTCTAACTGCGTTTTAGGATGGTTCGTTGTTCTGACCGCTAAAAGCCGTACTGGAGTTTAAATACCAGTTGAGATGATGCCCAATTAATGAGAAAGTTGTACTATGCAATATCTGTTGCGCCGATTATTGGCGTTAATCCCCACATTGTTTTTTGCCAGCTTAATTGTATTTATCTCAATGCGGATGATTCCGGGCGATGTCATCGACTTGATGTTGGCCCAGAATGATATCTCGACAGGGCAGGATCGCGCCCGTATTGAGGCGGCCTTAGGGTTTGATAAGCCTGTCGTTGTTCAGTATTTTAATTGGGTAGGCAACGCCCTGCAGGGGGATCTCGGACGATCTCTTTGGCAAAACACTCCCGTTACTGAACAATTACTTGAACGTCTGCCAATCACCTTTGAATTGGGATTTTTATCGCTGCTGATTGCTTTGGCGGTGGCGCTTCCGGTCGGCGTTTACTCCGCTGCTCGACAAGACACCATGGGCGACTATGTAGCACGGTCCTTTTCGTTGCTGATGCTGGCCATTCCCGGTTTTTTGTTGGGCACTATTGTAATGATATACCCATCCGTGTGGTGGCGATGGTCACCGGCATTGGAATACACGCCGTTTATGGTAGATCCCATTCAAAATTTGAGTCATATGCTGGTCCCTGCCTTATTGCTGGGCTTATCCATTTCAGCTATCACCATGAGAATGACGCGAACCATGATGCTCGAGGTCATGCGTCAAGACTATATCCGTACTGCACGTGCCAAAGGTGTTGGCGAGTTAGTCATTGTTGTAAAACATGCTTTGCGTAATGGTTTAATACCTGTAGTGACGTTGATTGGCTTACAGGCTCCACTTCTTATTGGTGGCACGGTTATTTTTGAACAAATTTTTGTTGTTCCCGGAATGGGAATTTTACTGCTCGATGCGGTATCCCAGAGGGATTATCCGGTGATATCCGGCGTGTTTTTAGTAGTAGGGGTAGCAATACTATTTATCAATTTGATAGTAGATCTTAGTTACGGTTGGCTGGATCCAAAGGTGAGAAATAAGTGAACGCGCCAGCAAACAGTACGCAAGCAGTTGTGGCCGCTGACGCAAGTACGCCGCAGCCCAAATCCCTACCGCGCAATGCGGCGATAGCCTTTATTGTAAAACTGTGGCGAGAGAAACCTCTTGGTGCATTCGGTGGTTTGATTTTTGTCTTTTTTTTACTCTGTGGAATATTTGCTGAATTTCTTGCGCCTACCGGTATGAACGATACCAATTTAGCTTTTCGGTTAACTGCCCCTTCCCTTGATTTTCCTTTTGGTACCGATCACTTGGGTAGAGATGTTTTATCGCGGGTACTAATTGGAGCGCAACTATCGATGATTGTCGGTTTTATGGCGGCAGGGTTGGCAACTATTATTTCGATTGTATTAGGTTTGGTATCCGGTTATTTCGGCGGCAAGGTAGATATGATTATCCAGCGCATGGTCGATGCCTGGATGACCTTTCCCGACTTGGTTTTACTGGTTGTTGTAATTTCAATCGTCGGTGCTGGTATTACACAAATTGTTATCGTATTGGGTCTACTTTACGGAATTGCCGGTTCGCGAATCGTGCGTGGCTCGGTTATATCAGTCAAAGAACAAATGTATATCCACGCTTCACAATCCATTGGCGGCAGTACCTTTTATATATTGAGGCGCCATGTATTGCCTAACATTATGCCAGTGGTTATTGTGCTATTTACCACTCGAATTGGCGCTGTAATTTTATCAGAAGCGGCCTTGTCATTTCTCGGCTTAGGTGTGCCGCCTCCCGCACCGACCTGGGGTGGTATGTTAAGTGGTGCCGGTCGTACTTATATGTATCTCGGACCCTGGCTCGCCATTGCACCGGGTGTTTGTTTAACCGTTGTAGTTTATTCCATTAATGTTTTTGGTGATGCTTTGCGTGATCAGCTCGATCCTAGAATGAAGGGGAGTCGATAATGTTTATGCGCAATTTTGCTAAAGGATTCCAATTAGTAAAAGGCTTTAGATTAGCTAAGGGCTCTAAATTGGCTAAAGGCCTTCTACTTTCGGCATTACTTTGTTCGCCTGTCTATGCACAAGCTGAGGATGAAACGCCTCAATATGGCGGAGATCTCAATGTAATTACTGTTTATCGAACTCTATCTGCACTTTCCTGGGATCCTGCGGACTGGGTCTGGAAGCAAAATCACGATACCGGTATGGTGCGCGAACAATTAATTGGTGCGGATCTCAAAAAGAGTATTAAAAGCGGTGGTTCTTACCCTTTTGTATCCGATGCCTATTTGCCGACAGATGCACTCAGGGGTGAACTGGCAAAAAGCTGGGAGTTTGAAGATCGTCCCGAAGAAGGGTTGGTTTTGGTTTTTAAATTACGCCAGGGTGTTATGTTTCAGGAGTTGCCGGGAGTAATGAAAGCCAGAGAAATGGACGCTGAGGATGTGGTCTTCAGTTATAACCTGGTCAACGACAGTCCAAAATTGATTGCCACCTATTTTGATCATATTAAAAAAGTGGTTGCTGTTGATAAATACACCGTGGAATTTCACTTCAATGAATTTTTTGCTGAATGGGCTTATCGATTTGGGTACGGTTATTATTCCGCAATTGTGCCTCGGGAAACAGCGAATGTAGATAGAAAAAACTGGAAAAACGTTGTTGGCACCGGACCTTTTCGCATAACTGATTATATTCGGGGCAATTCCCAGATCTACGCTAAAAATGAAAATTATTGGGGTACTGACGAAATCAATGGCAAGGATTACAAAATACCCTTTGTTGACAATCTAAAATACCGAATAATTATGGACGAGGCGACGTCCTACACTGCGTTGCGGACCGGGAAGGTTGACATTTTGGAAGGTGTCCGATGGATCGTTATTGACCACTTAAAGGAAACAACGCCAGAGCTGACTTGGTCTAAACGATTGGCTGAAACCGGGACTTTTATCGCCTTTCGGCTGGACCAGGAACCCTTTAATGATGTTCGTGTGCGCCGAGCCCTTAATCTTGCTGTTAATCAGCAGGAAATTGTCGATTTATATTATGGCGGGCACGCGGAGCTTTTTGCCTACCCACAACATCCAACTTACGGAAACTATTTTCAGCCATTAAATAAAATGCCCGAATCCATTCAAGAGCTCTATAGCTACAATCCTGAACGAGCTAAAGAACTACTGGCCGAGGCTGGATACGCCGAGGGACTAGCCTTTAGAGTTCAGGTGTGTACCTGTAATCCAAACCATATGGACCTTATCCCTCTTATTGAGGACTATATGAAAAAGGTTGGGGTCACTATGATTATAGAGCCCTATGAATATGCCTCTCATTTATCGTTAATGACGACTCGTAAACACGGCGAGGGTTATTTTATGAATAACGGGCACACAAATCCGACTACGACATTGCGAAAGAGCTTTGGTACCGGCCAAACATGGAATCCATCACAGTACAGCGATCCGGAATTTGATCGGAAAATGAAACTGGTTTACAACACTCGCGATGAAGCCAAAAGGGAGCAAATGGTACGAGAAATGACTCGGGACATTATGGAAGAAGTGCCCTATTTATTTTTACCTACTGGTTATGCTTATTCAGCCTGGTGGCCCTGGGTTAAAAATTACGGCGGTGAATTAAGAGCCGGCGCAGTACACCCCGGACCAATTTACGCGCGAATCTGGATCGATCAGAAAATGAAAAATGCGATGGGGTTTTAATGTAGTGAAAGACAAAGACCTATCAAAACACGCGCTATTGGAAATAGATGATCTTTCGGTTTCCTTTAGAACTGATCGGGGAATGGTGCAAGCGGTTGATTCAGTATCCCTGGTCGTAAATGCCGGTGAAACCTTGGCAATTGTTGGCGAAAGTGGATCGGGAAAAAGTGTTACTGCTTTATCGATATTGCGGCTATTAGCTGATTCAGGGCAAATTGATCGTGGAACAATTAGTTTCGACGGTCAAAATCTTGCGGAACTAAACGAGGACGAAATTCGGGCCATTCGCGGTAATCGCATTGCGATGATTTTTCAGGAACCCATGTCTTCACTTAATCCGGTATTAACAATCGGTAGCCAGGTGGCAGAACCCATTCAGATTCACCGTGGTTTAAGTAAGAAAGAGGCGAGAGTTCAGGTAGCGGAATTATTAGCCAGGGTTTCTATTCCTGATGCCGAGCTCCGCCTTGATGACTACCCGCATCATTTCTCCGGTGGCATGCGCCAACGGGTAATGATTGCCATGGCATTAGCTTGCCAGCCAAAACTAATAATTGCAGATGAACCAACCACCGCACTTGATGTGACTGTGCAGGCGCAAATTTTGGCATTGTTAAAAAATGTCACTAAGGAAGAGAATTCAGGACTTATATTAATCACTCACGATTTGGGCGTTGTTGCACGCTACGCTAACAAAGTGGCTGTTATGTATGCCGGTCGTATTGTTGAAACGGCCAGCGCTATCGATTTGTATAAAAACCCCCAGCACCCTTATACCAAAGGGTTAATGGAATCTATTCCGGGATTGGAAGGAGAGGCTGGAAATAGACTCAGCTCAATTAAAGGGCAGCCACCTAATTTGGATAATCTCCCGACTGGTTGTGCTTTCGCTCCCCGATGTAACTATACCAGTGATCGTTGCCTGCAATCAAAACCAGCACTTGAAGCGATTGCTGACAACCACTTAAGAGCCTGTTTTGGATATGAGTGAATCGACAATGACGCTACGGGAAGAAGCCCTTAACGGTATTCAAGATAAAACCCTTGAGGATTCTCAAAAAAAATCGCCACAATATTTACTAAGTGTTGATAATCTCAAAGTACATTTTCCCATCACCGAAGGTTTTATCAGAAAGAAGCAGGTCGGTTCTATTAAGGCGGTTGACGGTGTTTCCTTAGACATTAAACCAGGTGAGACCTTTGGTTTAGTCGGTGAAAGTGGTTGTGGAAAATCGACAACTGCACTCGCGCTGTTACGTATGCAGGAAGCCACAGCGGGAACAATTCTGTTCGAAGGCGAAGACATTACGCACTATAAAGGTGATCAACTGCGTAATATTCGACATAAAATACAAATGGTTTATCAAGATCCCTATAGTTCACTCGACCCACGAATGAAAGTATTGGATCTTATCGGGGAGCCATTGATAGTCCACGATTTAACTAAGTCCAAGGCAGAGTATCAAAGTCGTGTGCGCGAATTAATGGATCTGGTTGGTTTATTGCCAGAAATGATCGATCGCTATCCCCATGAGTTTTCCGGTGGCCAACGGCAACGTATTGGTATTGCCCGGGCGTTGGCCCTGGAGCCGAAATTATTAATCTGTGATGAACCGGTTTCTGCATTGGATGTTTCTATTCAGGCACAGGTGGTTAATTTACTGATGGATTTGCAGGAGCGATTAGGCTTAACCTACTTGTTTATTGCTCATGACCTGTCCGTTGTCAGGCATATCAGTACACGTGTTGCTGTTATGTATCTAGGTAAAATTGTTGAAATTGCCAGTCGTGATGAATTGTTTAGTGATCCTAAACACCCCTACACGAAAGCACTGTTAGATGCTGTTCCTTTGCCCGATCCCGAACTAGAAGCCTCAAGAGGGGAAAAGCTTATTGTCGGGGAGGTGCCCAGTGTTCGCAATCCGCCCCCAGGTTGTCGTTTTCACCCACGTTGTGAACAGGCCACCGCCCAGTGTAGTGAGCGAGCACCTGAGCTGGTAACGTTGGGCTCAACAAGGCAGGTATCTTGTCACTTGTATGATTAGTGGCTATGGCGGTAAGGCAAAAATTCGCTGAGTGGCAACTATTCCCATCTACGGTGTATCAATAATAAACACGAATATCTTACTAGCTTTATAAAGCTTGCCCGCATTTATATGCGTGATTTGCTTGAAAGCGTATTCAATTTTCGCTGTACTTTTTGGGTGTTTTTTCCAGATTGGCCTGCTGTAATACCTGTCCCTGGCGAATTGCTAATTTTTCAATAATATCTGACAGTTGGTCCTTGCAGCCTTCATCGACCAATACTATCCTCGGACAGCATGAGAGATGCCATTTACCTACTTTTTCACTTGCTCACCGCAACCCTGGCTAAGTTGGTCAGACCTGGTGGTATCCGAACTGTTATTGCCGAGAACCTAATTCTGAAACAACAGCCGATCAAGACAAAGAGTACCCTTCTTCGCCATTCCAAATTCCAATGCTCCCTACTTCGCCCCTCCAAATCCCACTGCAGGCTCTACCACAGTACTCCCTTCGATTCCTTTCCAGATTGGCTGCGCGTGCTCTGCTGGGGGACTTTTGGGGCAAAACTTGACGCATCAGCGGCAGATGGACTAATAGCTAACCTGTATATTCCACTACCGACGACCTGATTTCGACCGTTTTCTTTGGCAATATAGAGGTTTTTATCCGCGGTTACGAAAAGGGCGTCGTATGAAGAAGACGGCATAGATAGTTCTGAAACTCCGATACTTGTAGTGACCGTGATTGTGTTGCCTTTCCACAATACTGGGCAGTCGGAAATAGAGGCTCGGACGCGTTCCAAGGAGGGCAGAGCATCTTCGATAGTAGTATTCGGCATTACGATGACCATCTCCTCACCTCCAAACCGACACAATATATCTTGCGCCCGCAAAGATCCGCTCAAAACTGTAGCTACGTGTTTCAACACCATATCCCCGCAATCATGGCCGTATGTATCGTTGACGTTCTTGAAATGATCCAGATCTACTATGCCGAAACATAAGGGAAGTTCTTCCCGACGGCTCCGTTCAATTTCCTGGTCTATACGACTTTCAAAATGCATGCGATTAGGCAAGCCAGTCAATGCATCCAAATGCGCGACTTCCATCAGCTTTCTTTCAATATCACGGCGTGACGCAACGACCAGATGCAGTCCAATCACGAAAGCGATACCAGCGAAGATAATCGTGGAGAATACATAGGTTATATGCGGATGCTCAGCACCGATGAATCGCTGGAAAAACAGGCCATTCAGGCAAATGTACGAAGTCAGTGATACAGTCAAAGCAACTCCAGGAGGAAAAAACAGATAGGCGATTAACGGAGGTGTAAAAAAGAACATGACAATGATCGGCTGTGTCCCAGGTGTAAATATACCAAGCCCGATCAAGACAACGTCCGCAACTAGAATCAATGAACCAATTGGGTGGGAATACCCAACGCGAAAAACTCGAACGAATACGCCAATGAACATAATCAGCACTAAAGTTTGAACGCTTCCTGCGATATCCCAACCGACAGAAAACTGTCGAAGGATATAGGGCACGGTCGCCACAATGATCAGAAAAATGCAAACCAGCCCGACGTTGCGTCGAATTTTGGCAATATGACGAGCAAAATATTCGATATTTGTATCGAGATCTGATCTCTGCATGGCCCCTCTCATTTCTTCAGCTTAAGTTATCCCGTGAAGTCAGAAAATTAGATTCTCATTCGAGAAGTATAGTTGGATTTAAGACCTGCGCGCTGGGTGGATACTGTCAATTTAAATCAAGGAGGTATACTCAACCACTATGAGTACTTACAAACGACACTGATATCAGCCTCAAATCATTAGCCACACGATCTGGCAGTACCATCGATTCACCCTCAGTTTCAGAGATGTTGAAGAAATCCTGGCTTCCAGGAGGAAGTTGGCAATACCGTACACAGCACTCTTGTGTATCATACCGGCGCGGTACTCTCGGAGTATTATTCCGTGCAGAAGCGGCCGGAATATAAAGCTTATCAGGAGACGACCAATAGGTTCTTTCCGGGGCCTGGGAGTTAGAGTATTCGGGGGCGGAGTATAAGAAGAACAAACGCCCCACTCAAGCGCTAACATACTCTACGTGGCAGGCTAGTGTTAGGCATTTATCGAGATGAAGTGGTTTTTTTAGCATTCGCTTGAAGAATCGCTTAGCAGCCTTAGCATCTCGCCTGAGTTGGGGGCGCCTAGCTAAGAAATACATCAACGACTTCTCCATCTTGATCTACTGCTCGCCAAAGATAATGCTGCTTACCTTAAATCTTAATGAACACCTCATCAACAAAAAATGTATCACCATATCCCTGATGTCTTTTACGTAATCTGGCTGCATATTTCGAACCGAATTTATTACACCACAATCTAATTGATTCGTGAGTGACTATTATTCCGCGTTGAGTCAACAAATCTTCAATATCTCGGTGGCTGAGGTTGAATCGAAAGTAGAGCCACACTGCATATTGGATGATTTCTGGTAGAAATCGATATCGTTTGTACATTTTGGAATTAGTCATTCCTAAATAGTGGCCCAGACACAGTTAACGTGCCAATACCTAAATATATTCGCTCATACAAATGTAAAAGAACTAGCTGATAAATTGTGGAGCTACTGTCCTAGGACCAAACCTGAAACAAATACATCAATATTGGTATCTCAATCATGCCTATAAAAATTGAAATTGAGACCGCAGTAGTCGTTAACTGGATATTTAGCTTAAACATTCCGGAATAGGCTAATGCCATAAATCCAATAGGGGCACCAGAGCAAAGTGATGCGACTGCTAGAGTCGTTCCTTCTAAGCCAAACATTAGTCCTAGGCCAAAGCCGATTAAAAACCCAAACCCCATTCTTATAATGAGAGTAGGTAGAATCAGTTTTAATTCAGACAGTTTTGGCGAAAAGTGCATGCCTAAAACAATCAAAACAAGAGGCCCAGTCATTTGACCTAAAGGAGACAGAAAACTTGTGGCAGCTCTTGGAATTTCGATAGAAGCAAGGTTAAGTGCTATCGCGATAACGATTGACCAAAGAATGACTGATTCAGATAGCTTTTTTAAGATAGAGAGAACGGAGTTATGTTTCCCACCATAATAAGTCGCTAAGCCAAGAGTGAACGTTGTAGAGAGAAAGGCGTTGCCAAAATCGAACAGTACTGCGTAAGCAAATCCATCACTACCGTACACAGCTAATATGAAGGGGAAAACAAAAACATTATTCGTCACCATGGAGCTAACGATCATCGAGCCTTTTGTGTCATTGTCCATGTTTTTTGAACGTAGATAAATAATCATCAGAGCCATGCAGGAGAAATTTACAAGAACGTTGATAAGAGGCAATAATAAAGTTTGTTCAGTAATGGCTGACTTTGAGACCGTCAATAAAATCATTGCAGGTACAGGGATATGAACTGTAAATTTTAGTAGAAACCTAGCATGATCAGTATTTACAAAATCTATACGTCGAAGAAAAACACCCAATATAAAAAAACAAAATACTGGGGTTAAGTCGATTAAAATCTGTCGCATCAAGAGTTCTCGGAACTGATAAATTTAGGTCAGAATTTCTATTGGAATTGAGCGAATAGACCATGATCTGAATTATAAAAACTAAATGTCCTCAAGTTCATTGTTATCTGGCGTTGATATAGAGCTGCCAACAATAAAGCTTCAAAATGACTTAGATAGCCTAGCGAATTTGTTGGTAGAGGAGATTTTCAGTGCTTTTGTTGCTCTCTAAATCCCTAAGTGCCGCGTCACTTAAATAGTCCAAACAAAATTTACACAGTTTACGTTTAACCGGTTGAGGTGCATCAAAATCAAATCCAATTCCTTTGAAAAATCGTTTTCCTTTTTCTGTTAATAAAGTTTTTTCCACATTTCGAGCTACACCGGCAGCTAGCTTTCATCGAAGCGATCCCTGATCTCAGGCAACATCTCCTGCTGATGGGGGGCCTGGCTTTGTCCAATATCCGAATGGCGGTACCCAAAGTCTGCCGCCAGCTCCTCAAGGGGGCTTGTGGGTGACAGTTCGCCCACTCGAGTATAGGCATTGGCTTCCATGGAGAGGCGCTGGTTAACGAGAGACTCCCCGGACCAGACGCCTTCAATGCCGCCTAGGCCGCTGGGAATCGCACCCAGTCGATACAGCAGCTTGCGAGACGCGTTCCTCAATACTTCCGGCTTGGCCGACAGCAGATGCAGCTCCTGCTGGCGCATCACGGGCTTAATGCTGTTCATGGCCAGAATGATTCTCTCTTCGTCCAATTGATTAACGCCGGTGCCATGGAGCAGCCGACCTTCAAATATCATGACGGTGCCCGCAGGCGCCTCTAAATTGATCGCCGGGGGCATCACCTCAGACAGCGCATTTTCCGAGCCGCGCCTCGACAGGATTTTGTGTGAGCCGGGGACCACCAGCGTTCCACCATTCTCAGCACGAAGGTCATCCATGATATACATGGTGTTGACTGTGAAAGGTGCATTCTCATCGACGAAGGGCGCCATGGATTCATCCATGTGGAGCCCCTGCGGCATGTTAAATTTGTTGGGGATGATGCCGATGAAGGAGGACATGAGAAAGCCCTCGCCGACGGTCTCATTCAACAGCTGTTCGATGAGGGGGCCGGCTTGCACGCCTTCGGGATCGTGTTCCACGCACTGAATGAATTGCTCGCCTTTATTTATCAGGGAATGGAGGAATTGTACGTCGGGGAGTTCCTTGCCTGGCGCCGGAGCCGAGCCGGTCCAGCAGGCAATGCCCGCTTTTCGCTCTCCAGCAGCTTGATCACTCAGTCGCTGCTTCATCCGGGAATACTGCGCCTTCGACAAACCCTCTGCGATCAGGCAGTAGCCCCACTCCTCCAAGTCCGACCGGAGTTGCTTGATGGCTTTGGCGGGTTTTGGCAGTTCAACGTCGCGCCAATAGTCGGCGGCGCTGCCGGTGGTGTTGTAGTAGAGCTGATCGTCTTCCAGATCCAGGCCCGGAATGTTGCTGGACGTATCCACCTTCTGCGGATTGTGATTGTACCCATAGCGCGCCGACATGTGGGTGTTGACTTGTACAGGCTGCGATAAGGTTCGCCGCTCTTAAGGAACGCCGTGTAGAGCTGCTCCGCAACGGGACTGTTCTTTGCGACATACTCTGGGGTAAATTCGATTGGTACTACCATGATTTATAACTTCCTAAAGAAACAGGTTACTGGCAATCAGCTTCAATTTTTCTGTGTCCACTGGCTGAAGATCTGGTGTACCCCAGTGCCAAGGGTTACGACCAACTGAGTCCGGCATTAAAAGTACCAAACCTGACCACGGATGACGGTCATATCTCTCGGCAGCGGCGGTGTTTTGTGAGTACATTGGATGCACTCCACCTGAGAGCGTTCATCAGGTAGTAAACACTACCAGTCTGGTCAGGGACGCCGCTGGCAACTCAGCAATCAGAGTATTTCCTTCAACAGACACCTGATCAAATGGTTGAGGAGCTACTTCATCGGGTGTTTCAAAATCATTAGCCGCTTTCAGGTCGTCATGATTGAGTATGATTGCTTCACCAAGGGAATCAATTTGAAACTGGCTTAAATCGATCCTCAGTGGCATGGATTCATCTACGGACCGATTCACTGCAAAAATAGTCAGTCGCTCATCATCCCGGCTAAATATTGCGGAGCAATCCAGATAAGGAACTGCACCCTGGGCAGACTCATATTCCGGGCCATCGACGACCAGTTTTAGAGAGTCACCCTGCTTATGTTCTGAAAACAGCTTGAAGGCATGGAATATACTCTGCTTCAATAGTTCATCACCCCGCGTTATCAGCGGCGCGATTACATTCACTACCTGGGCGAGATTGGCAATCTTGACCACATCGGCATGCCGAATGAAGCTATTCAGGAATTGAGCAACAACCAGAGCGTCTTCGAAATTATATACCTCTTCATTCAGAGGCGGTGCTAACTTGCCCTTGCCATCCAAAAATTCCGGTTTCATCGCTTTATACCAGACATTCCATTCATCAAAACAAAGATAAGCTCGATTGCGAGACTTTCTCTTTGCCTGTACCAGACGACAACAGGCATCAACGGCCTCAATCTGTCTGTCGATACTAGCGCCAATAGCCAGGTACTCCGCACTATTATCTTTCGGGTTTCCCACATACTTATGCACACTGACATATTTGGCGAGACCACCGACATATTCGAGCACCTTCTGATCCCATTCGAGGAATGTTGCCATCGACTCAGCGCTGGAGCCGCAAGCAATACTCTGAATACCCCGATCACAATCCCGCATCATCTTTGCAGCCTGCTGTGCCCTGATTGCATATTGATCTGCAGGTACATGCCCTATTTGCCACTTTCCGTCCATCTCATTACCGAGACACCAGTACTTGATCCCATAGGGTTCTACGGAACCGTTTGCCGCACGCATGTCAGAAAACCGAGAACCGACTGGTGAATTGCAATACTCGACCCAGTCTCTGGCTTCCTCAGGCGTGCCAGTACCCAGGTTAACGGCCATCATCGGCTCCCAATCCATTTTGCGGCAAAGGGCCATAAATTCATCGGTGCCAAAGTGATTGGATTCCAGAGAGTTCCAGGCGTAGTCCTTCACGGTGGGCCGTTCGCTTCTCGGACCCACACCGTCTACAGCTCACCATTGTGAGGTGCAATACGGAAAATCTCGGATCCACCGACGAACTCACCATTATCGTCAGTAAAAGGCGCGTCGAACTGCTCCTTCCAATTGTGGTTCTCACACTGAGGGACATCGCCACTAACCACCACAGTATCCAACCAAAACAACTCGTTGCCATCCGAGCCATCCGCTTCCACACGAAACCTCAGAGCAAGCGCCGGATTATCTTCTGCGGTTTCGGGCAAGTTGTAACTCTTAACCTCCCATTCTTCTGACGTGCTTTCCTCGATATCAAACCAGGGTTCATCGCCATCCGCAGACCACTGAGCAAGAAATCGCTCATCCTCCTCAAAGGCAGCCTTATTGTTAGGCAAACGACCATACGATACGTTGATGTTTGTATACCCCACAGTGCTAAAGGATGTTTGTATTTGTGAAATCGTGCTATCACCTCGGCAACTAACACCAAGATTGATGCCAGAATTATCCGCGGTCGTCGTACAGCTACCTGTTACCTGCCATCGCTCCATTGTCGGACCATCGATGTTTCCGGGCTGGAACATATCCGCGAAAATCGGGACCGGTGCCAAATTGATATCGAAATCAGTTGAATCGGTGTCGGAGCTTTCCGAATTCGAATCTGCTGGCGTGCTCACTGTGGGACTATCTGAACCGCCACCGCAACCGTATAGTACTAACGTACACAGTACGGCAACTACGACTTGAGAAACGTCTCTCATTGTATACACCCTTCATTCTGGTTGTGCTGTTGGAGTACAGGCATCACTAACCAGTTTTTGCCTGATTCACTAAAAACACACTGATAAATTGAGTTATTGGAATTTCTAGGAGCACATTATTATCAGTGCACCCATTTTTCCTTTTTTTCCGGATTTTAATATTCTTTCGTTTAGGTGATTTTTTGTTTTTAAGTGCTTATAATTGTGCAAAATGAACTATTTAAAGTAATTTTTCAATGGGCCATAGAATGTCATACAAAAACCCCACTATTCGCATCACTTTGCTCAGTACATGGCAGGGAATTTTTGAGGCAACAGAATCTAAGCTGACTTGAATTTAACCGGTTAGATCAAATTTCTAGGAAGAGAAGAGATTTATCAATACATAACATAAATTTTCTGCCCCGATCACCGTAGTAAAGGCATATGTATATTTGCGCTGGAGGAAAAACTATGACCTATATTGACAATGAGAACCCAAAGCCATTTACGTAGGCAAAGTCTGCTGAAGACATTTTTGGGAAATGAGAATCATGCACGGTCAACTCTTGGTAATATGCAATCATAGTTAGGTCACGATACCAGATCGTGTTTCCATTTCCTGCCTTCTAGCTACTATAAAGATAAATATTTTTTGTGAACATGCATAAATATGTGCATAATGTGCAATTGTTATTGTACTCAACCACGAATTACTGTACGTTTTATGGTGGCTGGGATTATACAGCGGATGGTGCGTTGCAAAGCGATCTGGCCGATGGATGCTATACAAAGAGCTTTCCTATAGGCTGCGACCTGGCGCTAGGTCAAAAGGGGCAGCCCCCCAACTTTCCTATTCACGCAGTGAAAGACCCGGTGGGCGCAAACCTCGATAGAGTGCAGGTGGTCACTCAGGAACGCGCATATGCTTCGCCCATCTGGTATACACCCACAATTGAGAGTAGTGCTATCGATACTAATTTGAATTCGGCAATAACATCGCCCGCTTAGCAGGGAAACTCCCCGCGAGCGAAAGTAGCTCAATACAACACCGCTTACAATCTTCTATTTTTCTGACATCCAGGACGTAACCACATTTCTCAGGGGTGACGCTCTGGGCTTATTACTCGTTACCACCCTACGATTCAAATAAAAATTCTATTTGATATATGCTTATTAATGTGCATAATGATCAGGTATTTTGCAAAGCTAATTGTAATGTGCCGATGAGAGATCTTTGGGGCTAGCAAGGCGGCGACTGAACTCGGTATTGACCATACGAAATCCCGCCTTTTTACTTTGAAAGAATACGACTGCTTACCCTTCCACTCAGGAGTTTTCTATGAATAAATTAAGCGTAGGTCTGGGGGTGCTCACAGCAACCCTGCTGGCCTTACCAGCAAGTGCCGGTACCATCTCTGGAACCGTCAAAGATACTAATGGTGATGCCCTCAATGGCGTCATGGTTCGATTGACCAATGCCGCCAATGTATCGGAATCCGTTTTCACCAATGCCAAAGGTGAATACACACTTAAGACCGACCTCAAGGGAAAGATGAATGTTCGTCTTCGCTTGCCCTATTACCGGGATACCACTGATAGCGTAAAACTGTCTGCCAAGGGAAAACGTAAGAAAAACATGACGATGACGGCACTGACGGACAAGGTTGAAATTTCTGACAGTCTTCCCGCCGCTTATCACTTTGGCAATCTGCCCTTTGAAAAAGGTGACGATAAAGACTTCAATCGCTATCAGTTCCAGCGCGACTGTTTGTCCTGTCACCAGTTAGGGAATCCCTTTACCCGGGTACCCCGTAAGGCTGAGAGCTGGGCCACCACCATCCAGCGTATGCACTTGTATGTCGGTAATTTCGATATGGCACTTAGGGATAGACGAGGAGAGATCTTCGAGGAGGGTTTCGATGGTAAACCGCTTATAGTTCGCCCGCAATTTCCAGTCGATAAAGCCTTGCAAACCGCAAAAATTTACGAATACCCCTTGTTAAATAGAGGTGTTCCTCACGATGCTATAGTCCACATGGAAACGGGTCTTTTGTACACTGTAGATCAAGCCCTCCATCATATGTCAATTACCGATCCCAAGACAGGCAAAACCGAGTACGTAGCACAAAAAGGCAGCCGTGCCGACGACTATTATAAGAGCACTCCTGGCAACAATGATGTCGCCAAGTTTGATCCTAAGCAATGGAACGGTCCGCACTCGCTGGATTTGGGTAACGATGGCAAGTACTACGTCACCAACACGGGTACTACCAGCATTGGTGTATTCAACCCCAAAACCAACGAATGGGAAACCTCCCACAAATTGCCCGACGAGTGGAAAGGCAGATACCCACACTCCATTCGCGTGAACAAGGCGGGCATGGTGTGGTTTACTATGGCGGGCGGAGAGCATATTGGTCGACTGAATGCCGAGACCGGAAAATTTGATATCGTGCCTCTACCTAAGGTTAAAGCCGGCGGTATTTCAGGGGGTACCCAGCCTTACGGAATTGACATTAACCCACTCGATGATTCCATGTGGTACGGGCGCTTGTTTGGCGACAAAGTTGGTCGTGTAGATTCCAAAACGCTGGAAGTTACCGAATACGATTCTCCCGTTCGCGGTCCCCGTCGTATGCATTTCGATAAGAAAGGTATTTTGTGGTTAACCGGTTATTCGGAAGGTCAATTGGCCCGTATCGATGTAACGGATTTCGACAATAAGAGCAAGGTTTACGATATGCCTGAATTTGCACCCGGCTACCGCCCCGCGCCTTATGCCTTGAACGTGCATCCAGACACCCAGGAAATTTGGCTCAACGAAAATATGACCGATCGCCTGTACCGATTTATTCCTAACGAAGAACGTTTTATTGCCTATCCAGTGCCTTTATCCGGTACATACACGCGCGATACAACCTTTACTCCCGATGGAAAAATCTGCACGTCGAATAACCCGGTACCAGCAGTCGCGCTGGAAGGCGGGCAATTGCAAATCATTTGTATTGATACCAACGCAATATAGTCTGCGAAACAACGGGCAAGTTCGCTTGCCCGAATTAACAAAGAACTGGAACCACTGGTATCAGAATAACGAAGGAAAACAAAATGAAGAGACTTACCCCCTGGGTGCTGGCTGTGGGGATCTTCGCAGCCCCAATAAGCTTCGCTGATTCCAATACGGACGATTGGCCAAGCTACGGCAGTTCGCTTGCCTCTACTAAATACGCACCGTTTGACCAAATCAACAAAGATAACGTCAAGGATATCGGCATCAGTTGGGTATGGGACTCGGTCGACAATGAGGCGACCAAAATTCGACCTAAATATGTACCTGCGGGTAATAAATCAACGCCGATCAAGGTTGGCGATGTTCTCTACACCAATACCTCCCTCGGCAGCGTAGCAGCTCTCGATGCAGTTACCGGTAAGCAACTCTGGGCATTTGATACCGAGACCTGGAAGCACGGGCGGCCTGCGAATGTCGGCTTCAACACTCGCGGTGTCTCCTATCATGAGGACGGCGGTGATAAGCGAATTATAGTGAGCACAAACAACGCATTTCTGTGGTCACTGGACGCGAAAACAGGCAAACCCGACCCAAAATTTGGCGATGGCGGTAAAATTGATTTAACACAGGGGCTCGGACGACCTGTGCCAAGATACCTCTATTCAACAACTGCGGCGCCTATGATTGTTGGTGATGTCATTGTCATGGGAGCAGTTGTGCAGGACTCCCCCGGTTACGGGTACAGAACGGCGAAGCGCAGCACGATGCCACCGGGACATGTTCGCGGCTTTGATGTCAAAACTGGTGAAATGCGCTGGATTTTTCATTCCGTACCAAAGGCGGGAGAATATGGTGCCGATACCTGGGAGGACGAAGACTGGACCGATACCGGCGCGACCAATGTCTGGACGCTGATGAGTGCAGACCCGGAACTTGGCTATGTCTATTTGCCTTTTGGTACGGCAAATAATGATTTTTACGGTGGCGAGCGGCTTGGAGATAATCTATTCAGCGAGAGTCTTGTGTGCCTGGATGCAGCGACCGGGAAACGAGTCTGGCATTTTCAAATGATTCACCACGGGCTCTGGGATTACGACTTGCCCGCTGCCCCCAATCTTGTCGACATCGTGGTTGATGGCAAACCCGTGAAGGCGGTGGCGCAGATATCCAAACAGGGATTTATCTATGTCTTTAACCGGGTAACAGGCGAGCCCATCTGGCCCATTGAAGAGCGCCCGGTGCCACAATCCAAAGTGCCCGGTGAAAAATCATCGGCTACCCAGCCGTTCCCGACCAAGCCCTTAGCCTTTGATTACCAGGGTATCACTGAGGATATTTTGATTAACTTCACGCCGGAATTGCGAGCCGCAGCGTTGAAGATAATCGAGCCCTTTGAAGTGGGACCGCTGTTCTCGCCACCGTCTCTCAAAGGAACCGCGGTTTTACCGTCCGATACCGGTGCAGCAAACTGGACCGGGGCCGCGGTTGACCCCACAACTGGCACTATCTACATTCCGTCGATGACGCTACCGGCGACCATGAGAGTGAGCGAGTTGGACCCCACGAAAAGCGAGTACCGCTACGACCGCTCCGCGATGACCTTCCTCGGCGGTCCTGAAGGCCTGCCCTTGATCAAACCGCCTTACGGCCGTATTACAGCAATTGACCTCAATACCGGTGAGCACAGCTGGATGGTGCCGAACGGAGAAGGTCCCAGGCAGAAAATAATTGCTGCCGGTATCCCCGATCCGGGGCCGGTTGGCAACCAAGGCTATACCCATGTGCTTTTAACAAAATCGTTATTATTTACCACGCTCATGGACTATGGCAAACCCGTGCTACGAGCACTGGACAAGGACACTGGTGAGCTGGTGCACGAGTTTGTACTTCCGTCGTATCCTGGTAGCTCGCCAATGACCTATATGGCCGACGGCAAACAGTACATTAGTATTGCCGTGGGCGGGTCTACCGATGCCAAGCTGTTAACACTGGCAATTGGTGGCAATGCAAAAGTTAAAAAGAAAGTTCAAACCGAAGCAGATCGATTGAGACGTCCCAGCGGGCTTAGGGTGACACATCTGTATGGACAGGCCTGCGCTAGCTGCCATGAGAAAGCGGTGCATGGTGCACCTAAGACCGGTGATCAGAGCGTCTGGGCTCCACGCGTCAAGGCAGGTATCAAGAATCTTTATCGGCACGCCATCAATGGAGTCGGTGGCATGCCACCTCGAGGTGGTTGTGGCAGCTGCACCGATGGTGACTTGATGTCACTTGTCGATTATATGGTGGGGGGGGGCTGATCAGTTATCGATAATAACAAGGGGGCGGCGTACTGTTCCACCCACGTATGCACGCCGACTCCTTTATCGTTTTCGCCCAGCCCTATGCGGGAGAGTGACTTCCTCATAGTATTTTCGCCCAAACTCATTTTGGCTCTCTCACGCCGGTAAGGTGGATAAATCGAGCGTGCAATTCAACAAACTAAGGCAACCCCATGAGCGTCATCACCTGTATTGAAGATTTACACACGCAGTTTACTCAACGTGTACCACGCATGTTTGCAGACTATACGGATTCAGGTTCCTGGACCGAAACCACGTACCGAGAAAACACTACTGCATTCGAGAAGATCAAACTCCGTCAACGCGTTTTAGTCGATATATCAGACCGATCCGTTAAGACAAAAATGTTAGGACAGGAAGTCGCGATTCCTGTTGCGTTATCACCAGTAGGGTCAACCGGAATGCAACATGCCGATGGAGAAATACTTGCTGCACGGGCTGCGGAGAAATTTGGTGTGCCCTATTGCTTATCCACTATGAGTGTTTGCTCAATAGAAGATGTAGCGGAAAACACCGAAAAGCCTTTTTGGTTTCAGCTATATGTCATGCGAGACAGGAAATTCATAGAAAGACTAATAGACAGAGCTAAAGCAGCCAATTGCTCCGCGTTAGTGTTAACCGTAGATTTGCAAGTTGTGGGTCAACGCCATAAAGACTGGAAAAACGGCTTATCAACGCCCCCAAAACCCACCATCAAAAATCTTTTGAACATCGCCACCAAACCACATTGGGCCCTCGGTATGCTCGGCACCAAGCGGAGGACTTTCGGCAACGTTGTCGGTCATGTTGATGCGGTCAAAGATATCGCTGAACTGTCAAAGTGGGCAGTCACACAGTATGATCCGACGCTGAATTGGGACGACGTCAAATGGATAAAAGAAAGGTGGGGGGGGAAACTCATTATTAAAGGTATCATGGACCCGGAAGATGCGCGACTCGCAGTGGAAAGTGGGGCCGACGCATTAATTGTATCCAACCACGGCGGCAGACAACTGGACGGAGCGCCCGCAACGATCGATGCATTACCCGCTATTATTCAGGCTGTAGGCACCGAAATAGAAGTTTGGATGGATGGTGGCATTCGTACAGGACAAGACATCATCAAAGCGCTAGCGATGGGCGCAAAGGGAACAATGATCGGGAGGGCCTACATATACGGTCTGGGAGCAATGGGAGAAGCAGGGGTCAAAAAGACTTTAGCTATTTTGAGGAATGAACTCGATTTGACCATGGCATTTTGTGGTTTGAGAGACGTTAATAATGTTGATCACAATATCCTCTGGAAAAAGTAAGCTCTCATTCGCATCCTCGTCCGGAACAAGTTAACAATACGACAGAAGACGAGGAATTGACCGATTCGGTAGAAGCAACCTTATAGCCTGTTCCTGATAATTCAGACTATGTTTCGAGAACATCAGCTTATATTCCACGATACCTTGGCGAATATAAGCTGACGTTTAACTATGCAGTTGATCGGCAATTGGCAACGTCCGAATACGCTTACCTGTGGCTGCAAATATGGCATTACACAATGCCGGTGCAAAAGGTGGTGTAGGAGGTTCGCCAACGCCTGCGGGGAGTTCATTACTTTCGACTATATGCACTTCAACTTCGGGCGGTGCTTCGTTCATTCTCGCAACAGGATAGTCGTGATAATTACTTTGTTCAACAGCACCATTTTTAGCTGTTATTTGGGCATGTAATGCACAGGACAGACCGAAAATGGCTCCGCCCTGGCACTGGTTTTTAACCGTATCCGTATTGACCACAGTACCAGCATCGATTGCCATCCATACTTTAGGAATGGTCAAATTACCATTATCGTCGACTTCAACTTCAACAACAGTAGCAACATAACTCAAGAAGCTTCTATGTGCCGCGATACCCAGACCTCGACCCTTGGGTAACTTCTGTCCCCAAACAGCCATATTAGCAACCTCCTCAACAACGTGCGTCAATCTGGCAGTATCATAAGGGTAGCGATCCAGTGAGTCATCATAGTTATGGTAACCCTTTCCTAGCTTGGCGAGATCCTGATGCCTGGCAGGTCCAATAAATTCCAATAAAAAATCCTTTGGATCTTTATTGGCAGCTGTTGCCAGCTCACCGACAAATGACTGCACCGCAAAAGCATGAGAAATATTGTTAACCGAACGCATCCAGCCGACTCTAACATGGGCCGCTACTGCGCCACTTTCCATTTGGAAATTGGGTGCGTAAACAGGAGAATCAGTCAAACCCATTCCCATTTCACCAACGCCTGGCGTTTTCATTCCCGGTACAAAAAGTGCGGAAATAGTTGGGAATGCTGAACGGTGCTTAAAGGCGTGTACTTTGCCGTCTTTGTCTAAACCGCCTTCTAGTCTTTGTGCCGTCACAGTGTGATAAAACCCGTGTTGAATTTCATCTTCCCTGGTCCACTGCAATCGAATGGTGTGGCCGGTACTTTTAGCTAGAAATGCCGCTTCAGATGAAAAATCTGGTTTTGATTTACGGCCAAAAGCGCCCCCCAGAAGCGTGACATTAATTTTAACTTTATCGGGGCTCAAGCCCAAAATACGCGCGACCTCCCCCTGATCCGCCTGCGGATTCTGGCAAGCTGACCATACTTCAACACCACCGGCAGTCATTCTAGCTGTGGCAACAGGCGGCTCCATCGGTGCGTGAGCCAGGTGAGGAACGTAATATTCTGCTACTATTCGTGTCGTTGATTCCTTTAGCCCTTTATCAACATCACCTTCTTTTCTTATCGTTTTGCCGGGTTTTCTTACTTGCTCTTCCAGCATTGCACGATATTCATCTGAGTTGTAGCTGGCGTTGGCACCATCGTCCCAGATGATATTCAACGCCTTACGACCCTGCATCGCAGCCCAGGTGTTTTCGGCGACAATGGCAATACCTCCAAGAGGCTTGAACATCAGTGGCGCGGTAGGTATGGGCATTTCTACTACCGCCAATACTCCCGGTACCGCTTTTGCCGCACTTGCATCGAAACTTTTTACTTTGCCAAGGGTAACAGGGGGTCTTGCTATGACCGCGACCTTAGTATTGGCTAAACGAACATCAGCACCAAATGTTGCCTTACCGGTTAAAAGCTCATCAATATCAACGCTTAATTTCCCGGTATTAATGTATCGCCATTCGCTACGTTCCTTTAACTTAATGTGTTCTTTTGTGGGTACTGCAATACTTCCTAGCAGGTTTACTACGTCAGAAAAATCCAGTGACTTACCAGAGCTATGGGTGATTTTATGGTTGATTACTTTACATTCAGAAGCGGGGACTGACCATTTTTGTGCAGCGGCTTGTGCCAACATATGCCGCACACTTGATCCGGCAATTCGCAGACGTTCAAAATTGAATCGTATACTGCGCGAACCATCTGTATTTTGGTCGCCGTATTTTTTGTCTCCCAAGGCTTGATTGATTTTAACTCTCGACCAATCGGCCTCCAGCTCATCCGCAACAATTTGTGCTACGGCGGTGCGAATCTGTTGCCCCATGTCGGAACGGTGGCAGGTAATTTCTACTGTTCCATCCGCCGCCAAACCTACAAACAGATTAGCTTGCTGTTTTACATCGATACCGCTTTCACCTGACATAATGGCCATGCCAGGATTAGCCGTAAGCAATTGTGCCCCAACAACAAATACACCACCAACACCGGCGGCTTTAATAAACTTTCTACGGCTGAGGTCGAAAACGCGAGTCTCATCCGATTTTTTTATACTCATGACATTTCTCCCGCAGCATTCTTGATGGCCTGCTTAATTCTGGGATAAGTCCCGCAACGACATATGTTTCCGCTCATAGCAGAATCTATTTCTCTATCGGATGGCATTGCATTTGTCGCCAACAATGACGCAGCTTGCATCATTTGCCCCGATTGACAATAACCGCATTGAGGAACTGCATTCTCCTTCCAGGCTTTTTGCACCGGGTGAGAACCGTCATCACTCAACCCTTCTATTGTAGTAATTTCTTTGCCTTGAGCAGCTGACACGGGTAGTTGGCAAGAGCGCCGAGCAACTCCATCAACGTGAACGGTACAAGCTCCGCACTGAGCAATGCCACAGCCAAACTTGGTTCCCGTCAAATTAAGTTCGTCTCTTAGCACCCAAAGCAACGGGGTTTTATTATCACCCTCATAGTTAACCGTCTTACCATTTATTACTAGTTTGACCACCACAACTACTCCTTCGCTTATAAAACGATAGCGGCAACCTTCTCAATTTGGAGTTGAGATTGCCTACCGATTATTCATCTAACATCTTAGTTACCCAACGATTCTTGATGCCATTTCTGTCGTTTAAGGTGTATACCAAATAGGGGACGTATAGGCCCGCTCTTGTATCACCATGGGTACTTCATCAGGTAAGTGAGCAAACGCAGGTTTACCCACCTGCTCTTTCTGCGCTTCGCTCATCATGTCTGTCACACCAAAACGATTGGCGTCATAAGCGGTCCACCGTGGTGTTGGAATTTCGATGACTCGGGCATAGTAAAAGGACATTTCAGTCGGATCGAAGTCAGGATCTACCCAAACAGCGTTCAATTGCGCGGTACCGATGCTATTCAGGTAAGAGGCATTCTCAACATCCACCGTTTTACCGACCGGTTTTGGTGATTCAAGATTTCGATTATCGGAGAGTGCGACATCATAAACCCGCTCATGAAGTTCACCCTTCCCATCTCTCCAGCCTTTGATGATTTGCACACGATCAAGATTGGCACCATCTGGATCCTTCATCGCACCGACCAGGAAGCGAGGGACCTGACCTTTTTGGGCGTCACTCAGGTCGCCTCCCATCGGCACACCGTTAGCATAACCGTGGCGTGCAAAGTCAGGCCGAAGTGCATCGGTCTGGTCATAATTCCAACCGCCGAAGAAACGAACAGTGATACGCGGACCCGTAGTTGCATAGGCCTCACGACGTTTCATCGCACTGAACAGGGCTTCTCGCGTATTCTCTGTTGCCCACACAGCTGCATATCCTGAAGCGCTGAAATGCCAACTCCTTTTGCCACGGAAAGGGGCTGGTTCGTAGAAAGTGAGCTTGCCCCAAAAGTTATCTTCGTCCGCTGTCGCTAATGAAGTATGGGCGTCGGTACTGCCGATCATGCCAAACTTATAGGGGTTTACTCCCTCACTGAAAGCATAATTCAATCCTAACTGCAACGCAGATCGAGCGTATTCATATTTTTTCTGTCGTTCAAAGTCATCAGGCAGTGCGCCGAAGTAACCAGCAACATGCCATGTCTCGAAATCGGCAAACTCGTCAGTAGGTGACAAGGCAGGATGCGTTTCACCGTCACCTTTGATTTGCGTGACTTCGTAAAGCGGTTCGAACCGCGCCCGCGCTTCCATATAGTCTTTTGAAATCGGGTTGCCCGCATAGTCATTTGGACCAAACATGATGCCTGCACTCAAGTTGCCATTGTGAGGAATCGCCAACACCTTGCCTCCAACCTTTTCTTCATAACTGTCAAGGTATGCCCAGAGGTCCTCTACATTATCGCTATCCTGGTACGAGAATGGTAGAACTTGGCAGGCCTCGTCAGCGCCGCCTTCAAACACCACATTGCGATGGAGATTAGGTGATCTGGGGTGTTGGGTCGGCGGTGTCCATTCGTAACCAATAAAGGCCGTAAACCTACCGGGATCGTTGTGGCGATCAGCATTATCACAAATCTCGTTCCAAACGGAACGGCGAAATTTCTCGTCACGGACGCGATCTCTCCCCCAAGCCCCAGTATAGAATTGTCTTCCGCTGTACAACTCACCGAGCGCATCCCCATAGGCCTTTTCTGTTTCCGCGGTCATAACATCTCGAGCCAGCACGGTGACCTCATCTAGAAGCTTTGCCCAACGCTTGCCGATTTCTGTTCCCATAATCAACGGATCACGGCGGGCTATACGTGGTATTACGCCAATATTAACGGCATGATCTGCCACAATCAGGAAATCCAACGGTCGGCGCAGTCGAGCCTCTTGCCCATTGTGCGCACGAACTGCGTCACCTTTGGCGAACTGGTAAGCATTGTCAGGAGAGAGTCTGTCGTTCCCAAACCCTGCTGAATCTACCGATAGGTTTGTGTGCAGATGTGTATCGCCGAAATAAACATTATTCGGGAAGGATTGGTCTCTTTGTGGCGAGTAAGATTCTGAGGCATGTGTATTTAATGCCATGAATAACATCGTTAGCATTCCGGCTATTTTCAGCATCTTACTATTATCAAGCAGCATAGAGGACCTACCTTCTTCGTTGTCAAAGTTTGATTTGAGGACGCTTATTACTGGGGCATCCTGTTTGTTATGGTACCTATTTTGATGATTCAAGCCAGCAGGATGCGAACCAGTGCATACTCGACCCAATAGTGCACATCATCAAACATGCCGAACAACTTCGATCATATTGCACATTATTAAGCATAAAGGCAATGACGAAACCCATTTAGTAAGATACTATCCTCCATTCTCAAAACAAAAATAGCTTAAAATGAATTATCTTATGATCTAACTGCGAGAGGTTTTCAGTAGTAGAACAAGACTCCTATAACCTGCCTTTTTTAACCCAAATATGTCTAGAGTATGCACGAATAGGGCGTTTGTCCCGCCTATACTCTTTATCAAACTATAAAGCCTTCGTTGATTTGTGCGGGGCTTCAACTGGAGAATTTCATGCGCCTACTTGTCGCGTTACTAACCCTTGTAAGTGTGAGTATAATACAAACGAATACTGCTGCTGCAAACGACTCACCTTACGTGTTAGCAGTGATGGCCGAAGGAATCGGTGATCTTACCTTTGCCTCACCGGATTGGGTTGAGGCGGCTGAAGATGCGTTGGCTGCTAAGGTAGAGCGACATGCGGATGGGTTGAAGGACCTTGGGACATTTACGCTATGCGAGGTCGCGCACAATCCTCCCGCCTTCTTGCACCTTGAGGGGCCACTCGCGTGGCACGCGAAATTTGATGGGGCGAGTGTGGAAGTTGGTGTCGGTGAGTTGCCCGCAGCAAATTGCGACCACAAGGTCGAGGGTGATCATTCGATTATGAGTATCCTCGGACATATGCAGTATCACGGAAATGATCCCAGGGATATCATTGCTGCGAAAACCCGGCTGAAGAAGCTTTCGCGCTGGGAAGTGAAGGGCGAGGTTTTGAAGCATAAAGTTCTGAGAGCCGTGCTCCGCTCGTTCCACGATGTGATGGCGCAGCGTACGATGCCTCGATTTGTTTGGATGTCGCCTGAATGGGTTTCGACCGCACGTTACATTGTTTCGACTCGCTCTCGGATGGACGAGTATGTCGATGGTATTAAGGACGTGGAATACACTTTCTCCGAAGTTTTTACGGATACACCGCGCTATGCGTTTCCAAGTGGCGAAGATAGCGGTTTTTGGGTACATTGCAACAATGGTGATGTGAGTGTCGGGTTCGGCACCTTACCCGAAGAACTGGGAGCACCGAATTACCTGACTCAGTTGATGTATACGCCGACCGTTCCGGTGGGGCGGACGGTGAATGCCATAATGAGCGATGCGGAGAAGGAAGAGCAAGGTGTTTATAGCGGCGTGGCGTTTGGCGTAGAGGTGGAAGAAGGCGAAACACCGGTTCGTCAGTCCGACCCCGCAAACAATAAACCATTTCCCCCGGGCCTTAGTGCGGTTATGAGTGTGTTGCATGATGAGTTAGGCTATCGGACCTCCGGTGAATTGCCGTCCGACTATGACGACAGTATTCGTGAGGAATGGTCGGCGCCACAGAAGTTTGATCGCGTTTCGAACTATGACGCTTCGTGGGTGCGTTACGACAAAGTCGACATCTATGGGAATCCGATTGGTCGCTAAAGAAAGCGCGGCATTACTTTTTCCCTGAAGAGATCAAATGTTCCCGGGCTTACCCACTCAACCTAGTCTAAAAACAGGCTAATGCTCAGTAAAATCTATACAACTCCTTATCGGAGAAGCGACCATACAGGCCTTGCCACCTTTATAATGTAGGTTCTATTTGCATCTATTGATGCTTATTATTGTACATAACGCTTATTTATATGCATACTACAAATTATGAATATAAATACGCAAATATGGCGAGTAAGAGCTCCGGGCATAAGACGTATAAACGCCCCTGCCCACACTCAACCTAGTCTAATAGCAGGCTAATGGCTATCACGTATCGCCGTGCAGACGCCCAGAAGTCTGCTGGTAAAAGGGTTATCGTGAAACAGATTCAGTAATCGAAAACCACTGCAAGATACTAAAAAGGAGAATCAAAATGAAGTTCGGAGTACAAGTTAATGTATATAGGACCGACTGGTCCAGCGTGAAAGCCTCGGTCATGGCTATGGAAAATGGCACCTGGGATAGTGTCTGGTTTGCAGATCACTATATTCCGCCGGGTGCAAACAGCGCCCAGGAAGCGCTAACCGCCTTTGAAGGCTTGTCTGCCATTGCTACGATCGCAGGGATGACCAAGAAGTTAAGGCTGGGGAATCTCGTGCTGGGGAACACCTACCGTAACCCAGCGCATACCGCAAAGATCGCTGGCACCATCGATACCTGCAGCGAAGGCAGATTCACCTTAGCGATCGGGGCTGGATGGTATGAAAGGGAACATCAGGCCTATGGCTGGAAATTCCCCTCCATGAAAGAAAGGCAAGATCGGTTTGAGGAAGCAGTGCAACTGATCAGGATGCTGATAAGGGGTGATGAACCTGCAAATTTTAAGGGCGACTACTACTCGATTGATGACGCCATGTTATCACCGGGATCATTCAAAGAGCCGATACCCATCATGATCGGTGGCACAGGGGAAAAGCGTACCCTGCGGACGCTTGCTCGCTATGGGGACATTATGAACATGGATGGCTGGACCGGTGCCGGTATGTCACTGGAATTATTCCAGCACAAGGTAGCTGTACTGAACAAACACTGTGAGGAGGCAGACAGGGATCCCGCCGATATTCAAAAAACCCTGATGATGCCCTGCTATCTAACCGATGACCAGGGGCTGATCGACCGCGCAGTCAAAGCTCTCGGCCCCGGAACAGTGGCCGGGTCAAAGCAGTACATTATTGACCGGATTGGTGAATTTGAAGAAGCCGGTGTCAGTGAGATTATGTTTGGCGCGATCCGCACGGGTGATACCGAGCACCTGGCAGAGTTTGAGTCGGATATTGTCGCTGCATTCAGATAATCGGCAAAGTGAGCACCACTGCAACATCGAAACTGGAAATGTGAAAAGTGTGGCAGTCGCGAATTCGAATCAGGCGAGATGTGGGTGGCCGGCGCATTGAGCTTGGCGCTCCTTAATTCGGTTGGTGCGCGGCTAACGGGGCTAACGATACAAACGAAAGAAAGAACAGTCCGGGAAGTACTAGTGATAGGGGTGGTAACGTTTCCATAATATGGAAATATGAACTGACGCACTAAAGAATGTCAGATCATTCAGAAGCCCAACAATATAAAAAAATGAGGTAATATTATGAAGCGGTTTAGCAAAGCCATTCTGGCGTCCGTTGCTCTTAGTGCAGCAGTACTTGCAGCGCCTGTTCATGCTTTAACAATCGGTTTTTCACAGATCGGTGCTGAAAGTGGCTGGCGTTCTGCAGAGACTCAGTCGGTTAAAGAAGAAGCAGCGAAGCGCGGATTTAGGCTTAAATTTTCCGATGCTCAGCAAAAACAAGAAAACCAGATTAAAGCGGTTCGATCCTTTATTGCACAGGGCGTAGACGGAATATTTTTAGCACCTGTAGTTGAAACTGGTTGGCATCGTGTTTTGAAAGAAGCTCGCGACGCAAATATTCCAGTCATTCTTTTGGATCGCGGAATAAAAGTTTCCGATGAATCATTGTATTTGACTAAGATTTCATCCGACTTTGTATTTGAAGGTCGCCTTGCCGGTGCTTGGCTAGCTCAAGAAATGCAGGGCTATGCAAATGTTGTTGAACTTCAAGGAGCTCCTGGTGCGGCCCCAGCTATTGACCGTAAGAAAGGTTTTGGCGACGTGATGGACATGTTCCCTGGCATGAATATTACTGCTTCTCAAACGGGTGAGTGGACTCGTACAAAAGGTAAAGAAGTTATGGAAGCTTTCTTGAAAGCTCAAGGCGATGATATTGATGCGGTTTATGCGCACAACGATGACATGGCGTTAGGTGCAATTCAGGCAATCAAAGCTTACGGTTTGACCCCGGGCAAGGACGTTAAAGTTCTGTCTATTGACGGAATTAAAGCAGCCTTTGAATCTATGGTTGCCGGTGATTTAAGTGCCACTGTTGACTGTAACCCATTGCTTGGGCCTTTAGCGTTTGATGCACTTGAAACTGCTCTAGCTGGCGGAAGCGTTGAGAAGTGGATAGTACAGCACGACAAAATCAATCTTCAAGCAGATGCTGCTGATATGATCGATGACCGTAAATACTAACTTTGATTCGAAAGCCCGCTCTAACAAACCTTGGAGTGGGTAGTTATTTTTGAAACCATTTGGTCGCAGGTAAATATGCAGGGACCGATTCTGAACGATAGGTCTTAGACCATGAACTCCAATACCATGAAATCCAATACCATTCTTACCGTTAGCCAATTGAGTAAAGCCTTTCCAGGCGTCAAGGCATTAAGTAATGTGCAATTTGAGTTGAAAGAAGGCGAAGTGATGGCATTACTTGGCGGCAATGGTGCCGGTAAGTCAACACTGATTAAATGTATGACGGGTGTATATACCAGCGACTCTGGCTCTATCGAATTGGCTGGCGAATCTATTCGTAACTTGTCAACAGATTCAATTCAAGAAAAAGGTATTTCAACGGTTCACCAAGAAGTGAATCTGATACCGACGTTGACAGTGGCTGAGAATATATTCCTCGGTCGGCAACCTTTGCGTTTCGGGCGAATCGACTGGACAAAAATGAATGAATACGCGCAGCAGCTTCTGTCCAGTATGAACATAAATATAGACGTAACACGCAATTTGGGTGATTACGCGATCGCAATTCAGCAAATGGTTGCTATCGCCCGCGGCGTTAATATGTCTGCGAAAGTTTTGATTCTGGATGAGCCAACTGCCAGTCTGGATAGTCAGGAAGTAGGCCAGCTGTTTGTATTGATGCGGCAATTGAAAGAAAACGGAATTGGCATTATTTTCGTCACTCATTTTTTGGATCAGGTTTATGAGATTTCCGATCGCATTACGGTATTTCGAAATGGGCAATTTGTTGGTGCTTATCAGACGACAGAATTACCCCAGATCGATCTGATTGGACATATGCTGGGTAAAGCGTTGTCTGAAAATGGCAAAACATCGAAAGAATTGCACGAGATTGCTGAAGGTTCGGTGCCGTATCTAAGTGCCCGAAACATTGGTAAAAAGGGAATGATAAGTCCCTGTAGTGTTGAGATTCATAGCGGTCAGACGCTTGGGGTAGGTGGCCTGTTGGGTGCAGGTCGAACTGAGTTAGCAAAACTTCTGTTCGGAATTGAAAAACCCGACACCGGTGAGATTCTGATCGAAGGACAACCAATAAAATTTTCTAACGCCTTTGATGCCATTCGAAGTGGCCTTGCATTTTGTCCTGAAAACCGAAAAGTGGAAGGCATCATCGGTGAATTGTCGGTTATGGAAAATATGATTTTGGCTTTGCAGGTCAAGCAAGGTTGGGCTCGGGCATTGAGCCGTAAACAGCAGAAAGTAATAGCAAAAAAATATATTTGTTCACTAAATATTCTTACCTCAGATTACGATAAACCGGTTAAAGATCTCAGTGGGGGGAATCAGCAAAAAGTTATCCTGGCACGTTGGTTTGCAACAAAACCCTACCTCTTGATTCTGGATGAGCCAACCCAAGGAGTCGACGTAGGGGCAAAGAGTGAAATTCTACAGATAATTAATGAATTGTGTGAGCAGGGAATGGCGCTAATGGTTATCTCATCAGAGCTTGATGAAGTTGTCGAATTTAGTGACCGAATTACGGTACTAAAAGATCGGCAAAAAATTGCTGAGTTGACCGGCGATGACATTACTACGAAAAAATTGATGTCTACTATTGCGGAGGAAATCTCGTGAATTTAGAGGCATTGTATCAAGGTCTCCTGCGGCGCTTTCAGTGGAAATCGATTCCTAAGAATCGCCTGTTTTGGCCACTAATCGCACTTGGGTTGCTGTTGCTTTTTAACTTGATTAACGACCCGAGCTTTTTCGCGGTGGAAATTAAAGACGGACGATTGTTTGGCAGTATTATTGATGTTTTTAACAGGGCCGCACCTATTGCGCTTTTGTCACTAGGCATGACACTGGTGATCGCAACGGGCGGTATCGATCTTTCAGTAGGAGCGATTGTAGCCATTGTTGGCGCGACCTGTGCCTATCTTATTCAGTCTGGCATGGTCGAGTCGACGGTAGGCATTGTGGCTATAGCGATAGTAGTATCGATGATCGCTGGCGCTTGGAATGGTGCGCTGGTTGCATTTTTAGGAATTCAACCGATCATTGCCACGCTTATCCTCTTGGTGGCGGGTCGTGGTATTGCCCAATTGATTACCGACGGCCAGATACTTACGTTTAATCACGCAGGATTTGAGTTTATCGGTGGTGGTTTTTTCCTTGGCTTGCCATTTTCAATTACTCTGGTAGTTTTGGCGTATGTGGGTACCCATCTGGTACTGAAAAAGACAGCGCTAGGTTTGTTCATTGTGTCAATTGGTTCTAATCCGACGGCCAGCCAGTTTGTCGGCATCCGAGCCGATTTTATCAAAATGATGGTTTACGTGTTCAGTGGAGTTTGTGCGGGTTTAGCCGGAATGATTTTAACCAGCGATATACTCGGTGCCGATGCAAATAATGCCGGGCTGTGGTCTGAACTAGACGCGATACTTGCGGTTGTCGTTGGCGGTACAGCTTTGACCGGTGGCCGTTACTATATCGGCACGACACTGATTGGCGTCATAATTCTTCAAACGCTGACAACCACCATTTTGACGAATGGCCTGCCGGTACAGTATACCCACATGGTTAAATCGGCGGTAGTTATCATGGTCATGCTTGTCATGTCCGTCCGGTTTAGAAACGAAATCCGAGGGGTTATAAAGCCGAAACGAGACAAGTCTGGAACATCAAAATGAACACAAAGTATTTGCCATTATTTGCAACTATCGCTGTATTTTTGTTGCTTTACGGCTGGGGCGGCGTTCAGTTTGAAAATTTCTTCAGTATGCGTGTTTTTACCAACCTATTTACTGATAATGCTTTTCTGGTCATTATCGCCATCGGTATGACATTTGTCATTATATCGGGTGGCATTGACCTCTCAGTGGGATCAATGGTGGCGTGTGTTGGGATTAGCGTGGCGGTCATGATTGAGAACTATAATCTGCATCCGTTCTTAGCATTTGCGATTATCCTGACCTCGGCGACATTGTTTGGTGCCTTTATGGGTTTCTTAATTGAGCACTACGACTTGCCACCGTTTATTGTTACTTTGGCGGGAATGTTTTTCCTCAGAGGCCTGTCGTTTGTCATCAGCCTGGAATCTGTACCGATAAACCATAGCTTTTATGACGCTATCGCCGATTTTTCAATTCCATTGTTTGGTGGTCGACTCACCGCCAGTGCAGTGATTATGTTTGGCGTTCTCATTGGGGCAATCTACCTGGCGCACTACACTCGTTTTGGCCGCAATATTTACGCGCTGGGCGGCAACGAAAATTCTGCACTGCTGTTGGGAGTGCCTGTCGGGCGTACAAAAATAGGCGTGTATGCGCTGAACAGTTTTCTTGCGGCGGTGGGTGGCATCGTATTTACTTTTTATACTTTCTCAGGTTATTCATTAGCCGCAATGGGTTTGGAACTAGACGCCATAGCGTCAGTGGTGATTGGAGGCACATTATTAACTGGAGGAGTTGGGTTTGTTTTTGGAACGATCTTTGGTGTGCTGATTCAAGGTGTTATACAAACCATAATTTCTTTTGACGGTTCGCTGAACAGCTGGTGGACGAAAATATTTATCGGGCTGTTGTTGTTTATTTTCATCGCAATGCAACGGCTTATGTCATCGGGTCGTGCAGCTCGCTTTGTTAGCAAACTGAGGGCCAAGCCGATTAAAACCGGTAATTGATAATGAAACAGGTTCGAAGTCTGCACATTAAAACTGATAGCTTGTTAAATCAACCTTTTCGGATTGCTTTGCTGCTAAATTCAAAATTGGCTGTGCACTGCCGAATCGTGCGCGGCTTTATTGACTGGATGAACGAGCACCGCCTGAAATGGGCTATTTCTATTGGGAGCTTCTATGAAATACAGTGATGAGTCTGTTGCTAGTGTACAGGACGTTATCAATACAGATGAACGTTCACGAGGTAAAGCCGCTTTTATCATGAAGGTTCGTGATTTTATTGGAGCGTGTATCACTCTATGTGCAGTGGTGGCACTACTGAGCGTTGAAGCTTCGGCCGCGACCCATAAATCAGATGCTAAACCCAATATCATAGTCGTGTTCATCGATGATATGGGTTGGAGTGATTTTTCGAGTTTTGGCAATGTAGACGCGAGCACGCCGAATATTGATCGCATCGCTTCGGAAGGCATCGCGTTCGAGCAATTCTATGTCAATTCGCCGATCTGCTCGCCTTCGCGCGTCGCGATTTCGACCGGGACGTATCCTCAGCGCTGGAATGTCACTTCATACTTGGCGCGTCGTGAACTGAATGAAGAGCGCGGTATGGCGAACTGGCTAGACCCAAAGGCGCCTATGCTTGCCCGTAGCCTGAAGAATAGTGGATATGCTACAGGGCACTTCGGTAAATGGCATATGGGCGGTCAGCGCGATATCACTGAGGCGCCGCAAATCTCTGAATACGGATTCGATGAGTCGCTGACAAATTTCGAAGGGCTTGGTCCTAAGTTATTGCCCTTGACCGAGAAGCCGGATGGCACCATCAAAAAGATCTGGACCGATGCCGTGCGGTTGGGAGGACCGGTGACGTGGATGCAGCGTTCTGAAATCACCGGTGGTTTTATTGATGCCGCGATTCCATTCATCGACAAGGCGCGACAAGCGGGTAAGCCTTTTTATGTAAACATTTGGCCGGATGACGTGCATTCGCCTTTTTGGCCGCCTACGGTGAAATGGGGCGACGGTAGTAAACGTCAGCTTTACCTCGGTGTGCTTGAAGCTATGGATACCCAGTTCGGCAAGTTATTCGATTATATAAAAAGCGACGAGCAGCTCAGGAATAATACCTTGATCCTGATTACCTCTGATAATGGGCCGGAACCCGGTGCGGGCCAAGCGGGTCCATTCAAGGGCTTCAAGACCGTCCTTTATGAAGGTGGCATCCGCTCCTCACTGATTGTCTGGGGGCCTGTCTTTATCAAAAAATCTGCGCGAGGGAAACGAAACACAGACTCGGTATTTTCGGCGATTGATCTGGTACCATCGCTTATTCAGTTTGCCGGCGCAAGAACTTTATCTGATGTGAATTATGATGGAGAGGAGTTACTCAGTACGCTGGTCGGCGACTCTGAGGCCTCACGTAAACAACCCATTTTCTTCAGCCGTCCGCCGGACAGGAAGAGTTTTTACGGCTTCGAGAATGTGCCGGATTTGGCCGTGCGTAGTGGGAAATGGAAATTACTCTGTGATTACGACGGAGGCCGTCCAGAATTGTATGACATTCTCGCGGATCCTGGGGAAGAGAACAATCTCGCCGAATCCAATAAAAGAGTAACGGCGAAACTGACAAAGCAAGTTACCCAATGGTATCGCTCAGTGAATAAGCCCATTTAAGAGTGATCCCGTTTTATTTCCTGACAAAGTTATTTTTATGAACGAGAAAATTAGTTATGAATATTAATTATCTACTTAAAATGGTAATGGCATTGTTGTGTAGTCTGCTTATTTGTCTTCATGTGAATGGGCAGGAAACGAAGAAAAATATATTGTTGATCTTGGTAGATGACCTAAAACCTAATCTTGGCACTTATGATGATCCTATTGCTATCAGCCCAAATATCGACAAACTGGCTGCTATGGGAATGAAGTTTGACTTGGCATACAGCAACCAGGCTGTATGCATGGCTTCTCGATACAATTTAATGTTAGGCACAAGGTCAACGTCATCTGGAATTTATAACTTCGGTACGCAATTCCGAGAACTCTATCCTGAAGCTGTAACTCTTCCACAACACTTTATAAAAGCAGGCTATCAAGCGGAATCTATGGGTAAGGTATTTCATATAGGGCATGGAAATGACAATGATGAGGCATCGTGGAGTGTTCCACATCATAAAGAAAAAGTCATTGAATACCTGCTACCTGAGAGTACGGGTGGGCAATTGACCAGAGAAGAAGCATATTTTCAAAATTCACACCGGTATTTCCCGGACTTACCGCACAATAAGGCGCTTCCAAGGGGAGCAGCATGGGAGTCACCCGATGTATTAGATGAGGCCTATGCAGATGGACGTGTTGCTACTCATGCCATCAATCGACTGAGAAAACTTTCTAACAAAACAGATAAGCCATTTTTCATGGCGCTAGGGTTTGCTCGACCTCACTTGCCTTTTAGTGTTCCGAAGAAATATTGGGATTTGTATGATAAAAACCAAATGCCTATGCCTGTATTTGAAAAAGATCCTGAAGGAACACCTG
>Ga0209395_1000610_pt1 | contig 52026 bp, 41 predicted proteins | sample GOMGulsemesocosm_3_FD_184635 | JGI IMG/M metagenome (GOLD analysis project Ga0209395, IMG submission 184635) | Methane-oxidizing microbial communities from mesocosms in the Gulf of Mexico - GOM9D Gulf of Mexico (SPAdes) (version 2) | ecosystem: Environmental > Aquatic > Marine > Cold seeps... | reverse complement strand
TTTTTTTGGTTTGCATCTAAGTTTCTTTTTAAATAAATTTGTTAACCCTTGATGTAATAAATTGATTATATTTCCGCAACTACAGAAAAGGCATCGCACGTTTAATTGCAGAAAATCAAACACAAATACCTTATCGACAAGCATGAATACTATGGAACGTTTTTTTCATAATCAAAGATACACCAGTAAAGGCGAGCCTGAATTAGGTGTAGGTGTTTTAACAGAAATCAGTAAAGGAAAGGTTCAGTTATTCTTTTCTTCATCTAATGAAACACGTTTGTATGCGATTGAAAGTGCTCCGTTACAGAGAGTTATTTTTAAATTAGGAGACACAATAATGGATACAAAAGGGCAACCATTATTTATAAAACGTATTGAATTAGAAAATAACCTATACATCTATTATGAAGAAAATAAAAAGATCTCTGAAGCAGAACTTGGCAACGTATCGGTAAATCACGGTGTAGATGATAAGCTTTTTATGGGTGATGTAGATTCTCCTCTAGCCTTTGCTTTACGTAGAGAAACATTACAACACGAATATAAAAGGAGATTGTCTCCTGTACATGGATTTGTTGGTGGAAGAATAGATCTTATTCCTCATCAACTCTACATTGCGCACGAAGTAAGTTCAAGATACGCTCCTCGTGTTTTACTATCAGATCAAGTTGGTCTTGGAAAAACAATTGAAGCTTGTTTAACCCTTCATCGTTTATTATTAAGCGGACGAATTTCGAGAGTGATAATTTTGGTTCCTGAATCATTATTACATCAATGGTTTGTTGAAGTTTTACGTCGATTTAATATGTGGTTTAATATTTTTGACGAACAACGCTGTGCTTCACTAGATAACAGTGCTCCAGATGGTAATCCATTTTTAGACAATCAACTTATCATTTGTAGTATTGAATTTTTAGCAGGTTCTGCAAAGCGAACTAAGCAAGCGTTAGATGCTAACTGGGACATGCTCGTTGTAGATGAAGCACATAATCTGGAATGGTCTCCTAACAAAGCAAGTCAAGAGTATTGTACTGTAGAAAAATTTAGTAAAGTTGCAAAAGGATTATTGCTTCTTACGGCTACTCCAGAACAATTAGGTGTCGAAAGTCATTTTGCAAGACTCAGATTACTTGATCCAAATAGGTATGCAAACTACGATGATTTTATAAATGAATCTTCTGATCATAAAAACATTGCCAATATTGTTGAAAAATTACATCTAGGAAAAGAGCTGAATGCTAAGGATGTAAATGTATTAGAAACACTTTTCCCTAAAGAGAACATACAATCAATATCTAAAAGAAAAAGCGTCGCTAAAGACAACCTTATAGAAAACCTACTTGACCAACATGGTCCAGGTAGAGTATTGTTTCGAAATACCAGATCTGCAATGCATGGATTCCCAAAGCGAAAAGCACATCTTACTCCTATAAAAACAACGAAAGATAAAGAACTATGGATTGAGCGTTTAAATAATGAGTTTTCTTATGAAACAGAGACAAACGAAACAACAAGTAAACAACAATTTTGGTTTGCCAAAGATCCACGTATTGAGTGGTTGTTAACAACAATAAAAGAAACCCATCCAGAAAAAGTACTGTTAATCTGTAAAAACAAAGAAAAAGTACTGGCATTAGAAGAAGCTTTGATTAAGCGTGCTAATTTAAAAGTTGGCGTATTTCACGAAGGGCTTACCATAGTACAACGAGATAGAAATGCAGCATGGTTCTCTGAATTAAACGGTGCCCAAATACTTCTTTGTTCTGAAATAGGAAGCGAAGGACGAAATTTTCAATTTGCGCATCATCTTGTTTTATTTGATTTGCCGCTACATCCTGAATTATTGGAGCAACGAATTGGGCGCTTAGATAGAATTGGTCAAACAGAAGAGATACAGATTCATGTTCCTTACCTTATCAATAGTCCACAACATGTACTTACAAAATGGTTTCATGAAGGATTGAATGCTTTTGAAAGCAATCTTGAAGGTGGAAATAAAATTTATAACTTATTTAGTAGTCAATTACTTAAACTTTTAAAACCACACGCAAACACAGATAATAGTTCAGAATTGAAAGTATTGGTACACGAAACTTCCATTTTTCAAAATAGACTTCAAAAAGACCTAGCAGATGGTCGTGATAGATTACTCGAAATGAACTCCTTTCGTCCAAAGGCAGCTGCAAAACTGGTAAAACAAATTCAAGCAGTAGACAAAGACAAGAGCCTTGAAAAGTATCTCACAAAAGTCTTTGGCTTTTTTAATATTGAAATGGAAGATCTTCCCTCTCGAAGTTATTTTTTAAAACCTATTTCAGTAATTGCTGAAACATTCCCTTCTATACCTGAAGAAGGTGTATCTGTTACATTTGATAGAAAACATGCACTTAGCAGAGAAGAAATAAGTTTTCTTAGTTGGGATCATCCGATGACAACCGATTCGATAGATTTGGTATTAAGTTCTGGAACTGGTAATGCTAGTTATGGAGTTTTAAAAGCAACAAAAAGTCCAGGTCTTCTACTCGAAGTCCTTTTTATTATTGAAACATCAGCAGTACAAAACATATATGTTGATCGTTTTCTTCCAAAGACACCTCTAAGAATTATAGTAGATCATACTGGTAATGAAGTGACAGATAAGTATCCAATTGAAACATTCGATAATAAATTGATTACTGGTCAAATAGATTATTTACTTGATAATGAAATACTAGTCGAAACGCTCTTACCAAATATGATAAAAGCAGCTACAGAAATTGCTAAAAAACAGCGTATAGAAGAAATAGCAAACGGACTAAATCGAATGAACATGACTCTGAATCATGAGATAGATCGATTAAAAATATTGCAAAAGAAAAACAATAATATAAGACCCGAAGAAATTCAAATAGCACTTAAAGAACAAGCCGAACTAACATCATTAATAAAAAATGCACAAGTACGAATGGATGCTATTCAACTTATTAGAAAAGAGTAAATTCTAAGCTACTAAGAATAAAATAGGGTCTATATTAAATATATAAAACAGAAGAAAAATAAAACCTAGAGAGTCAAGTTTTTAGCTAAAGTTTTAAATAGACCATCTAACGAACACGCATATATTTTAATTCCTATCGGGTATCCAAAAGACCATGTATTTGTACCATATATTGAACGAAGGCCTGATGAAATGGCTTGCTTTTTTGAGTGAACAATTATCTTTCCGTATCTTGAGAAGAATTTATGACACTGAAAATCATATTTTAACACACTGAGAAATAAAATATATTATTATGAATAAAGCCATACTTAAACTAACATTATTACTATTAATAGGTACTCAAATAAGTGTTGTTAAAGCTCAAATTCAAAAAGGAAAGCTAGCCAACGACAAACAAATAACATCAAATATTACTCCTAGTGAGGAGCATCAGTATAAAGTAACACTAAAAAAGAATCAATATGCTTTTTTTAAATTAATGCAACATGGTGTTGATGTAAAAGTTATTACCTATGATTCTAAAGGTGCTAAAATTCAAGAATTCGACTCACCAAATGGACAATATGGTCCTGAGTTATTTTCTATTACATCTAGCAAAAAAGGAAGCTATATTATAGAAGTCTCCCAACTAAATGCAAAAGAAACTAAAGGGTATTATGTGTTAAGTACACAACATATCAAACCAAAAGCTACTTCGCCAAATAAACAAGTTGATGAGCTTTTTACTCCTTGGACAACCAAAGAAACTCCTGGTCTAGCAGTTGCTGTTGTTAAGGATGGTAAAATTATTCACAAAAAGGGGTATGGACTTGCCAATTTAGAATACAACATTCCGATTACTACATCTTCCATATTTCATATTGCATCGGTTTCAAAACAGTTTACCGTATTTTCAATACTCCTATTAGAAAAACAAGGAAAATTAAGTTTAGATGATGATATAAGAAAGTACATTTCTGAAGTTCCAGATTTTGGAAATAAAATTACCTTGCGTCATTTGGCAACTCATACCAGTGGACTAAGAGATCAGTGGAATTTACTTGCCATGGCAGGTTGGCGCTTGGATGATGTCATTACAAAAGAGCATGTACTTAAACTTGTAAGTAAGCAGAAAGCGTTGAATTTTACACCAGGTAGTGAGTATGCCTATTGTAATACTGGGTTTACTCTTTTAGCTGAAGTTGTGTCTAGAGTTTCAAAAATGTCTTTTGCAGAATTTACAAAAGCCGCCATTTTTGAGCCCTTACAAATGCACAACACCTTATTTTATGATGACCATGAAAAAATTGTAAAAAACAGAGCCTATTCATATTATTCAAGTGGTATAGGATATAAAAAAAATGTATTAAGCTACGCGAATGTAGGGGCTACAAGTCTCTTTACTACTGTAGAAGACTTAAGCAAATGGTCCGTAAACTTTAACAATCCAATTGTTGGAGATGCAGCAATCATCAATACAATGAATACGCCAGCAATTCTTAACAATGGAAAAAAGTTTGGAGGTGCATTGGGCCAATTTGTTGGGAAATACAAAGGACTAAATGAAATACAACATGGCGGTGCTGATGCTGGATATCGATCATATTTAACTCGTTTTCCAGATGAGAACTTTTCTGTCATTGTTTTTAGTAATTCAGCCGAATTTAACTCCGGAGGAATGGCACATCAAGTTGTTGATATTTACCTAAAAGATAAAATTAAAATTGCTCCGATAAAGAAGAAAGTAATTCAAAAAGTAGCAACAAAAAATATCACTGTATCAGAAAACACATTGAATACATATGTTGGAGAGTTTGAACTTCAACCAGGTTTTACAATTCAAATAAGAAATATCAATGGAGAGTTATCTGCAAAAGCAACTGGCCAAGCTGTTCTTTCTCTTTCACCAATATCTATTACAGAATTTAAAGTAAAAGGCGTTGAGGCTAAAATTGAGTTTATTCCAAATGCAGGAAAAAACATTGCCGCAATAAAACTGCATCAAGGTGGGCGCATAATGGATGCTCCACGTCTAAAAGGATTTGATACAGACGCTGTTGATTTAGTCGACTTTACTGGAGAATTTTATAGTGAAGAGCTATCTACAACCTATCATTTCTCTGTTGTTGATGGGAAGCTAGTCTCTAAACACAGTAGGTTAAGTGATTTTAATTTGAGTCCAACAAAGAAAGATGAATTTACAGGTGCTGTTTGGTTTTTTGGAAAAGTTGAATTTATAAGAGATGGGAATAACAATATTACGGGTTGTAAAGTATCTAATGGTCGTGTGCGAAATCTATATTTTAAAAAAATAAAATAAATATAGCAATCCCAACAAACACCACAATTTGTGTCCATTTTAAGTAAAGACCAACATTTTTATGGCTCTTTATATATTCTGAAATTGTTCCAGCTAGAATGGCTATCGTAGAAAACACAATCAAGGAGACCAGCATAAAGATGAATCCTAATACATAAAACTGAATTACTGTACTCAATGTATCACTGAATAAAAACCCTGGAAAAAAAGCCAAAAAGAAAATGGATACTTTAGGGTTTAACACATTCATTATAAAGCCTTGCTTAAATAACTGTGTTGTTGTTTTCTTTGTGATATTGTCTTCAGCAAATGTAATAGAAGCATCAGATTTAAAGACTTTATAAGCTAAGAATAGTAAATAGGCAGCGCCAAATAATTTAATTCCCAAAAATAAGGATTCACTTTCTTTTATAATTAGTGAAACCCCAAATGCTAACAAAGTAGTATGAATAATGCACCCTGTCATTAAACCATAAACGGTTGCCAATCCATATTTTCTCCCATTTACAATACTTTGTGTTAAGACAAAGATATTATCTGGCCCCGGAGATAGCGCCAAGGCTAATGTTGCTATTGAAAAAGAAATTAGGGTTTCTAACATTTAAATAAAAATATTCATTTTTTTCATTCCTGCGAAACCAGGAATCTATAGTAAATCCAGTTTGGATTCCTGCCTTCGCAAGAATGACAAATTGTTTTAAAATTATGATTGTTTTAAAATAGCCTTATTGATTTTCTTAATCAGACTTGGACCTTCATAAATAAATCCTGTAAAAACCTGAACTAAATCAGCTCCGGCTTCTAATTTTTCTAATGCATCTTCAGCAGAGTGAATACCTCCTACTCCAATAATTGGAAATGCTTTGTTAGAATTATCTGCTAAGTATTGAATCACTTTTGTGCTTTGTGCTTTAATGGGTTGTCCGCTTACTCCACCATTTCCTATTTCTTCTAAACGTTGCTTAGAAGCTTTTAAATTATCTCTAGTAGTTGATGTATTCGATGTAATGACGCCATCAATCTTCGTTTCTGCAACCAATTCAATAATTTCATCTAGTTGCTCATTGTTTAAATCTGGCGCAATTTTTAATAAGATTGGTTTCTGTGTTGCTTCTTTAGAATTCAAATCTTGAACTGTAGAAATCAATTCAATCAAATAGTCTTTATCATTCAGTTTTGCATGACTCCCAACATTTGGACAACTCACATTCAATACAAAATAATCGACATATGGATGCAGCGATTTAAAAACTTCACAATAATCTTGGGTATAATTTTCTGGTGTAGTAGCAGTGTTCTTTCCTAAGTTTCCACCAATAATAACTTGACCTTTGTTCTTCTTTAAATTCTTAATAGCTGGCGCAATTCCATCATTATTAAATCCCATTCTATTGATAATTCCCTGATCATCTTTTAAACGAAATAATCGTTGCTTAGGGTTTCCTATTTGCCCTTTTGGGGTTACAGTTCCAATCTCAATAAATCCAAAGCCAAAATTAGCCAATTCATTATAGATCACTGCATTTTTATCAAATCCGGCTGCCAAACCAACTGGGTTTTTAAACGTAATTCCGAATACAGTTCTTTCCAAACGTTTGTCGTTTACTTGAAACATACTTCTGATGATTCCTGGTACAAACGGAATCCTGTGTAAAAACTTTACGACAGAAAATGTAAAGTAATGCACCTTCTCGGGATCAAAAAGGAATAATAGTGGTCTTATTAGGATTTTGTACATGTCAAATTTTTTGTTCGGAATGACGTTTTCTATTATATAAAAAAAGCTCCAAAAAGGAGCTTCATATTTATCTTAAAACAGCTGCTAAATTTTTCTCAAAAGTTGCTTGTAATTTTTGCATTATTTTATCGATCTGTTTGTCTTCTAAAGTTTTGTTAGCATCTTGCAATACAAAACTAACAGCATATGATTTTTTCCCTTCAGGTAGCTTATCACCCTGATAAACATCAAATAGATCAACAGCTTTTAATAAATTCTTCTCTGACTGATTTGCCAAATTGTAAATTTCTTTAAAAGTTACGTTGTTATCAATCAACAACGCTAAATCTCTTTTTACAGCTGGGAATTTAGGTAAATCAGAAACTTTAATATTCTTTTTACCACATAACTTCAATAGGTTTTCCCAGTTAATGTCAGCAAACAATACTTCTTGTTTAATTCCGAGTTCCTTTAAAATTGTTGGCTTTACAGCTCCAAAATCAACTAATTTTATTTTCCCTAAACTCAATGCAATTCCCTCTGAAAACACATCAGACTTCGTTGGCGTGGTTTTAAAGTTGCTAATGCCTACTCTTTCTAATAAAGAGCTAATGATTCCTTTTAGATAAAAGAAATCAGAGCTTTTTGCTGCTACAGCCCAGCTATCTTTAGTTCTATTTCCAGTAACAAATAACGTTAGATGCTTGTCTTCCTGGTATTTGTCGTTGTATTTATGATAGGTTTTACCAAATTCATAAAACTTTAATGCATTGTTTTTTCTGTTGATGTTATATGCTACAGATTCTAAACCGCTAAACAATAACGATTGACGCATCACTTTTAAGTCATTACTTAAAGGGTTTAGCATCTCAACATTATTCTCTGCATTTAAATTTTCTGTTAAACCAATATATTCTTCTTTGGTTAACGAGTTTGCCATAGTTTCATTAAATCCTAAAGAAGTTAATTGATTGGCAACAACATTTTCAATCTTAATATTGATATTAGAATCAAATGAAATAGAGGTATTTAATTTATGAGAAAACTCAATATTATTATATCCATAGACTCTTAAAATCTCCTCGATAATATCCGCTTCTCTTTGAACGTCTACTCTATACGAAGGAATTGTCAATCCTAAACCTCCTTCTGTTTCACTACTTATTTTAATTTCTAAGGATGCTAATATATTTTTCATCGTTTCTCTCGGAATTTCTTGTCCGATTAAACGATCTGCATTTTCATAAGATAAAAACACTTGAAAATCTTCTACTTTCTCAGGATAAAAATCCATGATATCTGAAGCCAACGTTGCGCCAGCATATTTTTCAAGTAATAAGGCTGCTCTTTTTAGAGCATATTTTGATAAATTGATATCGATTCCTCTTTCAAAACGGAAAGAAGCATCTGTATTAAGTGCATGTCTTTTTGCTGATTTACGAATAGAAACTGGATTGAAATAAGCACTTTCTAAAAAGATGCTTGTTGTGTTTTCTGAAACACCTGATTTCATACCTCCAAGAACACCTGCAATACACATTGGATTCGATTCTGCATCACAAATCAAAATATCTTCAGCAGACAAGGTTCTTTCAACTTCATCTAAGGTTGTAAATTTGGTTCCTTCTTCTAAGGTTTTTACAACTACTTTATTTCCTTTTATTTTAGCTGCATCAAAAGCATGTAAAGGCTGTCCTAATTCATGTAATACATAATTTGTAATATCTACCACATTGTTTTTTGGAGCAATTCCGATAGCTTTTAAACGATTTTGAATCCATTCTGGAGAATCTTTAACTTCTACATCTGTAATTGAAATTCCGCAATATCTAGGTGCTAAATCTTTGTTATCAACCTCAATATCTATTTTTAATTTACGCTCGTCTACATGAAAATCACTTACTGAAGGAGAAATTAGCTCTAAGTTAATGTCTTGCTGCATTAAACCTGCTCTCAAATCTCTAGCCACACCAAAATGGCTCATAGCATCCGCTCTATTTGGCGTTAATCCAATTTCAAAAACTTCGTCTTTTTCTATCTTAAAAACTTCTGAAGCTTTGGTTCCTGGCTTTAAAGAAGCATCTAATATCATTATTCCGTCATGACCTTTTCCTAAACCTAATTCGTCTTCGGCACAAATCATTCCATGACTTTCTTCTCCTCTAATCTTCCCTTTTTTGATTTTAAATCCTTCTCCTTTATCATCATACAAAACAGTTCCGATAGTAGCAACAGGCACTTTTTGTCCGGCTGCAACATTAGGTGCACCACAAACAATTTGTATCGGTTCTCCTGAACCAATATTTACAGTTGTTACTTTTAATCGATCAGCATTTGGATGCTGAATACAAGTTAAAACCTCACCAACAACAATTCCTACTAAACTTCCCTTGATAGATTCTTTGGTTTCAATTCCTTCTACTTCTAATCCAAGATCGGTTAATAATTCACCTGCTTTTACAGCTTCCCAATCTATTTGTAAAAATTGTTTTAACCAATTGTATGATATCTTCATGATTCTTTTGTCAAATTTCAGGTGCAAATTTAAGCATTTTATCTTTATGTACTCACTAAAAACTTGCAGATAATCTATTGCCTTAGAATCATTTTTTTGTTAAACTTCACTCCTAAATCATATTACTTTTTATGCAGTCAGCATGTTAAATTTGACTTTTTGTTTTTTTTAAAAAATACCTTCTTAATTAGCTGACTCATTAAAAATCAGAGAAACCTCAACAAAATCAGTACTATTTATTTTCCTTATCACCATAAATGGTGAGAAAAAAAACCCCATAAATGGTGAGTACATAAACTATTATTTCTTCTTAAATTATAGCGGCATTTTTTTTAGGTAATCACATCTAATCAAATGTTTAACTATTATTAACTAAACTATAAACAAATGAAAAAACTAATCTTCTATTTTTTACTGATATTTTCCATATCGGTATTCTCACAAGTTCCAGCATATTATAACGATGTAAATCTTAACCAAACTGGAACTTCTTTAAAAAATGCACTAGCCACTAAAATTGTTAGTACGCACACGATATATATATCATACACTCCTGGAGTTTGGGATGCATTAAAACAAACTGACATTGACCCAACTGACAACACAAAAGTTGTACTAATATATGGTTGGGATGATACAGATGGTGATATTACAAATGATAGAACACGTGACAAAGATTTACACGGAAGTGGTTCTGGTGTTTGGAACCGAGAACATGTCTATGCAAAATCTCTTGGAAACCCAAACCTAGGAACTTCTGGTGTAGGTGCTGATGCTCACAATTTAAGACCAGCTGACGCTCAAAGAAACTCTTCAAGAAGTAACCGTAAATTTGGTGCAGGAAGTGGTAATTCTGGCGCTACAGCTACTGGAGATTGGTATCCTGGAGATGAGTGGAAAGGTGATGTTGCTCGTATCTTAATGTATATGTATTTGCATTATGGAAACCAAACATTGCCAACTGGTGTTGTTGTTGGCACCGTAAATTCAACAGATGCAGACATGATTGATCTGTTATTGCAATGGAATGCAGAAGACCCAGTTTCTGTTTTAGAAAAACAGCGAAACCCTGTATTAGAAATAGTGCAAGGAAATAGGAATCCATTTATTGACAATCCTGCTTTTGCTACTCAAATTTGGGGTGGTCCACAAGCTGAAGATTTATTTAATAGTGGTTCTGGTGACACAACAGCACCAACAGTACCAACTAGCTTGCTTGCTTCAAACACCACACAAACTTCGGTTGACTTAACCTGGACCGCTTCTACAGATAATGTGGCAGTTACTGGATACGAAGTATACAACGGTGCTACTTTTGTAAGTACTACAACAAATACAAACTATACCGTTACAAGTTTATCATCTGGTACTCCTTATACGTTTACTGTAAAAGCAAAAGACGCTGCAGCAAATCTTTCTTCAGCCAGTACTCAAGTAAATATAACTACTTCTGGAACTGGTGGTGGAAATGGAACTACAACTGATTTGTTATTCTCAGAATATATTGAAGGATCTTCTAATAACAAAGCTTTAGAAATTGCTAATTTTACTGGTACCACGGTTGATTTATCTATTTATAAAATAAAGAAACAAACTAATGGCGCTGGTTCTTGGTCTAGTGGATTGACTTTAACCGGGCAACTAGCCAATGAAAATGTATTTGTTGTTGCGAATAGCAATGCCACAGCTACTATTACAACTATTGCCAATTTAATTACCAGTAGTTCTGAGGTAACTTTTAATGGAAATGATGCTGTTGGATTGTTTAAAAATGATGTTCTAATTGATATTCTTGGAACTTTTGATGGTGGAACAGGCAATTACGCACAAAATGTTACCTTACAAAGAAAATCTTCTGTAACCAGCCCCAATACTACATATACAGTTAATGAGTGGAATTCTTTAGCAACTGATACTTTTAGTGGATTAGGAAGTCATTCTGTAGATGGAGGTTCACCATCAGATACGACCGCTCCGACTGCTCCAACAAACTTAACTACATCTAATATTACTGAAACCTCTGTTGATTTAACTTGGACAGCATCTACAGATGATACGGCTGTTACAGGCTATGATATTTACAATGGAGCAACTGTTATTGGAACTGTTGCAACAACTTCGTACCAAGTAACTGGCTTAACGGTCGCTACTTCATATACATTTTCTGTAAAGGCAAAAGATGCAGCTGCAAATATATCTACCTCAAGTAATACTGTAAATGCAACCACGGTAACACCACCAGACACAACGGCACCAATAGCCCCAACAAATTTAGCCACTTCAAATACTACAGAAACTTCTGTTGATTTAACTTGGACAGCTGCTACCGATAATATTGCTGTTATTGGATATGATGTATACAATGGTGCTACTATTATTGCTACTGTTGCAACCACTAATTATCAAGTAACAAGCTTAACGGAAGCTACTGCGTATGCTTTTTCTGTGAAAGCGAAAGATGCTGCTGGGAATATTTCTAATGCAAGTAATACCGCAAATGTAACAACCACAAGTAGTGGTGGTAATGGAACAACTACAGAGTTACTTTTTTCTGAATACATTGAAGGTTCTTCATATAATAAAGCGCTAGAAATTGCCAATTTTACTGGAGCAACCGTTGACTTATCAATTTATAAAATTAAGAAACAAACAAATGGTGCAGGTTCTTGGTCTGGTGGATTAACATTAACAGGACAACTAACAAATGGTGCTGTTTATGTTATTGCCAATAGTAGTGCCTCAGCAACAATTACAAGCGTTGCAGATATAACTACTGCTAATGCTGAAGTTACCTTTAATGGAAATGATGCTGTTGGATTGTTTAAAAATGATGTGCTAATTGATATCATAGGAACATTTGATGGAGGCACTTCTAACTTTGCTCAAAATGTGACGCTACAAAGAAAACCTTCTGTGTTTAGTCCAAACACAACGTATACAACTAACGAATGGGATTCATTCGCTTCAGATACATTTAGTGGTTTAGGAAATCATACCGTAGATGGAGGTTCAACTCCCGACACTACTGCTCCAACAGCTCCAACCAACCTTAACGCTTCTAATATTACAGAAACTTCTGTCGATTTAAGTTGGACAGCATCTACTGATGATACTGCCGTAACTGAATATGATGTATATAATGGTGCTACTGTTACTGCAACTGTTACTGCAACTAATTATCAAGTTACAGGATTAACTGCAGCTACTTCGTATACGTTTACTATAAAAGCGAAAGATGCTGCAGCTAATGAATCTTCTGCAAGTAATACAGCCAATGCAACAACGTTAACACCACCAGATACAATAGCACCATCAGCCCCAACAAATTTATCTGCTAGTAACGAAACACAAACTACTGTTGATTTAAATTGGACAGCTTCAACTGATAATATTGCTGTTACTGGATATGACGTGTACAATGGTGCTTCTATAATTACAACAGTAGCGACCACTAATTATCAAGTAACAGGCTTAACGGCAGCTACTGCATATACCTTTTCTGTAAAAGCGAAAGATGCAGCAGCGAATGTCTCTGCAGCTAGTAACCTAGTGAATGTGACAACTTCTGGAGGAAATAGTTCTACTACTTTATCTCAATCTTATTTTGAATCTGGCTGGGATAACTGGACAGACGGCGGTAATGATGTTGCAAGGTATTCTGGTTCAAGATCTTGGGAAGGGAATTATTCAATCAGAATAAGAGACAATTCAGGAACTTCATCTGCCATGACCTCTGAAACGTATGATATCACCGCGTATGATACTGTAGATATTGAATTTTATTTTTATTCATACAGTATGGAATCTGGTGAAGATTTTTGGTTACGTTACTATGATGGAACTACTTGGACAACAGTTCAGGCGTATGTAAGTGGTACAGACTTTAACAATAATGGATTCTATTCTGCTGTTGTTACTTTAGACAAAAACAATTATACTTTTGCAAGTAATGCTCAATTTAGGTTTCAAAATGATGCTTCTGGTAATGCAGATCACATTTACATTGACCAAGTAAACATTACAGGAAAAACTGGAACTGTATTAGCTAAAGGCGGTTCTAAAAATTCTGTTATATTTTTAAAAGAGATGATTAACATTGAATCAAATGCATTAGAAGATTTCTCTATCTATCCTAATCCCGTTTCAAATTCGATTATCAATATTAAAATTAGTGGCAAAGAAAATACAAGTTATCAAATTACCAATACTATTGGACAAGTAGTTTTAAAAGGAAAACTAACAACCAATCAAATTAAAATTAATGGCTTAAAAAATGGAGTTTATTTCCTTGAAATTAATACATCCGAAGAGAAAATGGTGAAAAAATTCATTAAGAGATAACACCTTCTATTATCAACAAAAAAGCCTCACAAATTTGTGGGGCTTTTTATTTATAATTTTTTGTTGTTACTTTAACCCTATAGTCAAAAGTTCCTTTTTTTTGATTTTGAATTGGTGAATTAATCTTCTAAATCAATTTCACTTTCAGGAATTTCGCGTTCGTCTTTACGAATTTTTCGAGTTCCAGCATACATATCATAACGTACTAAACGACAATCTAAATCTCCGTTTTTAAGTGGAATTCTTTTTGAAGTTCTTAAACCCACAAACTTCAAAGCTTCTAAATCTGATGTTATAAACCAAACTTTAGAATCTGGATATCCATGTTTTAAGGTATCTCCAATTTTCTTATAAAACTCTTCAGTATCAATATTTAAACGCTCTCCATATGGTGGATTGAACAGAATAGTAGTATTACCGAAGACTTCTTTTTTAGAGTTAAAAAAGTTGACGTGATGGATTCCAATAAAATCGTCTAAATTGGCATTTTCAACATTATCCTTCGCTTTTTGAACAGCAGATGGTGCTTTATCAAACCCCATGATTTTAAAATGACAGCTTCGTATCTTTTTTAACAATACATCTTGTATTAAAAAGTACAAATCTTCATCATAATCTTTCCAGTTTTCAAAAGCAAAATGTTTACGGTTTATGTTTGCCGGAATATTATTAGCAATCATTGCCGCTTCAATCAAAATAGTCCCAGAACCACACATTGGATCAATGAAATTTTCTTCACCAGTATAACCAGAAAGCAGCACCAAACCAGCAGCCAATACTTCGTTAATTGGAGCAATATTGGTGGCAGATCTATACCCACGTTTGTGTAAAGAATCTCCAGAGCTATCTAAAGAAACAGTACACCATTCTTTTTGGATATGCACATGAATTTTTAAATCTGGATATTTTAAATCTACATTGGGTCTTCTACTATATTTATGTCTAAAATAATCTGCAACAGCATCTTTAGATTTTAAGGAAATATAATGCGAGTTAGTTGTAAAATGTTTAGAGTTTACAACAGCTCCAATAGAAAAAGTTCCGTCTACATCTAAATAGTTTTCCCATTTAATTTTCTGTAAACTATCATATAAATCTTCTTCATCATAGATTTTAAACGTTTTGATTGGTTTTAAAATTCTAATAGCAGTTCTTAAAGCGATATTGGCTTTATACATAAAACCTCTATCTCCTTTAAACGAAACATTTCTAATTCCAACTACCACATCTTGTGCTCCTAAATTTTTTAATTCAGTTGCCAAAACCTCTTCTAAACCAAACATGGTGGTAGCCACCATTTTAAAATCTTTTCTGCTTTCCATTTTGCAAAAATACGTTTTAATTTAGGATTCTTCTTTTGCTTAGAATGATTTTTTTAATCTTTTAAAAATTGGTGAAATTATACTGTAAGAATTCAGTATTTTTGTAAACTATTATATTATGGCTACACAAAAAGATTGGTTTATTTCTTGGTTTGATACTTCATATTATCATATCCTTTATAAGGATAGAGATGATACTGATGCGCAAATTTTCATGCAAAACATCACTTCTTTTTTAAAGTTACCAAGCAAAACACATATTTTAGATTTAGCTTGTGGAAAAGGAAGACACTCCGTGTTTTTAAACTCTTTAGGTTATAAAGTTACAGGTGTAGATTTATCAGAAAATAATATTGATTTCGCCAATACACTTACCAATAAAAAATTGAATTTCGAGGTAAAGGACATGCGAGATTCTTTCTCTGAAAAGTATGATGCAATCTTTAATTTATTTACAAGTTTTGGGTATTTTGAAGATGATGCTGAAGATATTCAAGTGTTAAAAAACATCAAAAACGGAATTACAAAAAAAGGCTTGGCTGTTATCGATTTTTTAAATGTAGCAACTGCAAAAGACAATCTTATTACTAATGAAATAAAATCTGTTGATGGTATTGATTTCCATATCCATAGAAAAATTGAAAATGGATTTATTATTAAGGAAATTTCTTTTGAAGACAATGGCAAGAAGCATTCGTATGTTGAACGTGTAAAATATTTAGATTTAGAAAAATTTACGCTTTATTTAAAAGAAGCAGGATTGAAAATAGATCATATTTTCGGAGATTATAATTTGTCTTCTTTTAATAAAAGTAGTTCTAACCGTTTAATATTTGTAGTATCATAATGACATATATCTATTTAATATTATCAGTATTAATAGGCTCTTTAGTAGTTGCACTGTTTAAACCGGGAAATAAAATAACCCGTTTGCTGTTGTCTTTTAGTGGTGCCTATTTATTATCTGTTACTATTTTACACTTATTACCAGAAGTCTACGAACATGGAGATAGCAACACCACTAGAATTGGAATCTTTATTTTAGCTGGAATCTTAATTCAATCTGTTTTAGAATCTTTTTCTAAAGGAGCAGAACATGGCCATATTCATATCCATTCAAACGAATCAAAATTCCCGCTTTTATTATTTATCAGTTTATGTATTCATGCATTTTCTGAAGGTATTCCAATTCATAATGATGATGACAATTTATTATGGGCAATTGTAGTTCATAAGATTCCGATTGCCATTGTTTTAACAACATTCTTAATGCATTCTAAGTTTACAAAAAGCACCGTATTTATTTTCTTAGGTGTATTTGCATTCATGAGTCCATTAGGAGTATTAGTTACAGATAAAATAGAGTTCTTTGCAAAATACAACACAGAAATATCTGCCTTAATTATTGGTGTGTTTTTACACATTTCAACAATTATATTGTTCGAAAGTTCAGAAAACCATAAATTCAATCTTCAAAAATTTATTGCTATTCTTTTGGGTATTTTAGTGACTATATTTACTCTAGGCTAATGGTTAGAATCCAAACCTAGGGTTTACAACAGAATTAAATCTTGAACCAAAAGTATAATTGATTCCAGCCATAAAGAAGTAATTATATCCTGATTTTATCTGCTGCTGACGTAATAAAATTTCTTCAACAGATAAGTTTCCTGCTGGTAAACTAATTTGGTTGTTTGTGATGTTATAATCCCCATTTACATTAAATGAAAACCCTTTAAACAACCTTACATTCGTTCCTAAAGAAAATGAAAACTCATTTAATGAAGCATCATGTAGATAACTTTCATAACTAATAGAACCGTTTATTGTTCCCCAAGTTTTGTATACACTACCCTGTAAACTTAAATCATGGTTCCATAAATATTCTTCAAACTTATTAAATACTGTTTTTTCAGTGTAATTTGCATACATTGCTCCAACTTTATACGCTAATTTAAGTTGTTGTTTTGTTGATTCTTTATAGGTAAAGAAATTATATTCAATAGCTGGAAGAAAGCTTGCGTATAAATCTTTATTGTCATAATCAGAACTTCCTGTTCTAGCAAAAAATCCTGCAGACCAATGATCATTAATGCTAAATACATTAGAAATACTTGCGTTTTTTGAACTATTCTTAGAAACAAAATCTTCCATTCCATCAAGTTTAAAGACAGATTTATTATCATTGAAATTCAAGCTGAATGAAAATTTATTTTTCTCAGTAACTCTTCTCGCAGACACATTAAAATTCAAACTTCTATTCTTATAGGTTTCTTGCCCCATAAAGAAGCCTTGAGCTCCTACTCTAAACACCCACTTATTCCAGGCATCTACTTCTTCTTTTACAATCCCTGCATTTACTTTCGGTTTTGTTATTTTTAAGGAGAGTTTATCTTTGAAACCTGCCTTTATCCAATATCTAATTAATCCAAATCGAATATTTTTAAGTATTAACTTTCGAATTTCATCACTTGTATTATCTGAAGTGGTAGAAAAGGTGATTTTACCTTGAAAGTCTTTATAGGTATTTTGCCCAATAAACTCAATTTCATATTCTCTTCCTCCACTTCCGTTTCGTTGATTCCTAAAAAACAAGTGTACATCTGCATAGTTCTGATCTCTAACAAATTCGGCATATTCCAAATTTTGTTTGACATAACTTACATCGCAAAAGTTACAGGTAATAAAAAGGTTTAATTTGGTTTCTTTTTCTTGAGAAAATAGCAAGTTTTGAGACAGCAGGAATACTGCCACTAGTAGTGTAATTTTTTTCATTTAGCTTTTTTTTTGATAGATTAAACAACAACTGTACCAAAAAGTGTAAGCTACACTAAACAACAATTAATGTTACTCTAAGAAATTAATCAAACCTAGGATTCACAACCGTGTTAAACATTGACCCGAAGGTGTAATTAAACCCAATATTAAAAGAGTAATTATACCCTGATTTTATTTGTCTTTGTCTTAATAAAATTTCTTGAACTGTTAGATTTCCAGCAGGTAAGTTAATTTGATTATTCGTAATATTATATCTTCCACCTATGTTTAAAGAAAAACCTTTAAAAACCCTAATTCTAGTACCAAAATTGAAAGAAAACTGATTCAAAGCAGTATCATGTAAAAAGCTCTCATATCTTATTGAACCATTTATATTTCCCCATATTTGTCTTATACTTCCATTTAAACTCAATGAATGGTTCATTAAATACTCATCATTTTTACCAAAAACAGTGATCTCTGTATAATTAGTGTAATTAACCCCTAATCTATACGCTAAGGTTACTTGTTTTTTAAAGGACTCTTTATAATCGAAAAAATTATATTCAATTGCTGGTGCAAAGGTTAGATACAAATCTTTATTATTATAATCTGTACTTCCTGCATAACTAAAAAAACCAGCAGACCAGTGATTATTTATACTAAACACATTATACAGTGTAATATTTTTAGAATTATTTTTTGATATTATATCTTCTTGATCATCAAACTTAAAGACAGATTTATTATCATCAAATCTAGCTCTAAAATAGAATTTATTTGCCTCGGTAATTCTTCTAGCAGATACATTAAAATTTAGATTTCTTCTACTGGTTGTTTCTTGCCCATTAAAAGAACCTCTAGCACCTAGATTAAAAACCCAATTATTCCAAGGGTCTTTTTCTGTTACAACTTCGGTTTCTTTAGTTTTTTCAATCGTAATAGAAATTTTATCCTTTAATCCCGCTTTTACCCAATACCGAATTAATCCAATCTTTATATTCTTTAACATTATAAATCGCACTTCATCACTAGTGCTATCTGAAGTAGTAGAAAATGTTATTTTATCTTTAAATTCCTTATACATATTTTGACCAACAAAATCAATTTCATAAACTCTTCCACCGCTTCCGCTTCTTTGACTTGTAAAGAATAAATAGACATCTGCATAATTTTGGTCTCTAACAAATTCTGCATACCCTAGATTTTGTTTGATATATGAAGTATCACAAAAATTACAATTAAGAAAGATGTTTAATTTTGGGTCTTTTTCTTGAGAGAATAGAGAGGAAGTAGTAAGAACTAGTACTACAAAGATTGTAAATCTTTTCATCGGGCTTAGTTAATTTTAAGCGTCGAAATTACAATTATAGACCTTGTTAAGTGTTAAAAATAACCCAAAAACATGAAGAATTCAATTCTTTAGCACCTAGCTAATTAGCTACCTCGTTAATAAATTTTATTCTCATTAGACGTAACTCTTCTTCATCATAATCGCCATCAAATTCATCTAACGCTTCTTGAATCTTATCAGTTTCTGCTTCCATGAAGTAATCAAAAATCTCTTCTTGTTGGTCTTCATCAAGGAGTTCTTCAATAGAGTACTCAATATTTAATTTAGTTCCAGAAAAGATAATTGCTTCCATTTCTTTAATTAATTCTTCCATCACCAAACCTTTAGATTTAGCAATGTCAATCAATGGCAACTTTCTGTCTGTATTTTGGATGATGTATAGTTTTAACCCTGAATTTACACCGGTACTTTTTACCACTAAATCATCTGGTCTTAAAATATCATTCTCTTCAACATAAGCAGCAATAACTTTGACAAATTCTCTACCATATTTACGTGCTTTTCCTTCTCCAACTCCATGTACATTAGATAAATCTTGAATTGTAATTGGGTACTTTAACGCCATGTCATCTAACGATGGATCTTGAAAAACTGCAAATGGTGGAACTCCAATTTTTTTAGCAAGGTTTTTTCGTAGGTTTTTTAATATTGCAGTAAGTTTATCATCAATTGCAACTGAACTTCCTTTTGTATTTGTAATTATTGAGCTATCATTATCACTATCATATATATGATCTTCTGTCATCATAAATGATACTGGGCTAGAAATATAACTTACCCCTTTCTCTGTTAATTTTACAACTCCGTATTGTTCGATCTCTTTTCTTAAATATCCAGCTACCAAAACCTGTCTAATCAATGCCATCCAATAAACATCTTCTTTATCTTTTCCAATTCCGAAAAATGGTTGTCTTGGTGTTCTATGCGAATTTAGCATTGCATTTTCTCTACCAATTATAGTACTTACAATGTCTTTTGATTTGTATTTTTCTTTTGTATCTCTTACTACAGACAATAGTTTTATAACTTGGTCTTGTGCTTCGTGTTTCTTTTTAGGATTTTTTGTATTGTCATCTAACTCTGCTCCCAACCCGTTTACATCGTCAAATTCTTCTCCAAAATAATGTAAAATATATTTACGCCTATTCATAGAAGTTTCTGCATAACCAACTACTTCTTGCAATAAAGCATGGCCAATTTCTTGCTCTGCAACTGGTTTGCTTGCCATAAATTTTTCTAACTTCTCAATATCTTTATATGCATAAAAAGCCAAACAATATCCTTCTCCTCCATCACGTCCTGCTCTACCAGTTTCTTGATAGTAACTTTCTAAACTTTTTGGAATATCATGATGAATTACAAAGCGAACATCTGGTTTGTCTATTCCCATTCCGAATGCAATTGTTGCAACCACAACATCACAATCTTCCATTAAAAACATATCTTGATGCTTTACTCTAGTTTTTGCATCTAACCCTGCATGATACGGAACAGCTTTAATTCCATTTACTTGTAATACCTGAGCTATTTCTTCAACTTTTTTTCTACTTAAACAATAGATAATTCCAGATTTACCAATTCGTTGTTTTACAAAACGAATAATATCTTTATCAACATCTTTTGTTTTAGGCTTAACTTCATAAAATAAATTTGGTCTATTAAAGGAAGCTTTAAAAGTTTTAGCATCAGTAATTCCTAATGTTTTTAAGATATCCTCTTGAACTTTTTCTGTAGCTGTTGCAGTAAGGCCAATTACAGGAACATTATCAATTTGTTTTATAATATGTCTTAGGTTTCTATATTCTGGTCTAAAATCGTGTCCCCATTCAGAAATACAATGTGCTTCATCAATTGCAACAAAAGAAATTTTCTGGGTTCTTAGAAAAGAAGCATACTCTTCCTTTATTAATGACTCTGGTGCTACATATAGTAATTTTGTAATTCCACTTTCAATATCACTTTTTACTTGAGCAACATCTGTTTTATTTAAAGAAGAGTTTAAAACATGTGCAATTCCTCTATGCTCAGAAATACCTCTTATAGCATCTACTTGATTTTTCATTAATGCAATTAAAGGAGATACAACAATTGCTGTCCCTTCGGTCATTAATGCGGGCAACTGATAACATAAAGATTTCCCACCACCAGTTGGCATTATAACAAACGTATCTTGTTTATTTATAATACTCTGAATTACTTCTTCTTGCAATCCTTTGAACTTATTAAATCCAAAAAACTTCTTTAGAGGTCCGTATAAATCAATTTCTTCATTCATTAATAATAATCAATCTGCTATTTTGTTGTTGTACATTTAAAAACCCATATTTTGGTTTGGGTCTATCATTATTTATAGTAGATTTGTAACATTAAATTAAAATGTATTATCTACAATATTTTAAAGATATAACTTTTTTTTTTACTACTAAAATTATAAAACCTTGAAAGATTTTAATTCAATAAACGCTACTGCAAAAGAAACAATTCTTATTGAGAGTAACGCTATAGCTAATTTAGTAAATTTAATTGATGAAAATTTTGAATCAGCAGTTAAATTTATACTAAATTCAAAAGGAAGGGTTATTGTAACCGGAATTGGTAAAAGTGCAAATATTGCCACTAAGATTGTAGCAACATTTAATTCGACAGGTACACCTGCAATTTTTATGCATGCTGCAGATGCAATTCATGGTGATTTAGGAACAATTCAAAATAACGATGTAGTTATTTGTATCTCTAAAAGTGGAAATACTCCAGAAATAAAAGTATTAGTTCCTTTAATTCAAAACTATGGGAATAAGATTATTGCTATTACTGGAAATATAGATTCATATTTAGGAACCAATGCTGACTTTACGTTGAATACTTTTGTTGAAAAAGAAGCTTGTCCTAATAACCTTGCACCTACAACAAGTACGACTGCTCAATTGGTTATGGGCGATGCTCTAGCTGTTTGCTTATTAAAGTTAAAAGGATTTAGCAGTAAAGATTTTGCAAAATATCATCCTGGTGGAGCTTTAGGAAAGCGTTTGTATTTGCGTGTTTCTGATTTAATTGCAAATAACGAATCTCCACAAGTAAAAAGCAACAGTAGTATTTCTGAAGTAATTGTTGAAATTAGCGAAAAGCGTTTAGGTGTAACTTCTGTAATTGACAATGAAGAAATTATTGGAATAATTACAGACGGAGACATTAGAAGAATGCTAAGTAAAACTAGCGATATTGCTTCATTAACAGCAAACGATATCATGTCCAAAGACCCTAAAACAATTTCTTCTGATGCAATGGCTATTGATGCTTTAGAAACAATGGAGAAAAATGATATTACTCAGATATTAGTTACCAATTCAAATAACCAATATTTAGGTGTTGTGCATTTACACGATTTAATTAAAGAAGGAATATTTTAGATGAGCGATCAACCAAAAGAAATGTCTTTTTTAGGACATTTAGAAGAATTACGTTGGCATTTGGTAAGAAGTACAGCAGTTATATTTGTAATAGCAATTGTTTTATTTGTGTTTCAACAAACCATTTATGATGAATTTATAATAGCACATACACATTCAGACTTTATTACTTACGAATTTTTCTGTAAAGCACTTGGAAGTATTGGTATTGAGAGTAGTTTTTGCAACATTCAAATTCCGAGTACTCTACAAGCTTTATCTCCAACACAACAATTAATGAGCTCATTATGGGTGTCATTAATATTAGGCTTCATTATAGCTTTCCCTTATTTATTGTGGGAAATGTGGCGCTTTATTGCTCCAGGATTACATAAAAAAGAGCGTAATAAATCTAAAGGATTTCTGTTCATTGCCTCTTTGTTATTCTTTATTGGAGTTGCTTTTAGTTATTATGTAATAATGCCAATGTCTGTATCATTTTTCTACGGATATCAGATTAGTGAAAACATTGTAAACAACTTTACTTTAGACTCATATATTAGTTTATTTACCAACACCATGCTTGGTATTTCTTTAGTTTTTGAATTACCGGTTGTCATCTATTTTTTAACGAAATTAGGGTTAGTGACACCATCATTTTTGAAAAAATACAGAAAACATGCATTAGTTTTAGTACTGATTTTATCAGCAATTATTACTCCTCCAGATGTTGCGAGTCAAGTAATTGTTTCTATTCCAATATTAATTTTATACGAAATTAGTATTCATATATCTCGATTTGTAATTAAAAGACAACAGAAAAATGCCAAATAAAGTTGAGGAATTTAATGAGTATCGTCAAAAAATGAACGATAAACTCTTAAGCAATAACAACAAAGTTATTAAGAGAATATTTAATTTAGATACCAATGCATTTACAGAAGGTCATTTACCTGTAAAAACGAAAGAACTTTTAGGTTTGGTTTCTTCTGCAGTGCTACGTTGTGATGATTGTATCCAATATCATTTAGAAGCAGCTCATAAAAATGGAGTAACAAAAGAAGAAATGATGGAAACCATGTCTATTGCAACTTTGGTTGGCGGAACTATCGTAATTCCGCATTTGCGTAAAGCATACGAATACTGGGAAATGTTAGAACAAAACGATTTATAATATATTTAAGAGTTCTACTAATTTCAATTCTTATATTTGAAGTATGATTTTAAAAGCAGATAATATTCAAAAAACTTATGGTAACCGTAAGGTTGTTCAAGGTATTTCTTTAGAAGTTTCTCAAGGAGAGATAGTAGGTTTATTAGGACCTAATGGTGCTGGAAAAACGACATCATTCTATATGATTGTTGGAATGATTAAACCAAATGGCGGTACCATTCATTTAGACAATGAAGAAATCACCCAAGACCCAATGTACAAACGTGCTCAAAAAGGAATTGGATATTTAGCACAAGAAGCTTCAGTTTTTAGAAAATTAACTGTTGAAGAAAATATTCTATCTGTATTAGAATTTACAGACAGAACAAAAAAAGAACAAAAAGAAAAGTTAGAGTCTTTAATTGATGAATTTAGTTTAGGTCATGTTCGTAAAAATCTAGGTGAATTATTATCTGGTGGTGAACGCAGAAGAACAGAAATTGCCCGTTGTTTAGCTTCTGATCCTAAATTCATCCTATTAGATGAACCTTTTGCAGGAGTTGACCCAATTGCTGTAGAAGATATTCAAAGTATTGTAGCACAGCTTAAAAACAGAAATATTGGCATCCTTATTACCGATCATGATGTGCAAGCAACCTTAGCAATTACAGATAAAACGTATTTAATGTACAATGGTAGCATTCTTAAAGAAGGAACCCCAGAAGAATTAGCTGCTGATGAAACTGTCCGTAAAGTATATTTGGGTAAAGATTTCGAATTGAAGAAGCGTAAGTTCTAGTATCTCAGAAACTTTAATAGAATATTAGTTCGAGTGTTTTATTTTGAAGTGGAAACTGAAAAATAAAATGTATCGAGAACAAACTTTATAAATTAATTAAACCTTTTTCGACCTCAAATTACTTCCAACAGATAAGACTACATATAAGATTATTACTAAAGGAATCGAAATCACTTCTAAGGTTAAAATCATGATTATTGATGCTATTAAAAAGACATACTTCAATAGGTTTTCTTTTAGACCAAACGTTTTAAACTTTAAAGAGAATAACGGAATTTCCGCATTCATTAAATAACTCAACACCAACGTTACACCAATTAAGAAATAATTGTTTTGCACCAAACCAATAAAAAACTGATTGTCAGAATACAATGGTATTAATGGCAAGGCAATTACAAACAAACTCATTGCTGGTGTTGGTAAGCCAATAAAAGAATCAGACTGGCGGGTATCAATATTAAAATTTGCTAAGCGATAACAAGCTGCTAAGGTTAGTATCAATCCCATATATGGGAAAAAAGTAAGTGATTCGAAACTACCAACTGCATTTTCTGTAAACAATTGAAACATAATAATCCCAGGAACAACTCCGCTGGTAACCATATCAGCTAACGAATCTAATTGCTTTCCTAATTCTCCAGAAACCTTTAATAGTCGAGCTGCAAACCCATCAAAAAAATCAAAAACAATTCCTAAAACAACCAAAGAAGCAGCTGTTAGATAATCAGAATTAACCGCAGCAATTGTAGCTAATGTTCCACATAATAAGTTTCCTAGCGTTAATAAATTCGGAATGTGTTTTTTGATATTCATAAGAGTTGGTTTCATTGCGAAAATAAGAAAATCAATTTGCTCCTTTTCACTTTCTTTTAAATTTTATCATATTTGTATTCATAATTGCTGTAAAAATCTCAAAAATGCCATTACTAACATCAGACTTCTCTCCTTCTCTTCCTTTTAAGAATGGGCATTTCAATACCATGTATCGTCCATTGTTTATGAAAGAGACTAGTAATTATACCCGTAAACGAATTTTTACTTGGGATACCGATTTTATCGATTTAGATTTTTCTAAAGTAAACTCAAATACCTTGACTGTTTTAATTCATGGCTTAGAAGGTAGCTCTGAATCTAAATACATGATTTCTACTACACATGAGTTAAACAGAAAAGGGATTGATACTGTTGCTTTTAATTTGCGTGGTTGTAGTGGAGAAGACAATCTCTTGTTAGGAACGTACCATAGTGGGAAAACAGAGGATGTTGCATTTGTAATGAATCATTTATTAGATAATTACGACTATGAGAATATTATTTTGGTAGGTTTTAGTTTGGGCGGAAATTTAACGTTAAAGTATTTGGGGGAATTTGCAGATTCTCTTTCTCCAATAATTAAAGGAGCCATCGCAACCTCTGTACCTATTGATATTGCTAGTTCTGAAAGACAAATGAATAAAATCAAAAACAAATTATATATAGATCAGTTTTTGAAAACAATTCGTTTAAAAGTATTAGAAAAATCATATAAATTCCCGGATTTCAAACTAGATAAGGAAAAACTATTTAAGGCTAGTCGTTTTAAACATTTAGAACATTTATATACAGTTCCTGTATTTGGATTTGATAGTCCAGAAGATTATTGGCAAAAAGCGAGCTCAAAACCATATCTATCAAAAATTAATAGACCTACTTTATTAATCAATGCAGAAGATGATTCCTTTTTAGGAGAAGAATGCTTTCCATATGAAGAAGCCGGAGATTCAGAAGTATTTTTTCTTGAAGTTGCAAAGTATGGTGGACATGTTGGATTTATTTCAACATTTAAACAACAAGAAAGCAGGTGGCTAGAAAAACGAATCAGCAAATTTATTGATGAAAATATTCAAATAGAAATTACACAAACAATATCTTAGCTTATCAATGGTTATTACATTAGGATTTTAGATATTTGTACATAGCGCACTGTATTTTGAAAAAACACTTTTTACTTCTTATTTTTTTCGTTTCTGCTTCATTTTATGCACAAACATTTCGTAATTATTCGAACGAATTTTTGAATATTGGGGTTGATGCTGCAGCCTTAGGAATGAGTAAATCTGTAGTTGCCACAAGTAAAGATGTCAATGCTATCTATTGGAATCCAGCTGGTTTATTAAATTTAGAAGACTATCAAGGTTCATTGATGCATGCCTCTTATTTTGCTGGCATTGCCAATTATAATTTTGCTGCAGTTGCCTTACCTATTGATAATAATAGTGCTATCGGAATTTCTATGATTCGCTTTGGTGTGGATGATATTTTAAATACCACAGAACTAATAGACAGTCAAGGAAATATCAACTTTAACAATATCAGTTTATTTTCTGCTGCTGATTATGCTTTTAACATAGCTTATGCTAGAAACTTAATTCATAAAGACATTCATTTTGGTGTAAATGTTAAAGTGATACGAAGAGTTATTGGCGACTTTGCTTCTTCTTGGGGCTTTGGATTTGATGCAGGAATTCAATTTGAACGGAATAATTGGAATTTTGGGCTTGTAGTGAAAGATATAACTACAACGTATAATACCTGGAGTATTGACGAAGCCCAATTTGATAAAATCAAAAACTCAATTCCGGGCCAAAATCAAGAATTACCTGAGACAACAGAAATTACAAAACCAAAAATTCAATTAGGAATAGCAAGAAAATTTAGAGTAGCAAGAGATTTTCATTTAGTAACAGAAGTAGATTTGAATATGCGTTTTGCACAAACAAATGATATTGTTTCTTCAAATTTCATAAGTGTAGACCCAACTTTTGGATTTGAATTAGATTATACCAATATCATTTTTTTAAGAGGCGGAATCGGTAATCTTCAGAATACAACTCAGTTTGACGGCAGTAAAAGCCTGTCTCTACAACCAAATTTTGGCGTCGGTTTTAAGTATAACGGAATTCAAATTGATTATGCATTAACTAATATAGGAAGTGTTGGAAATGCTTTATATTCGAATATATTTTCAATAAAAATTGAATATAAATTCTTTAGAAACTAGTCTATGATTAAAAAGTTATTCTTCATCATTTTATTGATTTTTAGTTGTCATTTTAGCTTTTCTCAACACAAACAGTTAAGTCCACTTGCCGAAGTTAGCATCATAACTGCTGGTCCAGGAAAAGTACTCTATGAAGGTTTTGGACATAGTACAATACGTATAAAAGATAATGGTTTTGATCTGGCATATAACTATGGTATTTTTGATTTTGACTCACCTAACTTCTACTTAAATTTCACAAAAGGCAAACTATACTACAAATTACAGAGTTATCCCTTTCATTATTTTGTTAGAAGCTATCAAGATGATAAACGTTGGATAAAAGAGCAAGTGCTGCATCTAAATCAAGAAGAAAAACAACAGTTTTATGAGTATTTAGAGAACAATGCAAAACCAGAAAACGCCACCTATTTATATGATCCGTTTTATAACAATTGCGCTACAATACTTAGAGAAATCACAGAACAAGTTTTAATAAACCGAGTTACATTTAATAACTCTCATATTCAATCTAAACAATCGTTTAGGCAATTAATGAATACAGAAATTTCCTGGAATAATTGGGGTAGTTTCGGAATAAATTTAGCCTTAGGAAGTAAACTTGATAATATTGCAACTTCTAAAGAGCATATGTTTTTGCCTGATTATGTGTATGCTGGTTTTAAGAACGCTACTGTTTCACATAATAACATTACACATCCATTAATCAAAAAAGAACAGTTTATTTTAAAATTTGATGAGATTAAAATCCAGACTTCTTTATTCAGTCCGTTTTATATATTTTCTCTACTTGCATTTATTGGGCTTTTTATTACTTATAAAGACATTAAAAAGAATAAAAGAAGTAGATGGTTAGATTTTACACTTTTCTTTTCTACCGGAATTGCAGGCTTGTTAATTGTGTTTTTATGGTTTTTTACTAATCATAGCACAACTCCAAATAACTTTAATTTCTTATGGGCGTTCGCGCCAAATACTATTGCTGCTTTCTATCTTTTAAAAAAGGATGTAATAAACGGAATTAAAAAGTATCTAGTTTTAGTATTGATATTACTTTTAATCATTCCTATAATTTGGATTTCTAAAATTCAATTGTTTTCGTTTGCTTGCTTGCCAATATTTATTTTGTTAGCAATTAGATATATTGCTTTATACAAAAGCTTATTGACCCCTATAAAATAACACTGTTGTAATTGTTTTTATTAGAATCTTAAAGTCTAAAAAGGAGTTTCTTTCTTTTATATAGTACAAATCATAGCGTAATTTATTTTCTTGCTCTTCAATTGTACTTGCATATGGATAGTTCACTTGAGCCCAACCAGTTAATCCAGGTTTAACAACATGTCTTATTGCATAAAATGGTATTTTATCTTTTAAATCAGAAACAAATTCTGGACGCTCTGGCCTTGGCCCTATTAAACTCATGTCTCCTTTTATTATATTAATAAACTGAGGGAATTCGTCTAATCTGGTATTTCTAAGAAATTTACCAAATACTGTAATTCTCTTATCATTTTTCTTTGCCCAGACTGCGCCATTATTCTCAGCATTTTTTATCATTGATCTCAGTTTAATGATTCTAAATGTCTTTCCTTTAGATCCAACTCTTTCTTGAAAATAGAGCAAAGGTCCTCTATTAGCAACTAAATTACCCAATAGAATAAAAGGCAGTATACAAACAAAAAATAATATACCGACAACTGAGAATATAATATCCATAATTCTATGCGTAAAAAGATAGAATTTATTCTCACTGCTTTTACTGAAATTTATTTGTTTATAAAAATTATAATCTAAATACTCTTTTGGGACACTATCTGTTACTTCTTCATAATATGTTTCAAAACTTTTAATATTTACTCCCTCTTCAAAAAGAAGTATCAATTCTTGGTTTATTTTTTTTATTACTTCACTTGAAAACCCTGAAGTAGAGATGACAATTTCTGTTACCAAATTAGCATGAATCAATTTCGAAAGACCTGTAGTATTGATGTCATTAAAATTAGATAAACCATTAATCTCTACATTAGAAACATAGGCTGCAATATTGTGTAAGTTTTTAGACTGGATCAATTTTATCAATCTCTCTGTTCTAGAAGCGTGACCAATTACAATAATTGTTTTAAAATATTTTGGAGAAAACAAAATCCAAATATATAAAAACCTCCATATAATAACTGGAATAGTAATTAGAGCAAAAAAGTAAATTATCTGTATTCTATTAGTAGGTAATAACGGTGTAATAAATGGAGAGAACACATAAAAAACGGTAGTTATAAGCGCTGTAACAAACACACTTCTTACAACTAAAAACCTGCTATTTGCAACCTTTAAATTATATAATTGGAAAATTTCCCCAAATAGCAAATAGTATAATATTAGTATTATAAACCACCCATATACTAAGTTACTAGTCACATTAATGTACTCAAAGTCATAATATAATGAAGCCAAAGATATACTTAAAATCATTACGAATATATCTATAAGCCGCAATAAAACCTTTCTTTCAGAAATGTTAATATGTAAAGATTTTTTACTCAAATTTTAAATAGCTGAAAATGAAAACTCACTCAAATGTACGTTTTTCAATATAATATCTTAGCCTTTTTTAATTTTAATAATAATATTAGAGAGTAAATAATATAACGCTTTTATGTAAGAAAATTTTTCGATTTTTTTATATAACATCCAATTCCATTTTAGCATTTCAAATTTATTTTTTGACATAGAACTTTTCCTTATTCTATATTTTGCTAATTCTAAGTTTAATCCAAATGCTCTATTCTCAATTTTTAATATTTTTAACCAAAGCGCGTAATCTTGGCGCTTTTTTATCAGAGGCATAAAGATCTTTCCTAAATTATCTTTATTATAAATCACCGTTAAACATCCTATTTTATTAGAATATAACATTCTTTGATAGGTTAACTGTTTTTCGCACGACATTGTAATGTTTAAGTCAAATCCTTTTTCATCAATACGCTTATAAGAAGTATATGTAAAGTTATAGTTGTTATCAATCATAAACTTTAATTGAAGCTCTAATTTTTTAGGCAACCATAAATCATCACTATCTACAAATGCAATAAAATTCCCTTCGGCGTTTTTTATTGAGTTATTTCTTGCAACAGCAGCTCCACTATTAGATATTTCAAATAATTTAATTCGATCATCATTTTTAATAAATTCCCTAATTATTTTAATTGAATAATCTGTAGACCCATCATCTGTAATAAGTAATTCCCAGTTTGCATAAGTTTGATTCTGAACACTTAAAATAGTGTCAGAAATGAAATCTTCAGCATTAAAACAAGGTGTGATTATTGAAACTAGTTTATTCATCAATTTCTGATATAAAACTTTTTAATTTCCCTTTAAATGAATGTAATATAGCCTTTTGTATAATTTCTATTTCCATGTCTTCTTTAAAATATTTATGAATCTCCTTTTTAAGTTTAAGACTTTCACCATTGCTTAAATTTTGTTCTATTTTAAATTTTAACATTCCCTTTTTTGATTGAATTATTTGATAATTCAAGGAGATTCCGTCAATATTCATTAAATTTTTAAAAATATAATAAAATACTAAACTTGGATAAACTTGTTGCTTTCCATAAACATTGCCTCCAACTCTACCTGTAACTTCATCCAATATTAAATGCTCTCTTCCACATGTACATTTTTTTTCTCTTTTAGAAACCCTAATATAATCACCTAATTTATATCTAATAATTGGAAAGGATTGCATTTGTAAATTTGTAACAATTATCTCGTTATTTACTTCTTCTACATAAACACCTTCCATATTAATATGCATATTTCCTTCAGGACATTCAAAAGCGATTATACCTGTTTCTGCTGCACCATACTCACTAATGATTTTTAACCCAAAAGCTTTTTTTACTTCATCATGATAATTTTCAAAAATCTTCTCCGAAGTTCCTTTTATCATTTTAAGCCCTTTAGGCTTTGACAATCCTTTCTCATTAATGATTTTCGAAGCTTGATAAATCATTGAAGAATAGCCATGTATGTACTTTGCTTTTTGAGCTTTTTTCACAAAAGAATTGAATTCTTTTGTATCATAACTAAATACTCTAAATCTATTTTGAAGTGCATCTAAAAATTTTGTTTTTATTTTTTTTAAGAATGAAAAATTGAACCCCCAAAAATACCCATTCTTTTCCCAAGGGTTAACATTATACCAGCTGTAACCTCTATAAATAGAAGCCCTATTAAATGAATCTGCTGTTTCTTCTCTTAAAAACTCTAATGATGTACCTGTACTGCCTGAAGTAACAGATTTAAATACTTTTTCAAACTTAAAATCAGTATGTATTTCTTTGTTTTTGGTAATTAACTCTTGCTTGGTAATAATTGGAAGCTTTTTTATATCACTAAGCGTTTTTATGTCTTTTGGAGAAACACCAAATTCTTTTAATTTAGCATTATAGTAACTAGAATTCTTAAATGAAAAGTTAACCAATTCTTTTATTTTTTTTAACTGATAATCTTCAAGCTCTTTAAGAGACCAGTTATCTGATTTCTTTAAAAAGTTTAAGCTCATTTTTAAACTAGGATTTCTATAATTCTGACCTAGCCAATATATCATTTTATAAAACATAATTACTTTAACAGTTCTAGCCATTTATATTTAACTACTTCCCAAGCGTAGCTCTCTGCTTTGGTTCTTGCATTTATTGGAACATCTTTATGCTCATTATTAAGTAAGGATTTGATATTCTCAGTCATTTGTTTCACATTGTTTTTTTCAACTAATAATCCATCAACTTTATCTTCAATCAAATATGGAATTCCGCCTACATTTGTAGAAACTATTGGCAATCCTAGTGCCATCGCTTCAATTACACTTACAGGTGTATTATCAACATTAGTAGTATTAATGAAAACATCACAATCAATAGATTTCTTGTGCCAATCTTTCTTTGATAGAACTCCACAAAACTCAACACTATCCAAAATGTTCAACTTTTTTGCTAAGTTAATAGACACTTCTAATTCTCCATCTTTATCTGGTCCAACCATACACAAAGTTGCTTCTGGAAAGTTTTCTTTTAGTTTACTTAAAACATGAATCGCCATTGTTGGGTTATACATTTTTGCAAAAGCTCTAACAAACAGTAGTTTTGGTTCTAAAATAACTCTTTCCTTAAAAGAATAAGCATCAATATCAATCGTGTTTTTAATTAATTGAGTTGAATATCCATTGGTACTAAATATGTCTTTTAAATATCCTGAAGGAGAAATATTTAAATATGAGTTTTTAAATACATGCCTACTCAAATTTGGATTGTTTTTTAATCTATTTGGCAAACCGCCTCCATGTAAAATTGGAATGTATTTTACGTTAAATATTCTCGATAATTGAGAGGTGAAATAAGCAAAATAAAAATTACTGGTACTATAGGTATCAATTAATATATAATCAACCCTACTCTGATATCTAATAACAGAATAGCACATATCTAAAAACCTGAAAAATTTATTTTTTATACGTGATGATGTATATACTTTAAAACCTAAACCCTTTAAAGATTTACTTAAACTATCAATTGTCGTAATATAATTTGTAGAATTCTGAAGGTTATTACCGATATATAGTATTTTACTATTATTCATCATCTACTATATTAATCAAACTCAGTGCATAAATAAATCCAGGAAAAGCAATTCTCATAGCCGAGTGGTTTATTGTTAAAAACCATAATAAATAAAAAGAAATAAGAAATCCTCTTTGATAATTTGTTCCATTAAAAAAACTAAATAAAGGGACTGTCAATAACAGTAATAGAATAATTCCCCCAATAACACCATGTTCTTCTATCAATCTTCCAACTTCATTATGAGATGCTGCTGTGACATGTTCACCACTTGTTATTCTTTTATACTTACCATTACCAACACCAATCCCAACTGGATTCACAAAAAAGTTTTTGACTTGAGTTTCCAAAATAGCTATTCGACCTGAACTTATATCTTCTTTTTGTACACCTGCTGCATTTTTACCAGCATATCTATTACTTAACATACCACCAGTTGCCCCAGAAGTATACACCCAAATGGCTGATGTAAATATAATAGCCGTAAATCCATATTTTAAAAGCAATTTTAAAGCTCCTTTAGAATGTAAGCTATAAAAAAGCGCAAAAACAACCAGCGCAATAACTCCTGTTAAAATCCCTCCTCTAGAGAAGGTTAATAGGCCCCTATAAATGAAATAAATTAAAAGCAAAGCATCGAGAAATACATAGCCAGTAATTTTCTCTTTCATAATCATCAAAATTGAAATAATAAAAATCCCTAATCCTATAGCTGTTGCAACCTGGTTTGGACCAAAACCTCCAGAAGCTTCAAAATTTGCCGTCCCTCCAAATACAATCTCTTTAAGATCTGGTGTTCTAAAATATAAATAAGTTACCATAGAAATCAATGGTAAAATCATCATAAACAAACTATTCATTAAGTCTTTTTTTATGATAGGCCTTTTATAAAAGTAAAACGCAGCAACACCTAAAACGATCGGGCCACTTAAATTAAATATAATTGCTTTACGAAGTGACTCACCTTCTGGTACCTGAGTAAATACAATCCCCAACATCAGTAACATTATATAAAACACATATTGAGTTGCAAATTTCTGTTTATATTGTCCGTTAAAAATACCCAAAAGCAAAAAAAATATAACTGCGTATTTTCCTGTTTCATATAATATAAACCCTTTGGTCATTCTAATAAATACCTCAGCTGCGGAAATGTATGCAGCAAATAAGAATGCAGCTTCATTCTTATTTTTATAAGCCACAATTGCTACTGCAAAAGCAATTATAATTACAAAAGTATAGGGTTTTGGAAACCACCTAAAAGTAGCTAAAAAACCAATAAGTATATGAATACTAATTAATAAGAGTTTATGTTTTATTATTTTTTCTATCAAAATACGATATAAAATGAGTTCTACCTGAAAATTTCTACCTTAACCCTATGAGTATAATAACTATATGTGAATTTTTTTGAAATTTCATAATTATTTCTTAACCATTTTTTATATTTAATTGGATTTAGTTGTAACGCTCTCTCAATAGTTCTCTTTAATATTTTTGAAGTAGGTTTACTTAACAAATACCCATTTTCATCATCATGAACATATTCACCTATACAAGAAATATTAGAGACAATTGGGATACAGCCAAAATTCATTGCTTCGCCGATCACTTTAGGAAATCCTTCACTTTTTGAAGGTAATAAAATAAAATGTGACTTCTTATACACTTTCTTAATTTTATCTTTTGAAAGAAAACCATGAAAAATCGTTTTAAATGGAATCTCTTTCGCAGAAGTTATATATTTTTCTACTTCATTACAACTTCCAACAAAGTGTATTTCCCCTATTTTCTCAGATACAATGTTTTTAAATGTTTCAATAATTTCAGGAACTCCTTTATTAGAATTTAAAGCACCTACAAAACAAAAATTAATTTTACCTTCGTTCTCTTTTTCTTCAATAATCTCTTTTCCAAAAACCCTATCCTTATTATCTATACAAGGGTTTTCAAATGGAAGTATATTTTTATTTTTAGAGTAATTACCATTTATTGTAATAATATTATTGCTTTTTCTTAAGCTCCTTAAAAACCTTCTTTGAAAACTATAAAAAAAAGGAGCTCTATCTACCCAACTTCCAGCATATTTATGCCAAAATATTTTCTTCTTAAAAAAGAAAGATAACAGCATAATTATCACTGAAGGATTTGAAGGTGCTCTAGAGTGAATGTAATTATTTTTAAAAACTTCTCTTAAAATAGTAATTACCATTTTTGGGTAAAAACAAATAATTTTTAGCTTTGAAAATAAAGTTGTCCCTCCTACTTCATCTAGCAAAATTGTCTTTATCTTTTTATTACTAACATTTAAATAGGATTTATTCTGAAATTGGTGTTTACTATTAAAACCAATCCATGTAATTTCATCAAATTCTAAAAGTAAATGATTCAACTCAGTAACTACTGGTCCAAATGCTTTCACAGTATTATCCGAATCAATTACCATTCCCGTATCTGATACAACTAAAAGTTTTTTATTTTTTGATATATGCTTATGCATTTATTTATATAGTCTTTAGGGGAAAAATATTTATAATAGATAGATTCAAAATCTTCATCAAATGTATTAACTTTTTTTACAGATTCAATCCATTTATCCAAATCAAAGTCATTTAAGAAGAAATCCGGAAACTCATGAGTTAACAACTGAGAAACATCACCTGTATTAGTTGACAAGAAGGGTAAATTTTGAGCAATATACTCAATCAAAACTAAGGGGCCACTTTCTGAAAATGAAGTCATTAATCCAAACTTAAATTCAGGAAGTAATTCTTGTACATTTTCTGAGTTAAAAATAAAATTTACATTATCATTAACACCCAATTCCTTAATTTCTAATTTTAATTTCTGATAATAATCTTTATCATGAATTTTACCAATAATAGTTAAGTTTTCGTTTAATTTAGCTGCTAATTTTATTGCAAATAATTGATTTTTGACAGGCTTTATATTTCCTACAATTACTATACCTTTTTTTGTTGTTAATTGATTTAATACGAATGATTTTTTTACAATTATATTAGAGAGCAAAAAAGTATTCTTAACCTTTAAAGCATTATTACCCCATGATACCAACTCTTTAGAAACACCTATGTAATATTTCGGTTTTAATATTGAGTTAAAAAGAAACGGTACAGATTTATCAATTTCTATCGAACCATAATGATCATGAAATACAATTTTAGCTTTTATTCTGAAGATTAAACTTATAAGCTTTATATATCTATAAACATGGCGCATATGCACATGAATAATATCATAATTATTTAATATTTTTGAGATTTCTATTGCTGAAAAAAAATTAAATTTTGATTTTCTTTCATACTTTACGATAGAGATATTATCATTCAACTGCCATTCTAATTCATCATGATTAGTGAATGTAAGTACAGAAATATCTACATTATTAGCCAGTAAAAGATTTGATAAATCAATACAGACACGTTCTGCTCCACCAACACTCAACTTATCTATTACTTGTAGTATTCTCATTTTAAATTAGGACTCATTTAAGTAATTACAACTAATTAATGTATTCAATCATTGCGCCTTCTTTTAATTTAACACTTGCTTGTTTCCATGATCTAACAACCTGAAACAATATTAATGGCCAGATTAAAATCATACTCATATACGCTAATAGAATGATTTTTTTATTTCCTTTGTGTTTATACGGAGTAATGGAAGCAGGTACTGTTTTTAGAATTGAGAATATCGTTAACTTTCTACCATAATATTTTCTAAACTGATATAATACACTTGGAATTGGTCTTGGATCAAACCATTTCGTAGGTCTAAAACCATCCCAAGACCCCATTTGCCTTAACCCTCCTGTTGCAACTTTTAAATGTAATCTTTTAGCATAAGGATTAGATATGTTAATAAATCCTTCTAAATAGGCTCTTAGACCATATTCACCATCACCCATTCGTTGTTTTTCATATTGTCTATCAAACAACCCTATTTTTTGAAATACTTCCCTTTTTATTAAAACATTACCTGTATCTAATTGTTCTGAGTATTTAAAATAACTATAATCTTTTGGAACTTCTGCCCCTACAAGAGATATAGAAACTCCTGATGAAATATCTGCATTGAAAAAATCTAAACACTTTAAATGTTGTGTTATCCAATCTTTCTCTATTCTACTATCATCATCAAATAACAATAAAAAATTAGCGTCCGACATCTTTATAGCTGTATTTCTTGCCAACCATAATGCCTTTTCTTTTTGATGTACCAATCTTATATCTAAATTATAATTTTCAAAAAAATCTTTTTGAAAAGGCTCAGACTGGTCTATAATAATTACATCAAAGTTTTTATAATCTTGTTTTTCTAAATCCTCTAAAACATCTTTTAAATATTTATACCTATTTAAAGTTGGTATGACAACACTTACTTTTGGGTTTTCCTTTATTAAAGTTGAATTAAAACCATTCCACTTTTCGTAGTTAATTGGAAAATCATAATATGTACTTCTTTTTACATTTCTTGTTTTTACATAACAGAAAAGCTCTTTAAATGGATTTTTAAAACTAAAAAGCCTTATTAATAAAACATAAAACACCCAAAATGGACTAAAATATTTCCTAATAAATCTATATTCATCTATTATTGGTGATTTTTCTACATTCTTAACTTTCTCAAAATCACCTATATAACCAGAATTAATTAACCTATAGGCAAACTCTTTATTAATACCATCTTCACTTATAAAATTTGTATCTCTTTTAAGCGAAAAACTTGGATGATTGACACTATTTACTTCAGGAAAAACGTACTCGTTATTTTTCATTTTTAAAGAAAAATAAGAGGTTGGACGTACATATTTTAAAAATTCAAATACCATTTTTAATCTTTATAAAAATTAACAAATTCTTGCTCTTGTTTTTCAATACTAAATTCTTTTTTGACTCTCAAACTTGCATTCTTTTTAATCGTGTTTTTTTCATTTTCAGATAATTCAAGAACCTCAACTATTTTAGCGGCTAATAATAAAGGATTAGATTTAGGTATAACCCAGCCCGTTTTTCCATTTAATACATTTTCTGACAAACCCTCTGCATCTGAGACTAAACATAGTAACCCCATAGATTGGGCTTCTAATACGGCATTACAAAATCCTTCCTGAATACTGTATTGTATATATATATCAGATTGATTCATATGATCAATTATTTCACTCTGTGTTAATTTACCTTTAAATTCTACATTATCAAATAATCCATATTGATACACTTCAAAAGCTATTCTTTCATACTCTTTTCCATCACCAATTATCACGTAATTAAAATCAATTCCTTGATCTTTCAATATTTTAAGAGCTTGTAAAGTATCTCCATATCCTTTTTTCCAATGTAAACGCCCAACAGACAAAAAGTTTATTTTCTCTCTGTTTTCTATTTGATTTACAGTAGATGATGCTTTAAAAAACTCAGCATTGATTGCTGGTGTAATTTTTTCAGTTAAAATATTTTTTGTCATCCCCTCTTTATAAGCTAAATTTAAAATATCCTCTGAAATCACATGTACTTTATCTACACAGGTCCAAAGTAAATTATAGCAATTAGGCTGTTTTAATGGATAAATCCCGATATCAAACCCTCTAAAGCTAACAGCTAATTTAGCTCCAATAACTTTTCCCAAATGCTCTCGACCTAAAACAACAGTACCAAAACCAAAATGAAGCCAATCAATATTTTTAGCCCTTAATATATGAGCATTTAAATACACTTTCTTCAGAATTACAAAATAAGATAATCCAACTTCTCTTTCTAACTTTGCAAAACGGAAAACTTTAGGTAAATAGAAAAGCAGTTTTAAATAAGTAACAAATACTGATAAAAAAAGTTTAACTAAATTTCTTTTATAGATAGATGGAGCTACTTTTACATCGCACAGAGAAAATGAATTGTCTTTTTTTTCAACAAAAATCTCTACTTCAAACCCATTCTTAATTAACCCTCTAATTTTAGCATTAAAAAATGTCTCTGAATACGCAGGTGTGTTTGAAAGTACAATACCAATTTTCATCTCAACTATAATTTTAAATAAAACTCTTCATGTAAGTGTAAACTTTTTTCTAATGTAAAGTTATGTTCTACTTCTTCCCTCATTTTTAACTCATAGTTTTCTTTTTCTGCTTTGGGTAAAGATTTTATCCATTTTATTTTATTACAAATTCCATTTACATCCTTAGCAGGAAACATAAAATCTTTAAAACTTTCTAAAACCTCCTTTACACCTTCAACATTGCTTCCAATTACTATTCTTTGTGAACTCATAGCTTCTAAAGGAGCAACAGGTAACCCTTCCCATGATGTTTTGGTTGGAATGACAAACAAATCTGCTATTGCATGATATGGTCTAACATCTAATTGTTTATCTACAAAAAATATGTTATTATTTTTGTTATTAGATTTTAATCTTAAACCATATTCATTTTGATAATCTCCAACTATCAATAATTTAATATGAGGATCGCTTAACTTGCTTACGGCTTGTATTAAATACTCAACGCCTTTTATAGGTACCAAATTAGCAACAGTGACAATTACAAAATCTTTTTGATCAAAATCATACCCCAAAGTTGTAGAATCTTTTTTTTGCTGAGGGTGATAATGTACAGTATCTACTCCCAAATAAATAAGTTCTGTTTTTGATTTTAATTTTTCAAAATAACGAGGGATCATGTCTTTATTTAATACTAAAATTTTAGTGCTTAATCTAGATCTTAACTTCCACAATCTAGGGTTACCCCAACTCATTGCTTTTTTTGTATACACCCACTTTACCCCTGCTATCTTAGCTGCCAAAGGCTCTGTTATGTCAGAACTCCAATGCCAAGAGTGTATAATATCAAATTGATGATTCTTAAAAAACTTTGCTATTTTTAAAACTCTAAATAATAAACTATGATAAGGTTTTAGATTTGTCGTAAACGGAAAAATATGTATTGGAACTCCTAAAGATTCTATTTCTTTAAAAAAACCCCCTTCAGAATGAAAACAACAGATTTCTGGAGCAAATTTATCCTTATCTATGCCTTTTACAAGATCGTAAACAACTTTACCACTACCAGCAGACTTAAAATTAGGAATAGTATATAATATTTTAATCTTATGCATTTGTGTTTTTCTTTAAAAACACACTCAAAGTTAATAACATACTAACTGAATGTGAATAATATACTTTATTGGTATTGTAAAATAAATCGTGATATTTCTTTACTAATTTTTCATCTACAATTTTATTAAAGTCTTTAGAAAACAAATAAGAGGTTAATTTTTCTTTGTTTTCTTTTCCCAAAAACTGTAATTCCCAATTTCTTTGTACTAATTTATTCCCTTTAAGAGCGTTAAAAATTCTTTTAGATTTATTTATAGCTCTATAAGGAAAATTATATGGAAATTTAGCTAGGTGATAATTATATAAATTAAAAGGCTTAGCATCTTGCCATAAAACTTTTGCTACACTTGGGTTTGTATTTTTTATATATTCAATTTGAACCTTTCTATTGGATAGAAATTCTTCTGGTATTGTGCATATAAATTCACACATTTCATTCTCATAATAAGGTAATTGAATCTCATGCTTATTTTCAAATACTGATAAGTTTACAGATGTCCAGCGTGGTGCCCAATACATGGATTTAAATGCTCTAAATTTAGCATTTGTATTTGATATATTTATATTTGCAAGTAATGAAGTCATTCTTTGGTCCAAATAACTTTCAAAATCTCCATCTATACCCCAACTTTTCCATAATGATGTTGCCAATTCTAAACCTCCTTTTTTTATTATTTTCTTTTTAAGAATATTCAATAATTCTCTATCTGACAGTTTATCAGAATAATTATCAGAATCAAACAAAACATCTCCCCAATGTCCTAAAGAAAAGCTATTTCCTAACTTGGCTACTTCATCTATTACAGCCATTTGTCTTGGATGTGTAAATTCAGAATAACATTGATTTATTTCAGATAACTCCTCTATTTTGTTCCATAAATACGACTTCCCAACTGTAAATTCTCTAAAAGGAAAATGACATTTTTTAGCTATTTTTTTTGAAATTCTTGACTCTTTATAGCCATTTTCAAAAGAATAGCTATAAGACTTAACCTTGGCTCCTATTTTTTTTAATGCAACCGCTTGTGATCTACTATCTAGTCCTCCCGATAAAGGTAAAATTACTTCCTTATTTTTAGATTGACGCCTAACAATATTTTCAAATAAAATTGAAAATTGAGCAACAGTATCTTTTAGATTTATTTTTTGAGGTGTATAATGCCATTGAAACCAAGGTTCTGATGAAATCCAATACCCATTATTATCTATGGTATTTATGGTTGCAGGTGGTAAAACTTTTTCATCTTTCCAATAGGTATCTGTATCTAAAAAAAAACCTAAAGCCATATAAATGCAAATAGCTTTGTAATCTAATACATGCTCAGTGTTTTGCACTTTAACAAAAGTAGATTTATAAGGAATTATGGGAGTTTTAATTTGTTTCATATTCTTTTTTGAACTCTTTAATTGCCCTTTTTATTTTAACAGTATTTTTTTTAAACTCATCATTAGAAGACAAATAAGGTTTAGTTTTTTTTATTTTATTCATTTTTATATTGAATAAAATTCTTTTTAGAAAAAACTTAAATCGGTTATCATTTTTATAAAATCTAGGAATTACATTAATATGTATATCTAATTTATTCGATAAAGCCCAGTCTTTCCATTTGAAATAATTAAATGATTCATAAGACTTTACAGGAATCCATTGAACCCTATATGCATCAGCAACGATCGCTCCATGCATAGCTTCAGTTAAAAGAATCTTTGTTTGGTTTATTTCTTTAATTATTTTTTCTACATCATCCATTGGATTAATATAGTTTATTCCAAGAGAATTAAATACTTTTTTATATTTATCATTCGAAGAACTAAAATGTGGCATATAAGAAAACTCCCACTTTTTAACTTTTTCAGAGTCAGTAATTTTAAAAACATCTGGAGTTAAAATAGCTGGATCTGTTATGTATTTATGAGGAACTCCTAAGACTTTTGCTGATAAGGGCCCTCTAACAAATATAATATTTACATTATTCAAAATCGTTATTTCTTCAGATCTTACCCCAGAACCAAAAATGATAACTTCATCTGAATTACTATAATATTTTTTAGCTTCTTTTATTATAGTTCCAATACCAAAAAACACTTTAGACGAAGAATTATTTAATAAATTAGGGAAATATTTATTCCAAATGTGCACGTTTAATTCATCTCCAAAATTTGAGGAATTTTCATCAGGCTTATAGTAATGTAATTTCATTATATCTTTTTAAAGATCTTTCTATTTATTCTTAAAAACAAGTTTTTTCCTAAAATTGGAAACAACAACAAAAGTACATTTCCAAAAAAGAATAATTTGATGTTTATAATTTTTTGATTCTTAAAAAAAAGCAAATGCTTTTTAAGCCCAGTTAATTCAGAGTTCCCTTCTCTTAAAAAGTATCTAATACTTAAATAATAGTAGTTGGACAAATAATTTATTTCAACTGAAGAAACTTTATTTTTTATATTAATTATTAACTTCTCTACAGAATCAACTACTAAATAAAAAGGTCTAGAACTTACGTTTATCGGTTTTGCTTTATAATAAAAGTCAATTTCATTCTCAGTCAGTACTTTATAGTTTTCCGAAACAATTAAGGCTCGAATAGAAAGTTCAATATCCTCTAATAACTTGAGTGATGTATCAAAGCCATTTAATGTTTTAAAAAAAGTTTTATCCCATAAAACAGCAGTTGTTTGCCACGGAAATTTAGCTTGTAAAAATGATTTTAAAAAGTCAGATTTTATATCAGAAAACCTCTTCTTATATGATTTTTCTTCATCTGTAATCATCATATTAGAAAAAACCACGAAATCCCCTACTGGTATTAATCTATTCGATACAAAATTAGATGTAATCAAGTCATCTGAATCTAAAAAAACAATCGTTTTGGATTCAGTTTCTTTAACTCCTTTATTTCTACTTCTAGACGGCCCCAGATTGTTTTTATTAAATAAAATTTCAACCTTTTTTATCTCTTTAAAATAAACAGAAACTTTATTTCTTATTTCTTCATCTGAGTTGTCATCAATAATAATCCATTTCCAATCTTGAGAAATTTGATTTATTAAGCTATCATATATAGACAACAATCCTTCAAAATTATTCTTATGTGGTGTTATTATTGATAAATTCATTAAATTATATTTTAATTAACCGGGCGGGGTTGCCAACTGCCATATGGTTATCAGGAATATCTTTAACAACTACAGCACCTGCCCCTACTATAACGTTATTTCCTATTCTAATATCTCCAATAATAACAGCATTTGCACCGATCTCTACATTGTTACCAATAACAGGACATAATTTGTTGTTATTGGCCTTATTACCTATTGTGATATTGTTTCTGAAAATAAAATTTTTACCTATTTGTTTAGCATTAATAACTGTAGAAAAAGGATGGTATGAAATCATACCACCTTGGATATTGGTACTTCTAAATATTTTACATTTAGTAAAGTTAGAATTGTAAAACAGCTTTTCATTAAACCATTTAGTCTTACCTATTCTCCAAAAGAATAAAAATGAAAAATCTGGATAGTAGAACATTAAATGTTTAAATTTACTTCCCAAATTATTATTTACGTTCTTTTTACTTCTACATGATATATTATGATTTATATCTAGAATTAAAGTTTTATTATTAATTACATATTTTTTAAAATAGAACTTTATCAATAAAAATTTAAATAAAAATTTAATTCCCCTCATATATCGACCCTTATTTAATTAACGTTTGTTTATTCAATTCAACTAGGTTCCAATCAATATCATTGACCCCGTAACTTACAATAAATTTATCTTCTTTCATATACAAACCTGAAAAATAAGTACAAGAAATTAATCGTTTATTAAATTTAAATTTATCTCCAAAAAGAGATTTTATAGAGTGAAATAATATATGCTTTTCCTTAGTCATACAAACCTTATTGTTAAGATCCAATTTAAACAAGCAACCATAATATAACCGCTTCCCTTTAAAAAACACTTTTTTATGTGCTATTAAATAGTAAACATTTTCAACTTTTAATAATGGTGTCCCAATTGTATACCCTTTAGTTATTGGTTGTTCTATTTTTTTATCTTCAATAAAATGTATTTTATTTTTATCATATTGATCTACTTTTAATATTGTCAAAGGATAAATACTATATAAACAATGCAATTTGTTTTTTTTATAAAAAAAACTCCAGTTTTTTTCCACCCTTACCCGCTGATCGTAAATACACTCAAAATAACTTTCAACAGAAACCTTATTTAAAACACATATAAAAACTTTATTATCTCTTCCCTTTGGTTGACCAGTATTAAAGGTACAGTGTAGTTTTTTATTTAAGATAAATAGCTTAGGGTCAGCAACTTTAGATAGGTTTATTTTATTTTTAAAAAAAGAAGAAAGGTCTAAGTCAAAAATATCATTTATTGAAGAATCCTCCCAGTAAAAAACTTTTGAAATGACTAAAGATTTTTTATTTTTACACAATCGAATTGCTAAGTATCTCCCTCCATTACATTCGGAATAACTCGGATTAAAGATAAATTCATACTCATTTAACAAAGCTAATAATTTATTTGGCAGAGTAAATGTTGAATGTTTTGATAAAATAACCATAGTATTACTCATTTTCTTTATTCAAAATATTTGAATATAATAATTCCATATCCGTAACCATTTTGGTAACACTATGTTGTTTCATCACCTTTTCTCTAGCTTTAAAGGTAATTAAATCTAATTCTTTGCTACCAACCTTACTTATTTCTTTTATTTTATTCGCTATCTTTTCAGGAGATCGTGTAGAAGTAATAAAACCAGTTGTATTATCTTCTATTAATTCAGTCATTCCTCCACAATCTGTTGACAAAACAGGTAAATTACAAAACATCGCTTCAATACAAACATTTGCAATTCCTTCTTCAATAGATGGTAATAAAAATAAATCTGACGCGATCATTTTACAATACACCTCTTGTTGATTTATATTTGACACAAATGACACATGTTTTGTAAGCCCTAAATCGGATCTCATAAATAGCAATTCTTCATCCTCTTGAACTCCAATAATAGTGTAATGAAAAGCTATGTTTTCTTTTTTTAAGATTGCCATTGCTTTAATCGCTGTTTTATAATCTTTCTTCCAATGGCTTCTTCCTACCGATAGTAATTGAATAACATCTGATATTTCAGATTTTGATTTAACAGATATGTTTTTATAGTCAAAACCTGAATAGACAACATGATCTATTTTAGAATCGGAATTATATATTTCTTTTGATTTTTCTCTAATCGCTTTTGACACTGAATGAAAACCATCTATTTTAGGAAAGATCTCTTTTAGAAAATTCATATTATTTGCATCGACAAAGGGTCTAACATTTATATGAAATCCTCTTTGACTGAATACGGTTTTCGTTTTTTTTGATAACTTTAAATTTTCTAAATACGACAAAACACCTACCCATTGAAAATGAATAATATCTGGCTGAATAGCATCAATTGCTAATTGTAAATTAGAAGCAATTATTTTCTTTTTTTCTCTTTTTAATAATAATCCAAACAGTTCTAATTGCTTTAAAAAATTAAACCCTCTCAATTGTAGACTTCTTTTAATAAAAGTAAACCATGAGCTGTTAGAACCTAATCCTACATAGTTAATTCCGGGTAGTTTCGTATTTAAAGTTTCATTAAAACCTAGAATATAAACATCATGCTTCGAAGAAAGTCCGACTACTAATCTATTGATAAATGTGGTCGTTTTAAAAGTACCTTCAAAAACTATTATTCTCATTTTATAATGATCTAAATTGATGTATATCTTTAGAAACAGTCTTTCTATGTATTCTAAAAAAACATCTGATAATATATGGAGATAACAATCTTAATGAAGCTAATGTTTTACAAAAATTAATTTCAAATTGCTTGAAAAAATTATTTGAAATTTCACTTCCCCCTTCTAACATCTTTTCGCCTTGCTTCGGAAAACCCAACTTATAAAATTTTAATCCTTCATACAAAAATCTTTCTGCCAAAGATTCTTTTACTATTTTGTTATTTATTAATTTTGCCTTTTTTACTTTTTCATAAATTCTATTATTTAATTCTAATGCATCACGTACTATTCTTTTATGGTTATTAACGTCTCTTATAGCGTTTGACAAATTATCTCCACCATTATCCATATAAATATTACTAACAATACTATTTTTAAATAATACTTTAGTTTTACTATTTAACAAACCTGCATTTACATCATGTAAAACATCTTCACCATTAGTTAAATCCTCCCAATACACTTTATTAGTTTCATAATTCCATAAGCATGCAGAAGTATGCCATTTCCTTTTCTGTATTGCACTTATAGAAACGTGATCCTCATTCCCTTTATAGTTATTCCTTCTATGTATAACGTTTGAATCCGAATTTATTTGTGATAACCCCCAAACCATAATTACATCTAAATTATCATTCAATAGCTTAACTTGTTTTTCTAATTTTTCAGGTAATAATTCATCATCTGAATCTAGGTATTGAATATATTTACCAGTAGCATTATTTAATCCATTTTGTCTTGCTAAACCTGGCCCTGTATTTTCTTGCTTAATATATTTAATTTTTAACTTTGTTAAGGACATTAAATCCAAAACTAAATCTTTATAATCTTCAGAACTTCCATCATCAATAATAATTATTTCAATATTTTGAAATGTTTGATTTAATACAGATTTCACAGCTCTATCAAGTTGAGTTGGGTTATTGTGAAATGGAATAATAATAGATACTAAATCGTTCTCTTTAATTTTGTCTGTAGGCATCATTTATTATAGATCTCTTTTTTTGTATAATTTATACGTTTTTTTGAGAGTTGCTATTAACCAACTCTCAAAAGATCTTTCTTGTTTTCTTTTTATTGGATTTTTTGTATCCAAAACATGTATGTTTTTTAATATTCTTTGAATTTTATCTTTTTTAATAGGAACTATTTCACTTATCATTAGCTTATTTTTTTCTTTTAATTTTAATTCTGAAAACATTGTATCACTTTTGTTTTTAAAAAAGTTGACATCAACATAAACAATATCTTTATATATTAATCCATCACTAATACCTCGTAATGCAACAGCTAAATTGAGGTCTTTGTGTATGTCTTTTCCCCATAATTTAATTATGCTAGCAATCATATTATTATGTTTCTTAGCATGTAAGAAAGATTTCCTATATATGTCTTCATAGTATTGATCAAAATCATGATATCCATAAAATTTATTGTCAACATAATTATGATGCCCTAACTGGGACATTTTCTCATATGTGAAAGATTCTGGGCGCAAAGTTTCACCTTCTACTGGTATATAAGACAAACCTAACTCTAGAAGGGATGTTCTGTATAAATGTGCACCAACAGGCCTAATAATTCTTAAATACTTATCATAATATAGCCCTTTGTAAACATAATAGGTTTCATCTAACTTATCAAAGGCTTCAACCATTTCTGAAATTGCATTATCCGTAAAAATAATATCTGCATCTACAGACAATGTGTATTTTTTATCTTGGTTTATACCTATTTTAAAATTTTGCCTTACAGCTTCACTAAAAGGTTTGACATCTCTTAATATAAAAATATTCTTTTCAGACACTTGCTTCGCTATGCTATCATAACAAAATTTTTCAGTCCTTTCACCTGTTGAGCGTATAACTACAGTTAAATTATTTAACATATTTAGAAAACTTCTTTTTAAGTTTTTTTAGAAATGAATCATTTTTATTTACATACGCACTGTTATCAATTGCATGGCTACCTATCCAATTATCAACTAAATTCCCTGATAAAAAGGGATCGACATAAGAAGTCGACTCAGGTATTCTTTTTATCCACTTCTCTTTATTTTTAGTAGCAATACAAAAAAGATACACTGATGAATTTTTATGAGAATTAAAACTACAGTAAATCATTTCCATTTGATTCTCTTTAAACATTTTCCCCATTGCTAAAGGCGTAAACCTCCAATAATCTCCATAATCAGCATGCATAACTTGTAAGAAAGGCACAACAACAATTGCTATATCCTTTGTCATTTTACAAATGTTTTCAAAGGCCTTATCAACCTTATAAATATGCTCTAAAACAGTATGATTAAAAACAACATCAAATTTTTGATTAAGTTCATTAGATAAATCATTTTCCAAATTCAGAAAAATTTCATGTTCACCTCCTTGAAAACCTCTTGCTTCACTTTTATAATTTGTAACCGTATAACTAGATTTATTTGTGAAATAGTCTTTATATTCTTTACCTTCCTTGTCAATATCTTTCCAACCACTTACATTAACAATATCTCCATCAAATAAGTGTGCGAATTTTTGAAGTTCTCTATTACTCCATACTCTAGGTAATCGAAAGATTCTATCAATATTTTTATTATACTCTTCTTGGCTCATAACTAATTAATTTTCAACATTCCACTCACATAAATCTGGAAAAATAATTCCATGTTTATTAGAATTTAAAATTTTACCTGTATTAAAAATATCATTTTCAAAAACTCTTAATTCTGCACAGTTCGTTATCTTATCTAAAATACTTTTATGATACTCACTCCAAAGGTTAATTCTATAAACCCCTGGTAATAAAAATAATTTAGGCAAACGAATAGTAACCAACCCTTTGCCTTTTAAAATTTCAACCTTTATATTTTGATGAATTGTATCAATCGTTAAAATTTTCTCATCAGATTCTTTACAAATGGTAAGTGCAATATTAATATCATCAAAATATAATTCGCTTTTATATTCTAATGACATAAATAAGCTTTCGCCTGAAAGCACAGGTTTTCCATTATTAAATATAAGGCTTGTAAATAAAAAAGTTTCTTTGCTACCTAATCTATCAGTCCTATTTTTTAAATCAATTTTACGGTTATCATTTCCCAGATCTATATAATGTTTTATTGCTTTTTCTACTTTTTCTATTAAAACAATTTCTCCATTATCTAAAACGATAGCATTAATACATAAATTTTTCACTGCTGCCATATCATGACTAACAAACAACACCGTTCTCCCATCAGTATTAGAAATATCTTGCATTTTACCTATTGCTTTCTTTTGAAACTCTGCGTCACCAACAGCTAATACCTCATCAACTACTAAAATATCTGGCTCTAAAAATGCTGCTACAGCAAATGCCAAACGGACTTTCATTCCGCTAGAATATCTTTTTACAGGCGTATCAATATAACGTTCACAACCAGAAAATTCTACAATTTCATTTAATTTAGATGAAATTTCTTTTTTAGTCATTCCAAGGATAGCTCCATTTAAGAAGATATTCTCTTTTCCTGTCATTTCTGGATGAAAACCTGTACCAACTTCTAACAAAGAAGCGATTCGACCTCTAGATTTAATAGATCCAGTTGTTGGACCAGTAACTTTTGATAATATTTTTAGCAATGTAGATTTACCTGCTCCATTTTTTCCAATAATTCCTAAAATCTCTCCACGCTTTACTTCAAAATTGATATCTTTTAGTGCCCAAACATACTCTGATTTACCTTTAGAAGACCTATCATTCGTTTCTCCAATTTTCAGATACGGGTCTTCTTTCCCTCTGATTCTTGCTAAAAAACGATTAAAATCATGACTAATAGTTCCGGTACCAATAGTACCAAGTCTATATTGCTTAGATACATTTTCTACTTTTAAAATAATATCGTCTTTCATCACTATATGGTATCTATAAAAGTTTTTTCTGTTTTATTAAAAATCACAATTCCCAATAATAAAACAGCAATAGAAAAAATTGATGTATAAATTACACCAAATTGAGAAACTGATCCTTCATTTAAGATCATAAAACGTCCAGATTCGACAATGTAAGCCATTGGATTATATTTTACAGCCCATTCAAATCCTTTTTCTTGAAATAAAGACAGCGGTAAAACAACTAATGAAATATACATTAATAACTGAACTCCAAAACTCACTAAGAAAGTTAAATCTCTATATTTGGTAACCATTGATGAAATAATCATTCCTAACCCCAATCCTAACATCCCCATACATAAAACAAGTACAGGAAAAAGGAAAATATATTTGCTAACTATCAAATCATGTCCAGTAGTTATAAAATAAATATAGAAAGCAATAAAAACCAAAATTTGTATTCCAAATTTCAGTAAATTAGAGACAACAATAGACATTGGCATTATTATTCTTGGGAAATACACTTTACCAAAAATTTGTTCATTCTTTTTAAAGGTATCTGAAGTTGCAGTTAAACATTCTTTGAAATAATTCCAAATAGTGATTCCTGCTAAATTGAATAAAAACGGAGGAATTCCACCTGTTTGTATTCCTGCAACATTATTAAAAACCAATGTAAAAATTATAGAAGTAAATAAAGGTTGAATTAGATACCAAAGAGGCCCTAATATTGTTTGTTTGTATAAAGTAATCACATCCCGTTTTACAAATAGCATCAACAAATCGCGATACTGCCAAACTTCTTTTAAGTTTAGGTCAATGAGCTTCGTTTTAGGGGAGATTACAAAAAGCCACTTTTGTTCCATAAATCATCTACATTAATGTGAAAAACAAATATACCTTTTTTAACGATTTCTTAAGAATCATTTTTTAAAAATATTTATTATTTATTTCACTGAAAACTTTACATTTGAGAACATCAAACTTAAACTCCAATGAACAAACAACTTATAGAATGTGTACCAAATATTAGTGAAGGTAGAGATTTACAAAAAATAAACGAAATTGCTAATATTGTAAAGACTGTTGAAGGTGTAAAACTACTAGATGTTGACCCTGGAAATACAACTAACAGAACTGTAATTACATTTGTTGGCGAACCTCATTTAGTTATTGAAGCCGCTTTTAAATTGATCAAAAAAGCTTCTGAATTAATAGATATGAGTAAACAAACTGGAGAGCATCCTCGTTTTGGTGCTACTGATGTTTGTCCACTTGTTCCAATTGCAAATATTTCTATGGAAGAGACAGCAACCTTTGCTCATAAATTAGGAAAACGTGTTGGTGATGAGCTAGGCATTTCGGGTTATTATTATGAAAATGCTGCTTCTTCTAATGAGAGAAAAAATTTAGCAACGGTACGTTCTGGAGAATATGAAGGCTTAAAAGATAAATTAGCTAATCCACAATGGAAACCTGATTTTGGCCCTTCAGAATACAATAAACAAATAACCACCTCTGGAGTTACCGCAATTTCTGCTCGTGATTTCTTAATTGCATACAATGTAAATTTAAACTCAACTTCTACTCGACGTGCAAATGCTATTGCTTTTGATGTTCGTGAAGCCGGAAGAGTACTTCGAGAAGGAAATCCGATTACCGGAAAAAAAGTATTGGATAAAAATGGTGAGCCTGTTAGAGTTCCAGGAAAGTTAAAAGCAGTAAAAGGAATTGGTTGGTTTATTGAAGAATACGGAATTGCACAAATTTCATACAATCTTACAAATATCAGTATCACTTCTATGCATGAAGCTTTTGATGAAACAGTAACATCAGCTACAAGTCGTGGATTAAGAGTTACAGGCTCTGAATTAGTTGGCTTGGTTCCTTTGCAAGCAATGTTAGATGCTGCCGATTATTTC
>Ga0209395_1000609_pt1 | contig 52050 bp, 45 predicted proteins | sample GOMGulsemesocosm_3_FD_184635 | JGI IMG/M metagenome (GOLD analysis project Ga0209395, IMG submission 184635) | Methane-oxidizing microbial communities from mesocosms in the Gulf of Mexico - GOM9D Gulf of Mexico (SPAdes) (version 2) | ecosystem: Environmental > Aquatic > Marine > Cold seeps... | reverse complement strand
CGGTAATCCGAGAAAAAGCACGAGGGAGTAACTCAAAGGTAATATCTTCTTTAAATTGTTCTTTTTCTTTTTTGGTAGCACCGCGGCCTTGCTCTAGTTCAAGCAAGTTAACTTTTTCTTCCACCATATCTTTAATAACGGAAGCCGGCAGCATTTTTTCTTCTTTACGGGCACAGATTAAATAATTACCGTTAGCACTATGAACACTTGTATCGCCATGTTTTCCTAATGCGTTTACCCAACCAAAATGTGATACTTCTGTAGAGCCTAAAGGTGTAAAAAGGTGCTCAGATAAGTGTTTTTCTAAATCTTGCTCCGACCATTCAAATGGGCGAGTAAAAGCAAAAAAGTATAGGTTTTTAAACCACATAAGTAAATCCTAGGCTGATGATGGAGTATTTTGGCGATTATCATACCTGAATTTTAATGTTAAGACAGCAGCTTTTAGCTATACCGCATGTCTGGAAATATCATACGATAGCTTAACCCTTCACCAGGTTCACTGTGTGCGTCAATAGAGCCATTAAGGGTATCTACCGCTAAGTTTTTAATGATATGAGTGCCTAAGCCTGTACCACCTTTATCTGCTTGAGTGGTATAAAAAGGGTTAAACAATTGTTCTAGCTCTTCACTATTAATACCGGCGCCATTATCTCTATACAGTAAGACTAATCTTTGTTGCTCCACACTGACATCTATCGTTATTTCTCCTCGGTTTATATTATGAAAGCCATGGATGATCGAGTTAATAATTAAATTGATTACTATTTGTGCTATTGCGCCCGGATGCGTAAAAATTTCAATATGCGGGTCACAATTAATTTTAATGCTATGATTGGTTTTTTTTAATTTGGGGTGAATGGATTGAATTATTTCATCAAGGTATTTTGCAAGATTGATTAATCTCACTTTGTCATTGGTTTGATCAACAGCAACCTGTTTAAAGCTAGAAATTAATTCTGCAGCCCTTTGCAAGTTATTAGATAATAAATCAATACTATGTTGTGCATTACCTATAAAGTTATCAATAGTGCGCTTGGAAAGTTTTTGAGCGTTAATATCTTGTTGAAGTTTACTGATAATATCAGCTAAGTAACTTGTTGAGGTAATGCTAATACCAATAGGGGTATTTATCTCATGGGAAACCTCAGCGCTAAGTTGCCCTAAAGAGGACATTTTTTCTGCTTCTAATAACCTATCTTGTGCTTTGCTTAACTCCAAAATTGTATTTTTTAAATCTTTGTTCGTGGTAATAAGTGTACTTTCGGTCTTCCGACGACGGTTGTTCTCTTCTTCCAGTTGGTGTTGTTGAGTTAGCATTTCTTTTTGTTGTACTTCCATTCTCAATAAAGTACGACTTAATGTAGACGTTTTTCTAGCAACCTCTTGCTCAAGTAATAAGTTTTGTTCATCTAGTTTTTCATTGGCTAAAGTTGTTTCTCGCTGAGACAACGCAAGTTTGTCTTTAAACTCAACGAGCTCATCAATTAAGTTGTTATAGGCATCTTCAAGGATATTGAGCTCATTTCTCTCATTGTTCATGATATGAAACTTGGACGCTTCAGGATCATGTAAATCAAGTTGTTTCATTTGATCTGTGAGCTCCTGTAAGGGCTCTGTTAATAACTTGGTAAAAGCCAATAAAAATAAAAAAACTAAAAAAGTAGTTTTGACAATAGCATTACCTATTAAGAAATAAATGCCTACCTCGATACGGCTAAATATAACATCATTACTTGATAGTAGAGTGACGGTGCCAACGGTGGTTGTTCGTCCAGAAAACTCAAAAATAAGTGGAAAAGAGTGACCAAATAGACCTTCAGTTAAAGAATTTATGCTTTGGTGTTCACTAAAAGAGTCTTCAGATGATTGGGTCGGAATTGATAGTATTTCACCAAGCTGGGTAATAACATTGTTGGCCTCATCAGTGACAGTGATGCCCTTAATCATAGGAATAGCTATCAAGCCTTCGGAAATATCAACAGCTTGTTGGGTGTTAAGCTCCCATACCGCGCGAGTTAAGCTACCACTAATAGTTTTTTGTAACGTAAGCAACTCACTATTAATATGACTTTTTGTATTAAAGTACTCGGCAATGATTTGAACGCCAGTCACACTGACAGTTAAAATAAAATATACAGAGAGGACTCTAGTTAGCAACTTACGTGAGATGCTGGTTATTTTCATGTCAGTTATCTTCTAGGTGAAATTAGGAGCTTATTGTTAATTCTAGTAAATCATTTTTAAAGTGCGCGAAAATAAAATAATTAGTCTAAAATTATGTTAATCATACAATTAATCTAATTGAAACATTATTTTAAATAAATAGATACTATGACATTTGTAGGTGTTTTTTATGAACATAATCTTACGTTTGTAACAAAAGCGTAATAATAGTCTTGTAAAGTACTCAGTTATTAGTTCTCTTACACACAATTTGAAATTTAATTACCTAGGAATACTTATGAAACTGGTTAAAAGCTGTATAGCAATGACGGTTTGCTCTTTATTGGCATTACCTACATTTGCCGTTGATAAAAAAGCTGTTAAGGCACAAGAAAATAAAGAAGTAATCGACTTTTATGGCAAGTTAAATATTTCATTACAAGCAACTGAAGAAAAAGGTGAATCTTTTAATGAGCTAAAAAGTAATGCTTCCCGTGTTGGTGTTAAAGGTAAATATTATTTAGATAGTGGCTTAACTGCTATTTATAAGCTTGAGTGGCAAGTCAACGTTAATGATGATACTAAAGACACGTTAACTGCTCGTAACCAGTGGGTTGGGTTGAAAGGTACCTTTGGTGAAGTTACGGTTGGTCGTTCAGATACAACATTAAAAGTATCACAAGGGAAATTTGATTTATTTAATGATTATGAAGGGGATTTAAAGCACCTTTTTATCGGTGAAAACCGAGTCGCAGATTCAGTGACTTATAAATCACCTACTTTTAAGCACTTTCAACTGTTAACTAGTTATATTATTTCAGATGATCATGAGGCAGATGACCCTTATTCAATTGGTGTATTCTTTGGTGATTTAAACTTAAAGAAAACGGATTTTTTCCTCTCTGTTGCTCATGATGAAAATATGCCCGTTAAGTTTAAATATGTTGATGATGCAAATGTTTCAGGTTCAACAACAGAACCACTAGCCAATACACGTATCACAGGTATGTATAAGTTTGGTGATTTACGTTTAGGTGCTATGTTTGTTGATACGGAAGTAGTCACTACGGGGAAATCTGAAACAGGCTATGCGGCTAATGTTTCTTATAAAATTGGTAAAATACTTGCCAAGGTTGAATATCAAGAGTTTGCAGGGGCTGATGTAATCAGCATTGGCGCTGATTATAAACTGGGTAAAAATACCAAGGTTTATGCATGGTATACAGATAGAAAGGGTAATAAAGTAAAAGGTGACGATGGTTTGACATATACTTTATCTAGTGAGGGGCAATACTTTGCTATAGGGATGGAACAAAAATTTTAACCTTTAACACTTGATGTTGAGTCTAGCCGTTAATACAGCGAGTATTAGCGGCTTTTTTATGCGCTTAAACTTGCTAAAACGTTATGCTTACTGGATAATTTTATTTTTGTCATAAAACTGTCACTTAACTTCTGCACAATAACTTATCGAATGTAATCTTTTATATTGTTTTTATCTAAAAGTAGATTACATCAGTTAATCATATTATTAGGATGTATACATGAGTCGAAAAATTTTAGTGGTTGAGGATGAGACCCCAATTAGGGAAATGATTAGCTTTGTCTTAGAACAAAATGGTTTTAATGCGATTGAAGCTTGTGACATTGACCAGGCTTTAGCAAAAATTCATGAACCCTATCCTGATTTAATATTACTCGATTGGATGTTGCCCGGTGGCACAGGAGTTTCGTTAGCAAAAAAATTAAAACAAAATGAATACACCCGAAATATCCCGGTAATCATGTTAACAGCCCGTAGTGATGAAGATGATAAAGTAAAAGGTTTTGAGGCTGGTGTTGATGACTATGTCACTAAACCTTTCTCTCCTAAAGAGCTTATTGCCCGTATAAAAGCGGTAATTCGACGAGTTTCACCTACCTCATTGGAAGAAGAAGTAGATTTTCATGGTTTAAAATTGGACCCTGTAGCACATAGAGTTGCTATCAATGGTAACAGTTTGGATCTGGGGCCAACAGAATTCCGGTTATTACACTTTTTCATGACACACACTGAAAGAGTATATTCTCGAGAACAGTTACTTGATAATGTCTGGGGAACTAATGTTTACGTTGAAGATCGCACTGTAGATGTTCACATTAGGCGCTTGCGTAAAGCTATTTCTGGTGAAGGTCACGAAGACTTTGTGCAAACAGTGCGCGGAGCTGGTTATCGCTTTTCAAGTAAATTAAAAAAGCAGGTTTCATTGTAACTATGTTGATGATAAAAAGTAATTAATCCAGTATGCATTTCCGTTTATCTTTTAGAAATATCATATATCGTCTGCTAGCCTTGTTAATTGCTAGTGCTTTTGTTGGCTGGCTATTCGATTCAGTCTTGTTAGTTATGCTTGCTACCATATTATTTTTGTTAGTTTGGCATTATCATCATTTGTTTAAGTTGATTAATTGGTTATGGCAATCTAAAGCACTGTCTCCACCACAAGCAAGTGGTGCTTGGGGTTATTTATATGACGGTTTATATAGGCAAGTTAAGCAGCATCGTAATAAACAAAAGCAACTGAATGAAAAAATACGTCGTTTTCGTGATGGTGCAGAAGCATTACCTGATGCTGCGTTAATGCTGTCTAAACAGCTTACTATTGAATGGTGTAACAAAAAAGCTCAACGGTTATTGGGAGTTCGCTGGCCAGATGACTTCTCCTTGAGAATTGATAATTTACTTCGAGCGCCAGAATTTTCTGACTATTTAGCTCTAGAAAATTTTGAGTCACCTTGTTTGTTGCTTTCACCTATTCATAGTGATGTCCAGCTAGAGATACGTATCATGGCATACGGTAGTGAGCATGTGTTGTTATTGGCGAGGGATATCTCAAACATTCAGCGATTAGAAGAAATGCGTCGTGATTTTGTTGCTAATGTCTCACATGAACTTAAAACACCTTTAACCGTGGTTCGTGGTTATGTTGAGATGATTCAATCTTCACAAGATACACTAAGCCCTCATTGGCAAAAAGCTTTTCAAACTATTGAGGGGCAAGTATCTAGAATGGATCGCTTGGTTGAACAGCTACTTAACCTAGCAAAAGTAGAAAATAATAACCAAGATGAGAAACAACTTGTCAATATGGAGCAGCTAATCCGAACTTTAGTTGATGAAGTTACTTGGCTCAATCAAGACAAGAAACACAAAATCAACTTAAGTATTACCACTGATGTGAATGTATTAGGTTTTGAAACCGAACTCAAAAGCGCCTGTGCCAATCTTATATCCAACGCTATTGCCTATACACCTGAGAATGGCTGTATTAATGTTAGTTGGCAATTAATGGATAATAAAGCTATTTTTTCAGTGAAAGATAATGGTGATGGTATTAAGCCAGAGCATGTTAATCGTTTAACAGAACGTTTTTATCGTATTGATAGATCTAGATCTAGAGATACTGGCGGCTCAGGGCTTGGTTTAGCAATAGTAAAGCATGTTTTACATCACCACAAAGCAGAGTTGGTTATTACGAGTCATTGGGGGCAGGGCAGTGAATTCTCTATCTATTTTGATAAAAATACCTTGTCAGACAATACACATCAGTCTTTACCATAATGCTCAGCTAGTTCGTCATAATTGTGTCATATAACTTCCATGTAAATGTCATATTCACTTCGTATAGTAGTCGCAATTAAATCAATCAAACTCTTATTGGAGATAAGCATGAGTTTAAAGAAAGTTATTAGTATTATTAGTTTATCAAGTTTTATAAGTTTTTCGTCGTTAGCTCTTGATGAGCAATTACCAGAATATCAAAAGGTCAGTGGTATATCTGGCAATGTCTCTTCTGTCGGCTCTGATACCTTAGCGAATATGATGACTTTTTGGGCTGAAGACTTTAAGCGTACTTACCCTAATGTTAATGTACAAATCCAGGCCGCTGGCTCATCAACTGCACCACCGGCATTAACTGAAGCAACCTCAAATCTCGGCCCAATGAGCCGTAAAATGAAAATGCGAGAAATTGAAGCTTTTCAGAAACGTTATGGTTACAAACCTACTAGAGTAAGAGTAGCTATTGACGCGCTAGCGGTTTTTGTTCACAAAGATAATCCACTTAAAGGTTTGACTATTGCGCAAGTTGACGCTGTTTTTTCTAATAACCGTAAATGTGGCGCGAATACAGATGTTGACCGTTGGGGAGATCTCGGTCTGACTGGAGCATGGACTGGTAAAGATGTGCAATTGTATGGTCGAAACTCTGTTTCAGGGACTTATGGCTATTTTAAAAAGAAAGCGTTATGTAAAGGTGACTTTAAAAATAGCGTAAACGAACAACCTGGCTCGGCATCAGTTGTTCAATCGGTTTCTGCCTCACTTAATGGTATTGGTTATTCAGGCATCGGTTACCGTACTTCGGGGGTCCGTGCTTTACCACTAGCTAAAAAAGGGGATATCTACATTGAAGCGAATATGGAAAATGCTATCTCAGGTAAATACCCGCTTTCACGTTACCTTTACGTATATGTAAACAAGCACCCTAATAAAGCACTTCCACCAATGGAAGCAGAATTTTTGAAAATGATCCTATCAAAATCGGGACAAGCTATCGTTGAAAAAGATGGTTATATACCTTTACCAAGTAAAGTTGTTGCTAAAGAGTATAAAAAACTGGGACTCAATTAGTTACGACAGTAAAATTACCTACAAGAGAGCAGGATTTCGATATCCTTGCTCTCTTTTTTCATTGCCCACACTATATGACTCCTAAGAATTATTCTTTACTTGATAAAACAGCGCTACTTACAAACAATGATTGTTAAAATATAGCTAATTATTTAGTTTCGTTGATATAATATAAACTGCTTTTGTTATTGTTTATTTTGAAGGAAAGGTATGGAAATTATTTTAGCCAACCCTCGTGGTTTTTGTGCAGGTGTTGATAGAGCCATCAGTATTGTTGAACGTGCTTTAGACTTATTTGGTGCACCTATCTATGTTCGTCATGAAGTTGTGCATAATAAGTTTGTTGTCGACGGTCTTAAAAAGCGTGGCGCCATCTTTGTAGATGAACTTAATGAAGTACCTGATGATAATACAGTAATTTTCAGTGCTCACGGTGTATCTAAAGCGGTTAGGCAAGAAGCTAAAGCCAGAGAGTTAAAAGTATTTGATGCAACCTGCCCATTGGTAACAAAAGTTCATATGGAAGTATCACGTGTCAGTCGTAAGGGGATAGAATGTATTTTGATCGGCCATGCAGGGCACCCAGAGGTAGAAGGTACCATGGGGCAATACAGCAATGAGTCTGCAGGTATTTACTTAGTCGAGTCCCCTGACGATGTAGCTAATTTAACGGTTAATAATCCCGAGAAGTTATATTTTTGTAGTCAAACTACCTTATCCGTAGACGATACTATGGATGTTATTTCTGCGCTCCAAGTAAAATTCCCATCAATTGAAGGTCCGCGTAAAGATGATATTTGTTATGCGACGCAAAATAGACAAGATGCAGTACGTGAAATTGCCGATAAAGTCGAGCTCATGTTAGTTGTTGGTGCCAAAAATAGCTCTAACTCCAATCGTTTGAAAGAACTAGCAAGTAAAATGGGTGTTACATCTTATTTAATTGATACCGCAAAAGATATTGATGAAAATTGGTTGTCTGGAGTTAATAAAGTTGGGGTTACGGCAGGAGCCTCAGCACCAGCCATACTTATAAAACAGGTTGTAGAAGCTTTAAAAAACTATGGTGGTCATGAAGTTATAGAACACCCAGGTAAAGAAGAAAGCATTGTATTTGCAGTACCAGCAGAATTACGCTAGTCTTAATTTACCAGTTAAAGTAAATAACTTGTTATGTTAACACCCTGTTGCAAAGTTTATAACTATGGTGTTAATGTACAGTTGTCGGTTGGATTGTATATCTTAGCCTGTATCTTATTGTTAACCATGTATATTTAAAATATATAAGATTTACAATTCAGGCTTATAACCGTGAGTAGTCGCTGTACACATTAAAATAATGATGAAGTGTTAGAAAGCTACTCTTAATGAGTTGTGCTATTTTATACATTGTAGGAGCGTTATGTTCCATTTATGTATTCGGTATAGCTATATAATAGCCGTGGAAATGGTAGGGTAGTTAGTTATGCTTGTTGTATCGTCATTCTCTAGTCTCAAACTGATAGTTATCCACGCTGAGTTTTATACCCCCTCATCATGCTCTAACTTCTGTCCTAGCTTTCCTACTCTTCACACTTTCAACGGATACCTTACAAAAATAAGTTACTTACTTTTATTTTTATTAAACCATTTACGGAGTTCTTTCTATGGGTAATAAAATCAAAAAAAACTTTTCCTTAAAACAACAACAAGGGATGAGCTTCCTTGAGGTGATTATAGGTCTGGTTATTCTTGTGACAGGCATACTCGGTGCAGTTGCAATGCAAGCAACTGCTAAACAAGGTAGTTTTGACGCTATGCAGCGTTCACTTGCCTCAAGTTTAGCACAAGATATTATTGCTAGAATGCGAGCTAATGCTCCATTAGCAAGTCCTAACTTAACTTTAAACACATATGCGCGTAATGACTATGGCAGTGAATTAGATGCAGTTGGTGATCGTTGTAACGTAGCTCCCGGTTGCAACTCTGCAGCTATGATTGCTAATGATATGTATGAATGGGAACTTGCCCTCATGGGGGGTGATGTGACTTTAAATGGAAAAGATGTTGGTGGCTTAGTTGGGGCGGCAGCTTGTATCAGTCAAAGCCTCGTTGATAGTAATGAATATACCGTAATTGTCAGTTGGCAGGCAAAAACTGCAACCACAGATAGTGCTATTAATACCTGCGGTGCCACGGGGCAAAAGAGGCGACAAGTTGTGGTGCAGGCATTTATCTTCAACATTTAACTAAAACCGTAATCAGTAAAGTTATTAATTAATTCACTATTGGAAGTGATGAAATAGGATATAGGTAGATATGCGCAGCAAAAATATTCTCACAGTAGCTAAAGTAACAAACAAAACTATGAGGGGCTTCACCCTTGTTGAGCTGATGATCAGTTTGTCTATTGGGTTAGTTTTGTTTGCAGGGGTTTTAAGTGTTTTTGTTGGGATGCGGACCACAACAGCAGAAACCTCTACTTTTGGTGAGTTACAAGAAAATGGGCGCTTTGCTATTAGTGTACTAACAGATGATTTATTAAGACAAGATTTCTGGGGGGATTATGCAGGGCGTTTCAGTACTAGTAACCTCCTAAATTTTCCAGCAGGGGCTGGTAATGATTGTGTTGGGGGAGGTGTTAATAACAGAACTTTTCCCCTTGCTGTTGGGCACTTTAGAACAATTTGGGGGCAAACACTTACAGATGCAGCGCCCAATCCTTTAGGTTGTTTTGTTACCCCCACAGGAACTCGAACTAAAGATCAATCAGATGTTATCCAACTTAAACGGGTTATTGGTGCTCCAGTGGCAGTTCCTGTCGCAGGAAATTATTATTTAGATACTAATATGACGACAGGTGGTATTTATCAAGGTGGAGCTATTCCTGTATTGGAGAATGCTCGTACTTGGCTATACCAGCATCATGTATATTATGTGCGAGAGCAAAAAGTTGGTAATGATTATGTACCTTCCTTGATGCAAGGTCGCCTAGCCAATTTAACTATGAACTTTAACCCAGTGGTTGACGGTATAGAAGTAATTCGTTTCATGTATGGTGTTGATACTAATGGAGATGGCGTAATCAACTCTTACATTTCTGCATCAGGAGGAAATATGACCGACGCCTTATGGGATAATTCAGGTGGTTCGAGAATTTTAGCTGTTAAAGTTTATGTGCTGGCACGTAGTATTTTACCAGATAATAAATACGAGAATACCAGCACTTATCAAATGGGTGACTTTGCACTAACAGCAGATGATAATTATCGTCGCTTGCTTTTTAGTTCAACAATAACGTTATATAACGCGAGAGTAAACTAATGACAATATCTAATAGAGGTTCTCAAAGGCAAGAATACCGTAGAGATTATGTTGGTATTGCTCGTCATAAACAGCGCGGGGTAGTTTTAGTTGTCTCGTTAATTTTTTTGATTGCACTGACGGCAGTAGCCTCTGCATTAATGTTAAACACTACCACAGATATGAAAATGTCAGGGGCAAGTGAGATGCAAGTGGTTGCGAACCAAGAAGCCTTCGGAGCAATGGATGAGCTTATTTTTAGGCAAGTTCAGCATGGTGTTGGTCAAAGAAATGATTTTGCCCTACCTATCACCACATTTAGAGTTGATAAGGTGGTTACTGCTGATTTAACCAGCAGTAATGCCATGGGGAGTATCACTTCTGCAAGTATAGGTTTATTGAATAATCCATTAGTACTCGAGCACCCTTGCCCCCACTCAAGGTTAGCCTCTTCGGTACAAGTTTTTACTTGTAACGTACTCAGAGTACAAGTGACTAAACAATATGGTCGAAATAAAACAAGCACAGTACAAGTTAATTCAGGGATCGCTCAGCAGTTATTAAAATAAATGCTGAGTAATGATGAAATGCATGGGGATAAAAAGATGAATAAGTTTTTAGTTAAAAGTATGTCGGCATTAATACTCGCCACGGTATCAGGGATAACGTTAAGCGAAGATATTGACCTTTATATAAGTGATGTTGTTCGACAGGCAGGTAAGAGTACCAAGGTACTTATTATCTTTGATACTTCTGGCAGTATGGATGCGGACCATACCGTATCGGAAGCATTTGATCCTACTCAAACATACCCTGCAACAGATTCAGCCCATGCTTATAACAATGAAGCCTTATATTTCAATAAAGGAGGGATTGACAATAACACCACAATTCCTAGCGTACATAATGATGCTCGCAGATTTAGAGAAGTTGTTAATAGTTGTGAAACGTCAAAAGCAATCTTAGCGACTGAAGGCTTCTATACTGGTCGAGTTCGAGAATATACTTATAGTGGTCAGACTGGAACTTGGGGAGAAATCCGAGATAATAACGGCTTTAGTGGTATTGAAATAATAGACTGCGAAGATGATGCCTACATTGTTGATAGTAGCGGTGTTGTGATTAACCAAGGCTCTCTTGTGAATGCTGATGGTTTTGCTTCGGGTTATCCAGTGAATGAACTAGGAACGAAGAAAACCCCAATCTCTCATGATGATAAAGCAACTTCAACGAATGTTGATTGGTCTTCCTCTGGTCTGGTCACTATATATACGGCTAAGTATCTACGTTGGTATCATGGTCAAAGTGTTGGCACTGCCATAGAAAGCCGCATGGATACCGCTATAAAAAGCATGAGTAGTGTTATAAATACCACTCCTTCTGTTGATTTTGGCCTAGAAGTATTTAACTTTAATGCTGGTGATGGTGATGATAGCGGAAATGGTGGTCGTATTGCTTTAGGCATAAAAAAAATGACTGTTGATAATAAAGCTGACTTAATTGATATTATAAATAATCAACTAGCGCCTAATGGAGCCACACCACTGTGTGAATCTGTTTATGAAGCATCACAATATTTTGCTGGTGAACCAGTTGAGTTTGGTGATGATGATATAAACTATCCTTGGAACCCATATAATTACACAAAAAACACTCCTCCTATGGCTTCTGATATAGTCATAAATGGAAAATATGATAGCCCCTTTAACAACTGTGCCTCGAGTATTGCTCATATAGTATTAATCACAGATGGCGTACCAACAAATGATTTTAAAGCCGATAGTAAAATTACGGGAATGAAGACTAAGGTATTACGAGTTGATAGCGATGGTACTCCTGTTTATGATGCAGATGGTAACGCTATATATGATGAAAAAACGTTCACCGGTACATCCTTCCCCTCAGGAAATCATAATAACGATTATAGTTACTTACCGGCTCTCGCTGGCTGGATGAGTGAATATGATGTGAATGTTAATCTAGAGGGTAAACAAACCGTAGTAACACATACAATTGGTTTTAGTACTGGTGCTGATGCCGCCAAAGGTTTACTCACTGAGACTGCCAGACAAGGCAAGGGTCAATATTTCCCTGCGCATAGTGGCTTAGAGCTTACTCAAGCTTTGATAAGTATCCTCAATAAATTACCTCAAGCTAATGACAGTTTGACTTCAGCTTCTGTTGCGGCAAACAACTTTGATAGAACACAAACCCTTGATTCTGTTTATTATGCGATGTTTGAACCTCAAACAGGGGCTAGGTGGCAAGGAAATTTAAAAAAATATAAAGTTAAAGATGGAAAAATAACAGGTGTAGGTGGTACTGATGCTATTTGTGAAGTTAATGATCGTAGCTCATTTTGTCAAAATGCCCAAAGTTATTGGTCGCCTAGCGTTGATGGCGATATTGTTGGCAAAGGCGGAGTGGTGTCGTGGTTTAATAGTAAAGAGCCGACTGATAGAACAATCTATATGGAAGATGGTCCAGGGGCATTAATTCTTTTTAACCGAACGAATCTTGAAAATTCCTACACCGGTTCAGTTACTTTGGCAGGTGATTTAGGTGTCGCTGGACTTCTAGATGAAAATGGCGACTCTATTGAAAGTGAAGCCGTTGATGAGATGCTTGCTTGGGCGATAGGAGAAGATGTTGATGATGAGAATAATGATAGCGTATTTGATGATATGCGAGCAGATGTTTTTGGAGATCCGCTTCACTCCAAACCTTTAGTTGTTAACTATGGAACACCTAATGGTATTCGAATTATTATTGGTACGAACTCAGGTGCCCTGCACATGTTTGAAGATAGTGGCAGTTCAGTAAAGGAAAACTGGGCATTTATGCCAACAGAGTTTATTGATAATATAAAACCTCTACGTGACAACTACGCATCATCGAATAAGGTTTATGGCATTGATGGTGAGATCACTGTTCATTTAGACGACAAAGATGGTGACGGTATCATTAACGGTTCAGATACTGCGTGGATTTTCTTTGGTTTACGCCGTGGAGGCAGCTCTTATTATGCCGTTGACATTACCAGTCCAAACAGTCCTAAGTTGATGTGGCATAAACATAGTGGCTCAGATGGCTTTGGTGAGCTTGGGCAATCTTGGTCACAACCTAAAATTGGTTATTCAGCGCTTAATGCTACAGCAACAACAGCGAGCCCGGTACTTTTTATTGGTGGTGGTTATGATGTTAATAAAGATAGTACTGGCGTGGCTACTCCTGATAGCAAAGGCAGAGGGATTTACATGCTTGATGCTAAAACAGGGAAAATTCTATGGAGTACATTGGCGGAGGGAGGCATTACAAGTTTTGATGGAGTAGATAGTATTCCCTCAAGCATAGGCCTACTTGATAGTACAGGTAACGGTTTAATCGATCGCTTATATACGGGTGATACCGGAGGGAACCTCTGGAGAATTGATATGCCTACAGCTAAGACAAGTGATGTTTCAGTATTTAAGTTGGCAGAATTTGGCGGTGGCGTAGATGATCAACGCTTCTTCTATGAACCTACAATTGTACGTACACTTATTTCGGAGATTATAGAAACAGAGGTGGAAGATACTAGCGGTACTAAAAAAACGATCACTGTTCATCAGGAGATCCCTTATGATGCTGTTTTAATTGGCTCTGGAGATAGGTCTGACCCATTAGGTACTGATACTTCAGACACTCTTTATATGATTAAGGACAGTAATATCATTACACAAACATTCTCGGATAGTTTGACACCAGCAAACCCTAGTCCTACAACCGTCATCAAAGATGCACTGTACAATTATACTTATAACCCATTTAGTAAAACCACCACAACACATGAAAAAGAAACCTTGCAACGGGCTGTGAGTAAGACATCAGGCTGGTATATAGATTTGTTAGATTCAGGAGAGAAAACTACATCAGCTGGTTTAGTTATTAAAGGCTTTGCATACTTCACCACATACACACCTGCGCCAGATGGAACTGTTGTTGATTGTAAACCTCCTGAAGGGTCTGGATGGTTGTACGCGGTAGATCTTGCATTAGGTATTAGGAAGAATTTGTCACTTACCGATACCCGGGAAAATGATCCTCGGGTTTATAAAATAAACAATGATTGGTTAGGATCTCCAACTTTAATTGTGCTGCCTGAAGATGATGGCGACTCAACAACGGTAGATAAAGCAAGAGGGGACATTATTGTAGGTGACAAGGTTATTCCTGTCGATTTCTCTTTACAAACTATGCGCACCTATCTTTATAGTACGGAGAATCAATAATGGCTCAAAATAAAATTTTAGACAAAAAAATTAAGGGCTTCACGTTGATTGAGTTAATGATTGTTGTGGCTATTGTTGGGATTTTAGCTGCAATAGTATATCCCTCATACTCCGAATTTGTTGTGCATTCAGATCGGGGTGAGGCACAACGAGAGTTGGTCCGTTTGGCTAACTTACAAGAACAGCTATTTGTCGATAGGCGAAGTTATACTGCAGATATGACTGACTTGGGGATGGGGGCTGATCCATATATTACAGAAAGTGATAATTATAGTATTGGTGCGGTGACAGCTAATAATGGTGCTACTTATATTCTAACCGCCACAGCACAAGGTAGCCAAACTAGAGATACTGCTTGCAATATCTTAACTATTAATGAAGCAGGGCAGCAAGGCCCTGCTAACTCAGATTGTTGGGAGAAGTAATGATGAAAAATTCCAGTTTTATTAATTTTAATTCTACAATTGTAGCCTTCACTTTATTATCTTCATTTACCGCTGCTGCTGAAAAAAGCCACCGACAAATGTATGAAGACGCATTGGGGCAACAAATGCAGGTAAAATGTCTTGTTGAATACCGTGGTGGTGGTGATGCCATTCGCTTTGTCGTTGGTAGTTTTAATACCCCAAATCAGGCGAGAAAAATCCTGCAGGGCCGGACCTTTGGAAAAGGCGATAGTAAAAACCTAAAGACTGTATATAAAGTAAAAGAGTGTGTTGAAGAACATGTTCGTTTTTCAAGTGAAAAAGCTAAGCAGCTAGATAAGCCTTTGCTTAGGTAAATTGAAATAGACTATATCAGTTTATTCTAGCATTAAAAAAAATCCCCATGTAATTGGGGATTTTTTTTTAATATTCATTACGATCTTTGATTCAACGTATTGACTCAAGGTATTGATTGAATGCTTTTCGACCAGGTTAACAAAAGATTAGGTAACTGTTATGGACAAATAACAGGTAAACCTGTCCTGAATTCATCTTGACCGTTATGATCTGCATCAGTTGTTATATAAGTGCGTCCTAAGCCACTAACTACAATAGCTCGCCCTAGTGTCTTGTCACTGTTTGGGCAATATAAAAAGGTACTAGCAACGGTCGTTAAAGCGCCTGTAGGTGCAAACCTTATACTTGCTTGACCTGCATAGGTAATAACGTCATTCGTAGTGTTTGCTGGCTTAACTTTTAGTAGAACATCATCGGCAGCAAGGAAAGTTCCATTATTATTACTATCAACAAAGGCTGAAAGTTCGTTTTGCCAGTTCGCTGTGCATACGCCATTGTCTAATGGGCAAATAATGACATTCTGTTCAAATGAAACCGCGCCATTTCTTGCTGATAGCACCAAGCGATTAAGTTGACTAATTTCATTATCAATGCGCATTTTATCGATGAAGACGCCAAGGCTAGGTACTGCTATTGTGATCATAATGGCAGCAACTGCAATGGCTATCATTAGCTCAATGAGTGAAAAGCCTTTTGGCGATTTTTTTTTGTTATATATTTGTGGATTACTAGATTTAATAAATGAAGGTGACATTATAAAGGCCTAAGAGCTACAACTACTCTATTATTTATAACACTTTCACCTTAAATACGCTAGTAGAGGTTTCAAGGTGAAAGGGTCTATTTAGAACTTATCTCTATAAATATCAAGGTTGTATTAAATTTTACTACTAGGAACACTGGTAGGGCTGATATGTTCAATAGGGTAGCAACCTAAAACCTTAATAAAATTAGTAAAAGGCGTTATATCGTTAATTGCTTCTTGTAGCGCGAAACTTTTTAAATTTGCCTCTACATCAATATAAAACATTTCTTCCCACGGGCGCCCTTGAATAGGACGAGACTCAAGTTTACACATATTAATACCTTTTTCTTTCAGCACTAATAAACATTCAACTAAAGCACCGGCTTTTTGTCCTGTGGCCAGTATAATTGCTGTTTTTGCCGGAATCTGCTCAGCCACATCAACAGACTTTCTAGCAACGAGAATGAAGCGTGAGTGATTTTCTGTTTGGTTAGCAATTGATTGCTCTAAAGCATGCAATTGATACAAGTGACCACCTTCTTCGCTGCCAATAACGGCAATAGTATCATCTTGTAGTTCAGCAACTTTTGCCATAGCATCGGCAGTACTGTCACAATATTCAATACGAATACCGTTTTGTTTATCTAAGAAATTGCTGCACTGGGCAAAAGGTTGACCATGTGCATAAATTGTTTTGATTTTATCTAAGCTAGTATTTACTGAGGTTAGAAGACAATGCTCTATTGGTTGGGTTATTTCACCCACAATGGAAAGATTGGTATGTTGCAATAAGTCATACACCTCATTGATGCTACCAGAGCTTGTATTTTCTATTGGTAACATACCATAATCGACTTGGCCTGATTCCACCTGTTGCAATATTTCATTAAAGCTCTGACAACCAGACTCGATAATTTTTTCTGCTCGGCGTGAAAAATATCTATGGCTAGCAAGGTAGCTATATGATCCCTTATCACCAAGGAAGGCAACACTTACGGTTGGGACTTGAATATCGGGGTTGGCTAAACTTTGTAAATAAGCTTGCTGGTTTAATACCGAGTCTTCGATTATGGTTTGAAATACACTGGTAACGTAATGAGCATCTAAACCTAAGCTTTTACCATGTTTTATTAAGCGTATTAAAAGCTCTTGTTCACGTTGTTGATCGCGAATAGGACGAATTTGTTGTACCTTACTCTTTGCCACATTCAGTGTTAACGCACGGCGCTTAGCAAAAAGGGCTAATAAATCTTGATCTAAAAGAGTTATTTCTTGACGTATTTCATTTAAATCTAATTTTTCGCTCACTGGTTTGCCTTTTTATTGTTGGTGGTTTATTTTATCGAGTAGTTACTCTAGCTAGCTTAACCAAATGGTGTCAACTGTTTCCTTAGACGTTTTTTGTTAATCAGTCATCGTTAAGGAATGCATTGATAAACTATAGCGAAGCTACATACTATGCCTATTGCCCAAACAATGGATCTTAATAAGCCAAGGTTTAACAAATATAAAATGTTGTATAACACCCTGGCAATGATATGAACAACGGCTAGCGTTATTACAACAGGTTCAGTATTGTTTGTTATCACCGCTAACAAAACAGCAGGGGCAAAAAGAATCACCGACTCAAAAGCATTTTGATGTGCTGCAAGTGCGCGAGCACCAAAGCCAGTGAGCTTACTTTGTTGCTCTCTTGGATGATTATTGTTGTAGCCTCCTAGTTTAGTCATTGCATAGGCAACAGGGCCCTTGGCTAGTAGCGGTAAAAGCAGTGATGTAAATAAGCAAATAATTAATATTGTCATTGTTTTCTCTAATTTAATTTTAGTTGTGAGAGTTTTATTTCAAGCTTTCTAGTAACTGAGTAAAGTCAGCCTATAGACGGTTTCGCCAGGTAAAAATGGTGAAGCTATACCCAACTCCCAGTCACTATGCCCTTTACCATAATACGGACTCCATGGGTGACCTGACTGACTAGTTGGCATATGAAATATTCCATTCTCTTCATATCCAGGAGATACGACCATGCGCTCAGAAGCACCAAAGGTTTTACCTTGTACTCTTGGCATATAACTATCTCCAGCTAATGCTTTACTTGGCATATCTAACCAATACCCTAAAAAAGGCGCTGCACTACTTAATGGATGTTTAATGTCTGAGCTATTTTGTTGTCCCCAGGTAGCAGATTGTAAGTCTTGCTCTGTTGTCATATCAGATAAAGTGAGCGCCAATGCTTGAGTAAATAGTTTTTGCCAACTAGTTTCACTTAGCATTAAAAAATTGTCAGGTTGTTCAGTAACCAATTGCCAAAGTGGTACTTCAATCTGATGTTTTATACTTTTAAAGTTATAATTTTCATCAATATCTTTGAGACTTTTATTTAAAAGTGAAAAAACACTATCTCTAACATTTATTCGGAAGTTACGCACTAAGCGATAACTGACTGAGTCGATACTTGCTCTTAACTTTTCAGGGCTTTGTAACAATATCTTTATTTGTTGGAAGTCATTATATTGTGTGATTACCTCGTTGGTTAATACCTCGTCAAGCAGGAACTGTTGCCAACGTTGCAAAAATATAGCTTCATCATCTAAGCCTATGTTGAGTAAGGCTTGTTCATCAAATTGATTTAGTGTCTGCAAACGGGTGCTAATTTGTTTTGACCTAGCACCAAGGGCGTAACCACCATTACCTAACTTATCGAGCATCTCACCACCAACAACACGTGAATTTGCCGTCCATAACTTATGTTTTTCTGGGTTTTTAACACGAGGGTATTGGGCGGGTGTTAAATAGCCCTGCCAGCCATTTTCTCCTGAGCTCCATGAAACCGGTGTTTCGCCAGTGTCTCCAATTTTGTTTGGTATAGGCCCCATAATTGTCCAACCAATGTCACCGTTAGAGTCTGCCACCAGCATATTTTGAGAAGGAATACCTGAGTGTGCAGCAATGTTAAAGGCTTGCTCAACCGTTTTTGCTTGTTCCAATTGCATAGCGGCTAAGTTAATTGCTTCTTTATCGTGAGCAACCCAGCGATAAGCAATTGACTTACCTTGATGATCTTTACCAATGACGGGGCCCCAAATTGTTTCCTTCACAGTTATCTCTTGAGCTTCTTTTCCTTTAATAGCAATCACTTGTTTGTGAAAGGTAAAGTCCTTAAACCCCGTAGGAGTGAGGTATTGCCTTCCATCTTCATTTGTTGTTAAGACAATAATGTCACTATAGTCACCATAACTATTGGTAAAGCCCCAGGCAATATCACCATTACTTCCTATTACCATATTGGGGGTGCCAGGCAGGGTAGCGCCTGTAACTTTAATGTCTATTAAAGGTATGTTCTTATCAGAAAATTCAGCAGTAGGGTATTCAAATGAGGCACGAAACCATGTATTAGGAACACGAATGCCAAGGTGCATATCATTAGCTAACATGGCACTACCAGTAGCAGTCAATGCACCTGAAATGGCCCAACTGTTTGAACCGGGTAAATGATCCCCTTGGTATTTATCTTCTGTATGACTAGCTAGAGAGGTACTGATTTTATTGATAGCATTTATGTTAACGGCTGAATCTGAAGCTGAAGGCCAAGCTTCAGTAGGCATAGGGGATGAGTGTAGTCGACTACCATCTATAGCAGCATCCCATATGCTTCCTTTAGGATCTAAAAAAGCAAATACATCACCAGATAAAACAGCCTTCATCAATCCAAGGGTACGCTCGCGACTACCATCATGATATTGAAGGTCAATGTACATACTAAAGATAGTGAGAATAGAGTCTTCTTCACTCCACTGCACGGGCTCTTGTTGTAATAATAGGTATTCAAAAGGTGATGAGTATAAAAACTTCAATCCTTGATTTACACCTCGAGTGTAAGCCTTTAGCTGCTCGAGTTGCGATTGAGGCAAATGTGCAACGATTGTTCTTGCCCTATCGCGGAAGCGATGTCTGCGGATGGCTTTGTCATAATCAAGTGCTACAGGACCAAACAGGCTTGCCAACTCTCCTGCAGAATTACGTCTTAATAAGTCCATTTGAAAGAAACGCTCTTGCGCATGTACAAAACCTAAGGCGACTGAAATATCAGTTCTGCTTTGTGCTTTGATGGTGGCGATTCCTTGTTCATCCCTCTCAATAAACGCGGCTTTAGATAGGCCAAAGACAGTTTTTTTACCATCAAGTAGTGGTAAGGCGCTATCAACTTTACTGTAAATCCAAGTCAAAGCGGTCGCTAGCACCAATAAACTGATAAGTAGGAAGCCGGTAAAGAATTTTTTTATTTTATTCATGGATAAACAAGCTATATAAAATCGATATAGCAGGGTAACGCAAAATGCCTCCTGAGAGTATTTTTAGTTACTACTTTTTAAATGATAATAGGTTAACTAATAAATAAAAAATTTAGCTGAAGGCTGATTTTCTAAGGTGGGGTTTAGGTACTACTAAACTATGGTAATAAAAATAGTACTTTGATGGGCCGGTTAACACATTAATTGTTTATCTTTTCTGAAGCTTATTGACCAACATCAAAATCTTTTAGCTAAAACTTGGTGTACTACTGCTACATTTTTTTCTTATAACCTTAGTTTTAGATGTTGGCTTATTTTGTTCTACAAAGGCTTCCTTCGATGGAGAGGTTAAATACGAAATAAACTGATTGATTTTGTCGCTAACAATCATTGTGCTAGCAAAGAACTCATTTGACTGATTAACAACTGTCATTGCAATTTTAGTCTTGTTTTCACTTAATATCGTTGGATTTGATAGGATTAGACCCGTCGAGAAGCTGGTATCATATTGAGTTGATATTTTACGGGATACAGTACTGGCAGTATTAACACTATTATTACTCGTAAAGGAGCCAGTAAAGCTATTGTTTACATGTAAATTTTTAATGTTTATAACCGGTTTGGCAATTGCAGGTGAAACAGTCATCAATGCGATGAATGTTAACGTAAAACTAATGACTAATAACCTAACTGATTTCATTGCCCATATCCTTTTAGTTTTGTCTGCATTGAATTTTTGTATTGTATTACTGCGTGCTAACTAACACTTCATCTTTTATTCATGACATCGTAAATACAACTAAATTGTTACAATTGTTACTTTAATGTTTGTTTGCTTATTAAGCTAGCAAGTTGAGATAAGTTGCTTATTACACGCGGTAGACGACAAAGGTCATCGCGAAGAAGACTTTTGGGGTTACTCGGGGGCCATAAATTTAGATGTCCACGTATATGAACCGGTAAACTGAGATAATATTTCAAATTATATTTCAAAATATAAAAAATCGTAACAATTAGCTTATTTAGTTTACTAAATTCGATAGGTACCTATCAAAGTAAATAAAAATGACGCGACAGAAAATCATCTGTAGCGTCATCGTTCATAACATTACTGTTAGGGGTTAATGGTTTTTAAATTGAGTACAATTTAATTAAGCGCATCTAGCACAACCTAATCAAGCTTCGCTAAGTTTAACTCTGTTGCTGCTTTTTCGCTAAGCGGTATTGATGGAGAAGCGGCTCTGTATAGCCATTAGGTTGCTCAGCACCTGAAAATACCAAGGCTGCAGCTGCTTTAAAGGCAATACTATTGACAAAGTCATCACTCATCGCTTGATAGCTACTATCATCAGCATTTTGTTTGTCTACAATCGCGGCCATTTTCTCTAAACTCGCTTGTACTTGCGCTTTATTACAGATGTTATGTGTTAACCAGTTGGCAATGTGTTGACTTGAAATACGCAGGGTGGCTCTATCTTCCATTAAACCGACATCGTTAATGTCAGGGACTTTAGAGCAGCCAACACCATGATCAATCCAGCGAACAACATAACCTAAAATCCCCTGACAATTATTATCAAGCTCTTCATTAATTTCAGCTTCACTCCAATTAGTGTTTACTGCAAGAGGAATAGTCAATATATCATCAATATTGGCAGGTGGTCGCTGAGTCAGTTGGGCTTGAAGATCAAATACATTCACTCTATGGTAATGCAAAGCATGTAACGTTGCAGCTGTAGGTGAAGGCACCCAAGCCGTGTTTGCTCCGGCTTCGACATGATTTATCTTAGTGGCTAACATATTTGACATTTGGTCTGGAATTGGCCACATGCCTTTACCTATTTGTGCCTTTTGGCTAAAGCCACAAGCAAGACCTACATCGACATTATTATCTTCATAAGCACTAATCCAAGGTGTTAACTTTATATCCGCCTTTCTAGCCATAGGCCCTGCCATCATCGAAGTATGAATTTCATCACCTGTTCTGTCTAAAAACCCGGTATTAATAAATACCACACGATTTTTTGCTGCATATATGCAGTTTTTTAAGTTAACACTGGTACGTCTTTCTTCATCCATAATGCCCATTTTTACCGTATTACAGGGTAATGATAATGCGGCTTCTACCCGAGAAAATAATTTATCAGCAAAAGCGACTTCTTCAGGGCCGTGCATTTTAGGTTTAACAATATAAATTGAGCCTTCACTGCTATTACTATAAGTACCGTTACCATTTAAGTCATGTAGGGCAACCAATGAAGTGATCATGGCGTCCATAATCCCTTCAGGTACTTCATTACCATGACTATCAATAATGGCATTGTTCGTCATTAAGTGACCAACATTGCGGACAAACATTAAGCTACGACCTTTAATTGTGACGTTATCGCCATTAAGGGTTTGAACATTTAAGTCATCGTTCATAGTGCGAGTAATGGTTTGACCGTTTTTAGTCAGCGTTGCAGACAAAGTACCTGACATTAAGCCTAACCAATTGCGGTAAGCCAATACCTTATCTTTACCATCAACCGCTGCCACTGAATCTTCACAATCCATAATGGTGGTTAATGCAGACTCAAGCATGATGTCACTGATCCCAGCACAGTCTTCTTTACCAATAGCACTCTCATTGTTAAATAATATGTTTAAATGTAAGCCATGATGGGCAAGCATTAGCGACTCTGGCTTAGTAATACTGCCAGTAAAGCCAATAAACGCAGAAGGATTCTTTAAAGGGCTTTGCTGACCATCAGCCAGACTTACCATTAATTGCTGCTCGTTTAGATGATAGCTAATCGCTTGACTATGACTGCCCGTAACAAGTGGAAGCGCTTGGTCTAAAAAGTCTTTGGCAAAAGCGATAACTTTTTTACCACGTATAGGGTTGTATGCCTTTGTTGGCTCTGCGCCATTGTCACTACTTATCGCATCTGTGCCATAAAGTGCATCATATAAGCTACCCCAACGTGCATTAACGGCGTTTAGTGCAAAACGAGCATTCATTATAGGAACAACTAATTGTGGGCCAGCCATCAGAGCTAATTCATTATCTACATGACTGGTGTTAATAGAAAAGTCATCTACCGGAGGAACAAGGTAATCAATATCAGTTAAAAACTGTTTATAGTGGACAAAATCTAGTGGTTTGTTTTCTCGGTGGTATTTATCAATACTGGCTTGCAAGTCATCACGCTTTGATAAAAGCTGCTGATTTTGGGGACTTAACTCAGTTATGATACTGGAAAATTGTTGCCAGAAATGACTTGAACTTATCGAGGTTCCCGCTAGAGCTTCATATTCGATGAAGTCGAAAAGACACTGGCTTACCGTTAAATTTTCGATTTTTACTGTTGCCGCCATTATTATCCCCTTATTTTGAAAAACTTTATTCATTACCCATTAAGTTAATTTAGTTAAGCTTAAATCAAGAATGTTGAATTGAAAGTTTCTATTTTTGTCATCACTTTGGCCTTTATAGTGCCAATGGTGAACATTAAATAAATCTTAGTGATAATCCTATGGCTTATAATCACTGCTGGCAATAGTGCTTTTGTAGTGCAATTTGTCTAATTGGGTAGGTTTACTAGGAAACTGAATATCACTATTTTATTATGTCATTGTTTAAAATAGTTTTTTTTTGTGTTGTTCAAAGTGAAAGACTCAACAAATCAAATTATTGAGTCTTTCTATAATTGTCATTCATACTGTGAATAAAGGTCGATTAGTTGAAAAGCTCTTCTGAAAACTATGTGAAGAGTTGCTGTATTAGAGGGATAAGCCAAGGGCTTATTAGTGCAGTCAACAAGGCTGAAAAAATAAGTGCAACAGAGCTGTATGCTCCATGTTTAGCACTTTTTCTAACCAGTACGGCAGTGCCAATAACATGGCTAGCGCTACCAATGGCTAATCCTTGTGCTATTGGTGAATTCACGCCGATAAAGCTAAGCCATTTAGGACCTAATAAGGCGCCAAATAAGCCGGCAATTAATATTGCAAATGCTGTAATTGAGCTATCACCAAATAATTGCTCAGTTAGGGTCACACCAATGGGCGTAGTAACTGATTTTAATGATAAAGCGACAGCAATGTCAGGTGCTTTGATTAACAACATCGCCAGTACATAACTTATTGAAATAACCAGCGTAATACTTAGGGCTAAAATGGCAGTCATTTCACGCCAACAAAAGCGTATTTGGCTAAGCTGCTGATAAAGTGGAAAGCCCAGTGCAACAATCGCTGGCTCTAATAATAAGTTAAGTAGTTGAGTTGATTTGATGTATTCTTGGTAGTTCACCTCAAGCAATAACAGCATAGGCACCAATACACTGATGCTAATCAACATGGGGTTTAGCCAAATGGATTGCCATTTTTTCTGCAATGTCGCTGCCAATTGATAAGTGGCTACTGTTATTATGGTCATCATAATACTAGCTAAGATGAGGTTATTAGCAATAAAAGAAGACAGCATTATGATGTGCCTTTGGTTGGATTAGTTTTGTTATTCGTTACGAGATAACGCTCACTTAAGTAACCAATAATGGTGAGTAAAATAAGGGTGGTCGAACATATAATGAAAACTAATGCTATACCGTGTTCTTGTATCAGCTGAAAGTGGTCAATTATGCCCATACCAGCCGGTACTAAACATACGCCCATATGCTTAATAAGCCATTGATTAGCTAGTGTTACTTTTTGTGGGCTAAACCAATTGAATTGCAAGAAAACAGCATAAATAACCATGCCGTATAAACTGGCAGGTAAACCAGCTAACAAGTAGTTAGCCAGTTTCCCTAACAATAAACATATACTGATTGCAAAAAGGGTATAAAGCACATTCTTCATAAATAATACCAATTTGATTAAATTTCTTCCCTACTCAGAGCTACATTGATGAGCTTAGAACAAATAAAATTTGTTAAACATAGTTATTCTATATTTCATTAGTTTTGTGATGTTATCAGTTTATCAATGAGCTCCCAAGGGGCGAGTTTAAAAGGTTTATATACTGCTTTATTGATTTTGATAAGGGAGTAACCATTATCTACAATCAATGCATTGCCTCTAAACCTTTTAATTCTCGCGGAGTGGAAAGAACTTAATCAACTTGGTATCGGTTACATAGTCTCCTGACATTTTTTTGCTGCTGCTATGACTAGTTGCCTAAACCAAATATGGCTAGCATCGTGATGTAATAGCGGACTCCAGATCATTTTCAACTCTATCTCGGGAATATCAAAAGGTGGTTTGATAATCGTATAATTACTATCATTTTTATGAAGTTGAGCTGCTTTTGTTGGCAGTGTAGCGATTAAGTTATCTTCATATGCCAATTGCATGGCTACATGGTAATTACGAGTAAAAACTTTGATATCTCGTTTTTTACCTAAGCGAGCTAAGGCTTCATCAACCCAACCAAGCTTCTGCACATCTTTAGGATCCATGCCTACGCCAACACCAAAGCCGGTTTTAGAAACCCAGACATGTTTTGCGCCTAAGTATGCGTTAAGGTTAAATTTACTTACCAAGGGGCTGTCGGCACTTAATAAACAAGAAAAAGAGTCTCGCCAAATAGCTTTTTGATGAAAAGATTGTGGCAATTCGTCAAATCGATTAATAGCCATGTCAATTTTTCCGGCTTCAACATCATGAAACGTAACATCACTAGGTGTCATTATATCAAGCGTTATATTGGGAGCTACTTCATTTAAAGCCTTTAATAACGTAGGAATCAAGGTGGATGCAGCATAGTCGCTGGCCATAATTCTAAAAACCCGTTGGCTTTTTAGTTCGTTAAATTCTTCTTCTCCTTGCAAAGCTTCTTCTAACTCGAGCAATATTTTACGAATACTAGGTGCTAAAGCGCGAGCACGCTCAGTTGGCACCATGCCATCAGACGTACGCACTAAAATGGGATCGCCAAATAAGGTTCTAAGTCTTTTTAAGCCATTACTCATAGCGGGTTGTGTAATGTTAAGTTGGCTTGCTGCCCGGGTAACATTTTTCTCGCGCAATAATACGTCTAAATAGATAAGTAAATTTAAATCAATTTTTGAAATATTCATGTCGTTAATGGCACTCTCGATAAATATAAGTCAGGTATATATAAGCTAAGTGCAGGGCTAATTCAATGCTTTTTTACCCTGTAGTTGATAAAAAACCTTCAAAATAGTTGTTAAATAGTATTTTGTATTCACTGTATGAATGGCGGCAATAGGAATTATATATTTCAAAAATGATTGAGTGGTGGGTTATTGTTTTTGTCGTCCAGTGTGAAAGCTTACTTTTATAGATTCACTCAGTAGATTCAGGTTGAAGGTTTCCCCCCTGAAGTTACTCGGTGAATTTCTATGATGATGCAAGTAGCCAACAGCCAAACAACTAATAACTATTTTATCTACAACAAGACTTTTGGAGAATGTTATGTCTAACTATCAAAGTGCAATAGAAGCGGTTCAAGCGATTAAAGCAAATGCAGGTAGCTCTTGGGATGCTATAAACCCAGAATCTGTAGCTCGTATGCGTGCACAGAACAAATTCAAAACGGGTTTAGAGATAGCTCAATACACGGCAGATATTATGCGTCGCGATATGGAAGCTTATGATGCTGATAGCACTAAATATACCCAATCTCTAGGTTGCTGGCACGGTTTTGTTGGCCAACAGAAAATGATTTCTATCAAGAAGCATTTTGAGGGTAAAACAGATCGTCGTTATTTATACCTTTCTGGTTGGATGGTTGCTGCACTTCGCAGTGAGTTTGGTCCACTTCCTGATCAGTCTATGCACGAAAAAACTTCTGTAGCTTCTTTAGTTGAAGAGCTTTATACCTTCTTACGTCAAGCTGATGCACGTGAACTAGGCGGTCTGTTCCGTGAACTAGACAAAGCCGATGGCGCAGATAAAGCCGCTATCCAAGATCAAATTGATAACCATGTTACTCACGTTGTGCCAATTATTGCTGATATTGATGCTGGTTTTGGTAATGCTGAAGCGACATATCTAATGGCTAAACAAATGATTGAAGCAGGTGCTTGTGCTCTTCAAATAGAGAACCAAGTTGCTGATGAAAAGCAATGTGGTCATCAAGACGGCAAAGTTACCGTGCCACATGCAGATTTCCATTCTAAGATCCGTGCATTACGTCATGCTTTCCTTGAGCTAGGTATAGACAACGGAATTATCGTTTCACGTACAGATTCAGAAGGTGCAGGCCTTACTAAAGAAATTGCGGTTGTTAAAGAGCCTGGTGATCAAGGTGATATTTATAACTCTTTCTTAGATGTTGAAGAAATAGATGTATCACAAATGGCTGAAGGCGATGTATGTTTCAACCGTGACGGCAAACTTGTTCGTCCTAAACGTTTACCTTCTGGTTTATACCAATTCCGTCAAGGTACTGGTGAAGAACGTTGTGTATTTGATAGCATCGAAGCCATTAAAGCGGGTGCTGACTTACTTTGGATTGAAACGGCAACTCCTAACGTTGCTGATATCACAGCAATGATGAACGAAGTACGTAAAGAAATTCCAAATGCTAAGCTGGTTTACAACAACAGCCCGTCATTTAACTGGACACTAAACTTCCGCCAACAAGCATTTGATGCCATGGTTGAAGCAGGTGATGATGTATCTAGCTATGTCCGCGCAGATTTAATGAATGTTGATTACGATAACTCTGAATTAGCTACAGCAGCAGATGATAAGATTCGTAGCTTCCAAGCGGACACCGCGCGAGAAGCCGGTATTTTCCATCACTTAATCACACTTCCAACATATCACACCACAGCATTGTCTGTTGATAACCTAGCTAAAGAGTACTTTGGTGATGCGGCTATGCTTGGTTATGTAGAAGGTGTACAACGTAAAGAAATTCGTCAAGGTATCGCCTGTGTTAAACATCAAAACATGTCAGGCTCTGACATGGGTGATGATCATAAAGAATACTTTGCCGGTGAGAATGCTCTTAAAGCAGGTGGCGCGAATAACACCTCTAACCAGTTTAGTTAGTCTCGATTAGTTCCCGAACCAACTAATGAAAAAACCAGCCTTACAGCTGGTTTTTTGTTTTTACTCTTTATTCATTTGTAATACTACTTTATAGCTATAAATACTTATAAAATAGCCAATAAAAAAGGCTGTCTTCATAAGTGAAGTACAGCCTTTTGTTTAAGTAACTTTACTGATTAGAAGCTATAAACTAAAGTCACTGACGTTTCGGTATTAGTATTTTCGAAACCTGTTTCTACTTCAGTATCATGTTCAACAAGAAAAGAGAATTTGAACTGCAAAGACTCAATTAACTTAGTTGTTAATGATGTTTCTGAGCGATAATAGCTATTTTTTTCAGATTCAACCGCTTGCTTTGCAACGAAATATTGTTTGAATTCAACAAAATCATTAATTTGCTTGGTATATAATGCTTGAGCTTGAACGATTGCAGCTGTTTCGCTGTACTCTTCCATTGCTAATGTTGTTGCTGTAGCAGCTTCTGCACGAATTACATCGTATTTTACACCAGGACCGATATCTGCGAAGAAAGAACTTGTCTCAGTCTCCCACCAGTGACGACCCCAACCAAGTGAAGCAGATGTTTGATAGGCAAAACTGTTAAACTTATTTTGTTGATAAAAGGCACTGCCGTAAAGGTAGTTTTTGCCACCTTCTTCTAATGAGTAATTAGACTGACCCGCGATATCCCACTTGTTATCAGTGCTTTCAAAAACATCATTGCCATTTTCATCTTGAGTTTCAATCTTTTTGGCAATAGCGTTAAAGGATAGTAAATTTAACCATTGGTCTTTTTCATGTTTGAGGTTTATGCCAGCTTTGATATCGCCACTTTTAGTATTACCGGTTTTAAACAAGAAACCTAATTCAGCAGAAACAGTTAACGCTGGTTTCTCCTCAACAACAGCGTCTTCAGCTAATGCGTACTGGCCAGTAAAAGGTAATAAAATAAGTGCTGCGGCTGCGATTTTAGATTTCATATTCATCCTTAAAAAAGAGTTTTAATTGATTACTTTATTAATGGAGTAATCGATGGAGTAATTTTTCCGCGATCCTATCAAATTTTCTATCAATAGCCAACTTGTAAACGCAGTGTTAATTACAAAAAGCCAATAAAACTTTACTTTAATTGCTTTTATTGGCTTTTTCATGTGATTTGGCGACAAGTAGTTGAAATCTTTATTTCATCATGAGCACTTTATCGCCAAGGTGTAGACCCGAAATTATGGCTACCATTCCTTGTTTATTGGTTTTACCTAAACGAACAAAGCGGCGTTGCTTTTGTCCTTCTTCAAAAACATTTACAAAATCAAGCTGGCCAACATGAGTAATGCTATCACTGGGCACATATAGGTTAGTACTTTTCCCTGCTGGAATAAGTAAACGTGCATACATACCCGGTAATAAATTTTCTTGATAAGGCAAGCTCACTTTAATTAAAAAGCTGCGAGAGCCAGTATTCGCTGCAGGGACAATTTCCTCTACAAGTCCTGATAACCCCTGTTTAATGGACGGTAATTCAACGGTAATGCTTTGTCCTTGTTTTAATGTCAGGGCGAGTTGTTCACGTACTTGTGCTTCAACACGTAAAGATAACGGGTTGTATAATGAAAGTAATTTACTTCCTGCTTGCGCGGTATTGCCTGGCTCGGCAAATCGGTCAACTATTTTACCGCCAATTGGCGCGCGAAGCGTTGCATAGCCTAAGGTAGTTTTTGCCTGCGTTAAACCTTGTTTGGCAGCGGTTAATTCAGCGACGATACTTTGATAGTCAGCTTTACTGCTATCTAAATCAAACTGAGAAACAATGTGTCTTTCAAATAGTTCCTTAGCACGTTGAAAATTCTTTTGAGCTTCGGTATGCCTAACTTGTACAGCTTTGATTTGTTCACTAGCTTCAATCACTCTTGAGGCCAAATCTTTACTCTCCAATGTGAGTAGTATGTCGCCCTTATTAACAGTATCACCAGCACGTACATTGATTGTATCGATGCGTGCGAGCAACCTAGAGGAGATGATGGTTGTGTATTTGGCTGTTATGCTAGCTGCGACCCCCTCAAAAATGGTTTCCTCACTTGCCTGAACAGTGAAGTGATTAGTGTTAGTTGTTGATGTTTGTTTATCAAAGCTGGGGATAACTTTATCGTTAAATGAGCCTGCTAACCAAGCAACCATAATAAGTAGGGCTACAATGGCAACTACGGGTAACATCACTTTTTTCACTGAGCCACTTTGTTGAATATTAATTTTATTCATTATAAAACCTTAGAATTGTCAATTACCGGACTATTGTGCAGGTTCGTTTTATTACTTGTGTGATCAAACACTAATGAATAAACAATAGGAACAACGAGTAAGGTAAATACAGTTGAAGAAATAATGCCAAAAATAATGGCTATAGCGAGCCCACTAAATACAGGGTCGAGCGTTATAATTAAATTGCCTAACAAGGTGGTTCCTGCAGTAAGCAGAACAGGTCGCATTCTTACTGCACCAGCTTGAATCAATGACTCCTTAATTGTGGCGCCTTGTTGTTGAGCTTGACTGATAAATTCGATTAAGATCAGTGAATTCCTTACCACTATACCGGCTAGAGCAATCATGCCTATCATGGCGGTGGCGGTAAACAGTATTGGCTCAGGTGCATTGGCAACCTGACGTTCACCAAATTGATTTAACAAGAAAAATCCTGGCATAATGCCAATAACGGTTAATGGAATAGCCGACATTATTATGCCAGACAACGCCGCGGATCCTGTTTGAATACGTAATACGATATAAATAGCGAGTAATGCAAAAGCAAAGGCTAAACCCATATCACGAAATACCCGAATAGTTATACGCCATTCACCTTCTCCGCTCCAAGATAGTTGAATATCATTGGGTAATTGCCAAGCCTGTCCACCGCCGTTGGATAAAAAAGAGCGGTCTTGCCAATCGCTACCATCAGTTATATTTTGTCCCGTACTATTTTCTGTGCTGTCTTTGGTATTATTGGCATTGGCATTGTCATTGTTCACCATGTCACTACTAATATCTGCGATGACTTCTCCTGGTGTTCTGCCTGAGATCTCTGCAGTTACATAAACGACCGGTTTCAAGTCCTTATGGAAAATAGCTTTATCACTATTTTTCTCAACAAATTCACCAAGTTCACCTAAAGATACTAACGACTGTGGCGCCATATCTATTCCTAGTGGTGTACTATTTTGCACTATGCCTGCTTGTCCTTTAAGGGATAGTCGGTTGAAGTCACTCAGTGATTGACGCTGCTCTATGGCCATTTTGATATTAATCGGTAATGCAGAGGCCTCATTATCAAGGTGTAAATAACCAGCGATTTCGCCTTTATTGGCAACCCCAATGGCTTGATTGATACTACTGGTTGATATGCCGGATAATGCTGCTTTTGTTTTATCGGTAATAAAGCGTAATTGTTTTTGCTTACTACCAACGCTTGAGTCTACTTCAACCACATGAGGCTCTAGCTTTAGACGTTTTTCAACAATGCTAGCGGCTTGTCGTAAAGACTCATATTGGGTAAGTTCATCACCATAGAGCTCAGCTACTAGAGTGCTTAACACAGGCGGACCAGGTGGTACTTCAACAACACGAATATTGACTAGGTTGTTGTTACCTGCACCAGAATATACACCTTCATTTATGTTGAGTTTTAAGTCAGTTATATGCTCCCTTAGCCTTAATACTATGGCGTGTGACTGATGTTCACGCTCACTCTTATCAAGTAATAGTACTCTCAAATCGGCTAAGTAAGAAGCATGGCGCTGGTAATATTGTCGAACCATGCCATTAAAGTCGATAGGTGAGGGCAAGCCAACATAACTTGCAACCGCGGTGATTTCAGGGAGGCTTTGTAATGACAGAGAAACTCTTTTTGCCATGGCTGCTGTTTGCTCTAAGGTGGCACTTTCATGCATATCAATAATAATTTGAACTTCATTTTTATTATCAAATGGCAACAATTTCAGCGGGACCCAGCGCATAACGGGTAACATCGCGGCTAATATAAATAAAACTAATACCAAACTAAGAACGGCTTTCCCTTTAGCGCGGCTATCAAGTAATGGCGATAATAGTTTGCGATATAAACGCTGAAAACCCTGCTCTCCAACCACCTCTATATTTGTTGACGTGCTAGGTTGTGGTTTTTCCTTCGGCTTAATAAACTTGGAGGCCAACCAAGGTGTTACCAAAAAAGCGACTAATGTTGAGCTAATAACACTTAACGGTACATTAAATGCCATGGGTGCCATATAAGGCCCCATCATGCCGGTAATAAAAGCCAGCGGAATAAATGCAAGTACGATAGTGACGGTTGACATCAATAAAGGCACACGAATTTCATTGATTGCGGCAACGATGGCTTCACTGACATTGTTATTGCTTGCTTTGCCCTTAATCTTTGCTAAATATCGCTCGATGTTATCAACACCTGTGATGGGATCGTCAACTAATAAACCCAGCGATAAGATCAAGGCAAACAGGGTTACCCGGTTAATGGTATAACCAAAAGCGAGATCTAAAGATAAAGTAATGCCATAACAAATGGGTACCGCTAAACCGACCACTAAGGCAGATCGCCAACCTAAAAAAACACCAATAAATACCACAACAGTAAATACGGCAAAGGCCAAGCTGGTGGTTAAGTTATTGACTTTTTCATTAGCGGTTTCACCATAATCACGTAATACTTGCACTTCAACATTGGCTGGGAAAATGTTTGTTTTTAATTGTGCTATTTTTTTGTGTACTGCTTTGGCAACCGTTACGGCATTACTACCTCGTTGTTTGGCAACACTAATAGTTACCATCGGATGATCGGCACTTTCACCTTGAGCACTACTTGCTGAAAAATCAAGCCATGTATAACTGACTTGTTCTGCGGGACCATCGATAATATTGGCAACATCTTTTAACAAGATAACACTGCCATCTATTACCCTTATGGGCATCTGTTTTAACGCGTCAATGTCTCGAAAAACATCACCACTTTCTACCGCGATTGATTGATTTGAAAGCGTCAAGTTACCATGGTGTGAAAGCGTATTTGAGACACTTATTGCGTTAAATATGTCACTGATAGCGACTTTTCTCGCGGTCATTTTCTCAGGGCTGATATTTACTTGTATTTGTCGAGTGCGGCCGCCAACAATATTAACTTCACTGGTATTATCTATCGCTTGTAAGAACGTGGTAACTTCTTCAGCAAGTCGTCTTAAAGCAAAGTCATCAACCGCTTTTTCATCAGTGCTATATAAAGCCAACATAATAATAGCAACGTCATCGACTTCAATGGGCTTCACTCGCCAATTACTGACAATAGCGGGAATTTTTTCAGTATTAGAATGCAATTTATTGTAAGTATTAAGTAGTGCATGTTCACGGTTTTCGCCAACATGAAAGCGAAGTGTGACCACGGATTGACTGTTATTTGTTACTGAGTAAACATGCTCTACACCGCGCACTTGAGAAAGGAGCTTTTCTAACGGGGTTGTCACCAATCGCTCGACTTGTTTAGCATTAACACCTGGAGCATCAACAACGATATCTATCATAGGCACAACTATTTGCGGTTCTTCTTCACGAGGAGTGAAGTTAAGGGCTAATAAGCCAGCTAAAATTGATACAACTAAAATAAATAACGGGATTTTACTGTTTAGTACCTTACGCAATGATTGCGAGGTAAAGTTATTAGCATTCATGATAATTAATCCTGCTGAAGCGCTTCATCACTTTGCTCGGTATGACAAAACTTCTCATGTAAGACCTTTAGCAACTCTTCAATTTTTGGGTTGGCAATGCGATAGAAAATTGTCTGTGATTCACGTCTTGTTGTTACGATATTATTTTCTCTTAACTTGGCAAGGTGTTGAGATAACGCAGATTGAGAAAGGTCGATACGTTGATTTAAATCTCCGACAGTGAGCTCACTGTCACTCAAACAACAAAGGATCATTAGTCGATAAGGATTGGATAGCTGTTTTAACATTCCTGCCACTTCTTGGGCGTTTTCTAGTAAGGCTTGTTGTTCTGTTTTCATAATACATCCACGAGGTTCTATATGATTTTAACTTTATACTTGTTTTCTAAATTAGTAAAGACTAATATATGATTTATTAGCAAATACTAATGTAAGGGCTAGTAATTGTTAATGAAAAAAAGTGAGGCCTATTATTAGCGCTAACTATTCCCTTATACTTTTGAGGAAAAAGACATGACTATCAACGAAGCACTGAGACTTATCGCTGGCACTATGGTTTTATTATCACTTTTTTTAGCGATTAACTATTCACAAAACTGGTTATGGTTTACCGGCTTTATTGCTGTTAACTTAATACAGTCATCACTTACTAAATGGTGCTTGATGATGACTATTTTAAAAAATATTGGTTTGAAAGATAATAAAACCAATAACTTCCAATAACTAAACTTAAGCAAATTCATTTAATCAAGTTGAGAAATAACCATGTTAAAAACAATACCTGATGTAATAGCGCAAGCGAAAGTTGCGTTAACCCTAGTCTCTGCAGAAGAGGCTGTACAATTATCACAGCAGAAAAGTGGCCTGATCATTGATGTGCGTGAACCCAGTGAATATGCTGAGAAGTCAGCAAAGGGGGTAATTAATATTCCTAGAGGTTTGTTGGAAATGAAAATGCTGAAAATGCACCCACAAGAAGATTTTGCCATATTTATTCATTGCGCAACGGGAGCTCGTGCTATTTTCTCAGCAGAGCAATTAAAGCGTGTTGGTTATACTGATGTTTCAGTGATCACCTCAAGCCTTGATGATATTTGCAATGCTTGTGGTTAATCAATACCTTGGCTAAGCAGTTAAATTGAATAGTTAATATCGATAAATTTTTGGAGTGAACGATGGCAAAGCCTGTTGTTATAGATTATTACAGTGACGTTTTATGTGTTTGGGCGTGGATAGCACAGCGTCGTATAGATGAACTCAATGATACATTAGCGGGTAAAGTTGAGCTGCATTATCATTATATTAATGTGTTTGGTGATGCGGTAAACAAAATACCAACACAGTGGCAAGAAAAGGGCGGGTTTTCAGGCTTTGCAAAACACGTTATCGACTCTGCTGCACCTTATCCCGATGCGCCAATTAATGCTGAAATCTGGCAAAGTGTTCGCCCTAATACCTCAGCCAATGCACATCTAATACTTAAAGCGACTGAATTGAGCTATGGCAAAGAAAAGAGTATTGAGTTGGCGCTATTAATACGAAAAGCCTTCTTTGTCGATAATCAGGATGTTGGAGAACTCAAGGTATTGTTTTCTTTAGTTGAGTTAGTTGGCCTTAACGTTGAGCCAGTGAATAAAGCACTTAATGATGGTAGCGCAATGGCATCCTTAATGGCTGATTATCAGCAAGCCAAAACACTGTCGTTAAAAGGAAGTCCTTCATATATCATTGATAATGGCAGGCAGGTACTTTATGGGAATGTTGGTTATCGAGTATTGTTAGCCAATATTGAAGAACACATAAATCAGCCAGTTGAAGAAGCAAGTTGGTGTTAATTGATGTTTTGAATTACATTTGAAATTAACTGAGCGCAATGCGCTCAGTTAAATTTAGCGACTACCTTTAACTGAAACATTGCAGTCTTACAGCCAGTCGGGCAGGGTATCTTGTTTAATCACGTCTTCATAGCTAGGTCGCTTTCTTACAATCGAAAACTCACTGCCCTTAACCATGACTTCTGGGGCAAGCATACGAGTGTTGTAACTCGATGACATAACCGCGCCGTAGGCGCCACTGCTCATAATGGCAATTAAATCACCTGACTTTGATTTATGTACTTGTCTTGCTTTGGCAAAGGTATCACCAGTTTCACACACAGGGCCAACCACATCATAGGTGGTCAATTCACTATCTTGTTTATTTACCGCAATAATTTGGTGGAAAGCTTCATACATACTGGGCCTGATCAAATCATTCATACCCGCATCAAGCATCAAGAATTGACGTTCTTCGCCCGTTTTTACAAAAACCACGCTAGAAACAAGTATGCCAGCATTTCCTAACATTGAACGACCAGGCTCGATAACTATTTTACAGCCAAGGTGGCCTAATTGGGCTTTGACTAAATCGGCATAGGTTTGTTTGTCCGGGATAACTTCATCTGCATAGGTGATACCCAAACCACCACCAACATCAACAACAGTAATATCGTGACCGTCTTCTCGTAATTGACAGACGAGTTCAGCAATGCGTTGGTAAGCTTCCTCAAAGGGAGCTAGATTAGTTAATTGAGAGCCAATATGAACATCAACCCCTTGTACTTTAATACCCGGTAGCTCTGCAGCGCGATTGTAAGCAATTCGTGCTTTTGAAATAGGTACACCAAATTTGTTTTCAGCTCTGCCGGTAGAAATCTTGGCATGAGTTTGTGCACAAACATCAGGATTAATACGAAAAGCCACTGCTGCCGTTTTATTAATATCAGTCGCTACTTTAGATATAAGCTCTAATTCTGGCTCAGACTCAACATTAAATTGAAAAATGCCTAAAGACAAAGCGTAATTGATTTCTTCTTCGGTTTTAGCGACCCCAGAATACACAATTTTATTTGCTGGAATGCCAGCAGCTATTGCACGGCGAATCTCGCCCATAGAAACAACATCGGCACCTGAGCCCAGTTTGGCTAAGGTAGCAAGTACCGCTTGATTACTGTTGGCTTTTACCGCATAACAAACAAGAGCATCTTGCTCACTAAAGGCATCTTGGTAATCTTGAAAACTCACCTCAATGGCTGAGCTTGAATAACAATAAAAGGGTGTTTGCACTTGTTTAGCGATATCACTAACAGCGATGTCTTCAACAAACATTTCATGATTTTTGTGCGGAAAGTAGCTTACAGGAGTCATAGATTAATCATTCGATTTTGAACTGAGATATGTAGCTCAATTTATGCTAACTAGTCCTACTATTCAAGGGAAGTAATGTAATAAGGTTAAGGTAAAAAGTTATAGCTCATAACAACTCATTTTATTGCTCCTGTTGGATTTAAGTGTTGCAGCACGAACAAGCAATACGCATAAACCCATCCGTGGGGCTCTACACAAGCATCCATGCTTGTGAAGTTTGCTTTTATCGCATCGGCAACACTTAGGGTTTATTAACAATTTAAATTCGTAATAACATTTAACTTTAACCAAAAAACTCTATATTGATTAACGTTAATGTATCTAAATTTACTCGCTAAGCTGAGCAAGGGCTGAGTGTAATTGGTCAAGCAGCTCTGAGTTACTAATAACTTGTTTTTCACTATCAAAATTATCAAAGAAACTTGGAATAGAGATACTCGCTTTTACGTCCCCTGCAAAATAAGGTGCAGAGCCTGTTGCTGCAGTTAATACTGTATTGGCACCACCTGGCCCTGGTGATGTTGCGAGTAATACCATAGGTTTGTTCTGAAATAATTTTTGGTCGATGCGAGAAGTCCAATCAAATAAATTTTTATAAGCAGCAGTGTACGAGCCATTGTGCTCGGCAAATGAAATGATAATGGCATCAGCTTGACCTAATTTAGCGTAGAAAGCTTTAGCTTGCTCTGGCTGGCCAAGTACCTCTTCTTTATCTTGACTAAATAATGGCATCTCATAATCATTGATATCTAAGATCTCTACTGTCGCACCATCAACTAACGAGGCGGCGTATGTTGCTAATTGTTTGTTAATAGATTTTGAACTGCTGCTAGCTGCAAAGGCTAATAATTTCATAATGATGCTTCCTTTTATATCTAGGGTAAGATTAATATTTTGGCTAAACAGTTTTGCTTAGACTTAAGATGAAGCTATTATATACCTACAAGTAAACGTAATTAATCCCCTAATAAGAGAATTACTTTTTCCATATGACTCATAATGATGATACTAAGCTCTTTGATGGCATGGTGATTTTTACCCAAGTAGTTACCAGCGGTAGCTTTTCAGCAGCAGCTATAGCAACCAATCACTCAAATTCTTACATCAGTAAAGAAATCAATAAACTTGAGGCAAGAGTTGGCGTAAGGTTGTTAAACCGTACTACCCGCTCTATTAGCCTAACTCCAGAAGGACAGGCTTACTTTGAACAGTGTCAGCAATTAGTATTTGATGCACAAGATGCGGTATCACTTTTAACGCAAAGTCATATAGAGCCAAAAGGTTTACTTAAGATAAGTTGTCCAACGTCATTTGCCGAAAGTCATTTGCAAGAGGTCGTGTCAGATTTTATGCTGCAATATCCTGAGGTTAATCTAGTCTTAGATTTAAATGACCGACAGGTTGACCTGGTACAGGATGGTTTTGATCTCGTGATAAGAGCTACCGATAAACTGGCTGAATCAAGTTTAGTTTGCCGTAAGATCTACAGTTGCAAGGGCTATACAGTGGCATCTCATGATTACCTTAAACGCTTTGGTATACCGTTGAATCCTGAGCAATTGAGTGAACATCAATGTATTTGTTACAGTAATTTAAAGCAACCGAGTAAATGGCTTTTTAGTCATCCTAATAGTGAAGATACATATATAGATGTCAATGCTAAGTTGTTATGTAATAGCGCAAGTATGGAGTTGGCTATGGTGCTGGCGGGACATGGCATATGTCGATTACCTGAGTTTGTTATGGAACAAGCACTTGCAGATCATACATTAGCCATATTATTCCCTGAGTATAATTCTCCGACCATTGACGTTTACGCTATTTACCCGAGTAGAAAACACTTATCACCCAAAGTGCGTTGTTTTATCGACTTGTTAGTCCAAAAGATGCCGAAAAATCATTAAACTACCTTCAATATAACTACTTTCAATATAGGTTAGTGGTATTGTTTTGCTGAATTTATGCACTGTATTAATAAGCGATGGAAATCAATAAGTTCTCTGTCTAGGGCTGTTTCAGGTAAAAATAGCTGATATCCAAAGGCACTCTGTAGCACCGTACAGTGATGAAAGAATGCCGCAAGTGGGCCTTTAAGTAACTCCCCGGAAGGCAACTCAAAAGGCTCGAAACATAGTTGGCATTGTTCTAGCGTAAGCAGTTTCTGCTTAATGGCAAAAGCGAGCAGAGGTTTTTGTTCATGGATTAATCGGTTGGCTAAACGCGGTGATATCTGATTAGTTAAAGAAGAGAGTTGCATTAAGCCAATACCAATATAAGGTAATTGTATTTGTTCAATACCATAAGTTTCATAAATTAATGAAATGCGCCGTATTTGTCGCCATTCTAGTTGCCAACGGCCATATCGATGCTGATACTTAATTTCTTTAGGGGTGAGCACTAAGCTAAATGTAGGTTGTAAGTATTTAGCTAAACCAGTAATAAAAGTAACGAGCGAACAAAGGTAGATAAAGGTAAATACCAGTCGATATTGATGCCAATAGCCTTGGCTAAACAGTATGGTTACCCCGGTAAGTAATGTTGCAATGAGCATTAAAAAAAGCGCATGATGATTACTTTGCGCTTTAATATTTATCACCGGTAATGACTTTGTCATAAGTCGCTCCGTTAAATCATTTGCTAATTTTATAATGCCTTACGGTAACCGTGATGTGAGGACTTAATACAAGTTACCGACAGGTTTTTTTAAATGCCCGAGTGAGCTTTTTCTTCTCAGCTTTTAGCTGTTCTTCACTTTGAAAGTTACGTTCACCCTCAGGTGACATCACATAAATACGACCACCTTGGTTGATGGTTGCTAGCTGGCGCTTCAATTGATCACAAGTTCCCTTATTTTTCCTCGCTTTTTTAGCATCCTTTTGTGCTTGTTCAGCTTTTGCTTGCTTGGTTTTATTATAATCTTGCTGCCATTGACTGTTTTTAGTTACCGCATTGGCCATGTTATTATTTTCGGTAGGTTTTATCGTGGTGACTTTTTCGCTTTCTATTGGTTTATCGCTAAAATGTACTTTGCCGTCTTTATCGGTCCAGGTATAAATTTCAGCAGCCAAGTCAGTTGATAATACGCAGGTAAGTACTAGTAAAAGGTGACTTAATTGTTGTAATCGTTTCATAAAATCCTTTTCCATTTTTTATCTGAGGGAGCTGTCTATATATTATAGTTAAGTCATCCCTGATTTAATGCCCGTAACCATAACATAGCTTTATTCAGAAATGACAGGCTGTTATGATAATTTATTGAGTGAAAATTTTGTTTAAACAAGGAAGACTAACGTGCAAAGAAGCATTTTAATATTTATACAAACATGCATTGTGGTGTTATGGATGAGTAGTTCTACTCATTGTTATGCGGGCGAAATGTACAAATATAAGGATGCTAGCGGTAATTGGGTTTTTAGTGACAAACCGCCGGAAAAAGAGCAAAAATTTGATACGTTAGCTTATAGCCAAGATAAAAAAACAACCAGTAAAATTAAACTCTATAATGTCAAAGGAGAAGATGGTTATAGCTTGTTTGTTCAAAATGATTTTTACACACCGATTGAAGTTGGTTTTACTTCACCCTTTAGTCAGGAGCCAATTCGTAAGGTTATCCCAGCAAGAGCTAAGCTTGCTATTTTAGAAAGTAAAACTAAAGCACCAAAAATAAGTTATCGCTGGGCCTTAGGGAAACCAACGTTTTTCACTGATAATTATCCCTACAAAGCGCCTTTTTTTGCACCTAAAGGTCACAGAGTTAGCCAAGGCTTTAATGGTAAATTTTCTCATACCAATGCATACAATAGATATGCAGTAGATATAGCGATGGATGTGGGCACTTATTTAACCGCAGTAAGAGCTGGCACTGTGATTTGGGTAAAAGACGATTATCATATGAGTGGCACCACTAACTATTTTTTAGACAAGGCTAATGGTATTAAAGTATTGCATGATGATGGCACTTTTTCGTCATATGCACATATTTTGATGGATACAGCGTTAGTTAAAGAAGGGGATAAGGTGAACGTTGGGGATCGTTTAGCGCGTTCGGGCTCTTCAGGTTTCTCTACTGGGCCGCACCTGCATTTTTCCATCATTAAAAATTCAGGTTTGAAAAACGTAGCTATACCTTTTAAGTTTATTGATAGCAATGGCAAAACTTTTACACCTAAAAGAGCGATGATTATCGTAGGCACTACAAAACCTTAGTTAAGAGTTAATAGACCGTATTGTTCAACTGTAGGAGGAATTATGGAAAAGTCACTAATCCAGCGTTCTCTTAAAACGAAATGCAGCAATAACAAGTCCTATGAAGGTAAAAGCAATAAGCCAAAGCATATCAAAGCTCATTTCAATAACGGCGACATCACGTAATACCACACCTCTGATTAGTCTAATAAAGTGGGTAGCAGGCAGCGCTTCGGCGATATACTGCGCGGGAACTGGCATGCCCTCATAAGGAAACATAAAACCTGATAATAATATTGATGGCAAAAGAATAAATACAGTCATTTGCATCGATTGCAATTGGCTTTTGGCAATAGTCGAAATCATTAAACCCAATACTAAGCTTGCACAAATAAAGAGAAAAGTGGCTAAGGCGAGTTGTGTTAATCCCCCATTTATAGGCACATTAAAGAGAAAATGACCTAACCCCAAGATAATACTAACTTGAATAGCGCCAATGAAAATATAGGGAAATATCTTGCCAATCATCAATTCCATTGGTGCTAAAGGAGTAGTGATCAACATCTCCATATTACCGCGCTCTTGCTCTCTAACAATTGCCGCAGAAGTAAACATTATCATGGTCATTGTTAATATAACGGCAACAAGGCCTGGAACTATATTGACTACGCTGCGCTGCTCGGGGTTATAAAGCAGTGTCACCTCAAAGGTTGGCGTACTTCTGTTAGCGGGTTTGTCTAATAGCTCCGCTAACGGCATATTGCGTAAACTCTTAATGCTATTGGCGATAACTGTATCTGAGCCATCTACTAGCCATTGAGCAATAGGGCGGCTGGTTTCTTGTTTGCTTGACGGAGGTAAACCAAAGCCAACACTGGGGTGGCGCACTAAGCGTTGACTAACATCTTTTGGAATAATTAAGACACCGCGAACTTCACTGCGATCTATTGCCGCTTGTGCAGCTTTAGTTGAATGATAATGGTGAGTAAAAGTGACAATGCCTGTTGCTGAAACGGTTTGTTGCAATACACGACTGAGTGCTGTTTGGCTATGATCGACTACACCAACTGGAATATCACGCACGTTGGTATTGATAGCAAAAGCGAAGAGTAGTAACTGTACCAGTGGGATCATAATGACCATGCCAAAGGTCATTTTATCACGACTAAGCTGCAGTAATTCTTTTGTCACTATTGCTTGGATTCTCAATAAAGAGGTTTTCATGCGCTTACCTATGCTTTCACTTATGAGGTCAATCATGTAGGTATCGCCTCATTACCAGTACAACTAACAAAGACATCTTCTAAACTTGGCCTAACGATAGCAAGCTTATTTTTTGATTGTAAACAAGGCTGCTTTTGTAAAAGTGCTATTGGTTGATTTACCTCTTTTTTCACCAATACTCGTAAATGTGTGCCAAGTTGGGCTGCTGAAATAACTTCTGGCAGTTTTGTCAGACTCTCTTTGATATATCGTAAATCAGTAGCAGCTATTTCAACGACTTGTGCTGCCATAGTCGACATTAGATTTTGGGGAGTATCGTCTGCTCTTTTAATGCCATTTTCTAAAATAGCGAGTTTATGGCAACGCTCAGCTTCATCCATATAATGAGTGGAGACTAAAATGGTGGTGCCTTGATCACAGAGATCAAATAGCTGTTCCCAAAATTCTCGTCTATTTTGTGGATCAACTGCCGAGGTAGGTTCATCTAAAAAAAGTAACTTAGGTTTATGAATAACCGCAGCAGCAAGCGCTAAACGTTGTTTCTGGCCGCCACTCATACTGCCAGCAAGTTGTTTACTTTGAGCCGTTAGCTGATGGATACTCAACAATTCACTTAAACGGGCTTTTTGCTCATTTGCCGTTAACCCATATATTTTAGCAATGAACTGTAAGTTTTCTTTGACAGTAAGATCATCATAAAGGGAAAATTTTTGTGTCATATAACCAATCTGTAAACGAAGTTTATTGGCCTCATTCGGTAATTGACAACCCAGTACATTGACCTGACCGCTGGTGGGCTTTAATAAGCCGGTAAGTAATCGGATAGCGGTAGTTTTACCTGAGCCATTAGGGCCGAGAAAGCCATAAATTGTTTGTTTTTCAACGGTTAGATCTAATGCCGAAACGGCTGTTAAGTCACCAAAATTACGAGTTAATTTTGCCGAACTTATAGCAAACTCACTATTGTAATCAGGACTCATAGCTTTTGTGGTCATTGTTTAAGTACCGTGGGGAGCAATACTTGTGCAGGAACTCCCATTGGTAATTCCGCGGCACTGTCGGGTAACTGTACTTCTGCTAGGTACATGAGATTAGCCCGTTCAGCTTGGTTTAAGGCGTAATAAGGCGTAAATGCAGGCTCGGCTGAAATCCAGCGTACAGTACCGGTAATAGGCGCCGTTAAACCGTCAATTTGAACGGACAATTTATCATCAACTTTCACTTTTATCCGGTAGGGTTCAGGTACATACACTCGCGCAAAAGGGGCGCTGCCAGCGAGAACTATCGCGACAGGACTGCCTTGAGTTACGCGTTCCCCTAAATTCCATGGCAAGTTATCTAATAAACCATCACGTTTAGCGGTAATGGTTAAATCACTCAGCTTTTTCTCCTCGCTATCTAGTACGGCGATTGCTGTCGCTAAAATAGCCTCAGCTATTTGTAAATCTTCAATACGTGCACCATTAATCAGTTGCAATAGTTTTTCTTGGGTACTGTGTAAATTGGCACTATTTTCATCACGTGAGGCTAGGGCATTATCTAAGGTTGCTTGACTGGCTAACTGTTTTTCTATCAGGGTTTTAGCGCGTAGGTAACTAGCCTTACTTTTAATTAAAGCTGCTTTTGCTCCGGAAACTTGTGCCGAAGCTGCCGCTACCTCTTCTTCTCGGGCGCCGTTGTGAACTTTTTCTAGGTTCGCTTTAGCTTGCTGCATTTGAGCGTTAGCTTTAGCAACCTGAGCTTTTTGAAGGGTATCATCAAGTTTTACTAGCACCATGCCTTTAGTCACCCGACTGCCGGCGCTGACAGGTAAAGCAGTGATCACTTCACTGACCGTTGCGGTATGAGCAATACGTTCTCGCTCTAAAGTACCCAGGGCAATGCCTGTTGGAGTGTTATCGCAAGCACTGAGTAAAATAAGCATCAGCACAGAGAAGTATCGAGAAAAACGAGTGGCAGACATGAATATTTATCTCATTGAAATATAAACTAGTTTTAGTTTAATCTCAGTGAAATAAAAGTCAAATATTTGTGTTTAACTTACTGAGGGAGAGAACAAAAGCTTATGATGATTGCTTTGCACTCAGCCTCTTTTTATTTTAGTTGTATTGTTGTTCAAAGAAGCTTTCTATAATAAGGCGAGCAGACTCCGCATCAATATTATCTTTTTTGAGGTTTTTATAGCCACCACGAGCGAATAGTTGCTCTTTAGCATCTGCGGTTGTTAATCGTTCATCTTGAAACTCTACTTTTATGCCAAAACGGCCATGCACACGGTTACCAAACTTCTTAGCGTCTAGGGTTAGTTGCTGCTCACTACCATCCATATTAAGTGGAAGTCCAATGACGATAAAATCGGGTTGCCACTCTTTTAGGTATTTAGTCAAATTATCCCAGTGCGGGATGCCGTCATTAGCTTTAACAGAGCCAAGTGGTGTTGCACTGCCTGTCATTTCTTGACCAACGGCAACCCCTATATATTTTTTACCAAAATCTAGTCCTATTACGGTACGTTCACCTATAGGTGTCTTAGCTTTTGATGACATTATTAATCCTTGGTATTTATTTTTGCTCAGCGAGCAATAGCTGCTTTGAGCTAATGATGAAAAGAATAATTGTTATTACAAGTTGTTGAAGTGAAGGAGGTAGAGCTGCGTTTAAGCATGCCCTACATCAGATGATAAATGAGCAAGATCTATACCCATGTTTTCAGTGGCCTTTTTCCAACGTTGTTCAATAGGAGTATCAAATAAAATATTGCTATCTGCGGGAGTCGTTAACCAAGAGTTAGCTTGTAGTTCTTGCTCAAGTTGACCAGGCCCCCAGCCGGCATAACCTAGTGTTACCATAAATTGCTCAGGTGCTTTTTCAGTGCCTAAAGCGAGTAAAATATCTTTTGAAGTGGTAATCATTAGGTCTTTGCTTAGTGCTAATGAGCTAGTCCAGCCAGTTTGTGAGCTATGAAGTACAAAACCACGCTGCTGTGAAATAGGTCCACCAGAAAGTACTAATTGCTCTAAGCTATTAGTGACATCAGTTGCCTCTGTAACATCCACATCAGTACTTTCCATTACTTGTGCGGTATCACCTTCATCTGGTTCTATTTGCTTAAGTAAATCAGAGAGGGTGATATTGACGGGCAAATTGATTATTAACCCCATAGCACCCTCTTCATTGTGTTCACAGATATAGGTAACAGTTTTATTGAAATAAGGATCACCAAGTGAAGGCATGGCAATTAATAATTGATTTTCTAAACTATTCATCGGCAATGTTTCATCATTATCACCGTCATTCTTTAAGTTACCCATAAAAACTCCACTAATTATTTTTTAATATTATCTTCAATGGCGTCCATTAACTTACCACTAATATTGATTGGGTAAGCGGCTTCAATCTCACGAATACAGGTCGGGCTGGTGACATTGATCTCAGTGACTTTATCACCAATGACATCAAGTCCAACAAAGTATAGACCACGTTTTTTCAATTCAGGAGCAATCGCATCGGCAATAGCCTTATCACTGACACTTAGTGGGCGAGCAACACCACGTCCACCAGCAGCCAAGTTACCACGTGTTTCACCTTGAGCAGGGATACGTGCTAAACAGTATGGCATAGGTTCGCCGTTAACGATTAATATACGTTTATCACCATCGACGATCTCAGGCATGAACTCTTGTACCATGGCATATTGTTCGCCATGATTAGTTAACGTTTCGATAATTACACCGACATTTACATCTTTCTCTTTGATACGGAAAATAGACGCGCCACCCATACCGTCAAGTGGTTTTATGATGACGTCTTTTTCCGCTTGATGAAATTCACGGATTTTATCGCTGCTTCGTGTAACTAAAGTTTTAGGGGTGAATTCACTAAACCAAGCGGTGAATAGTTTTTCATTACAATCACGTAAACTTTGTGGTTTATTAACAATTAATGTACCTTCAACTTCAGCACGCTCAAGCATATAAGTTGCATAAATAAACTCAGTATCAAACGGGGGATCCTTGCGCATTAATACCGCATCAAGTTCACTTACTGCAATATCTTGTGGATCAGAAAGTTCATACCAATGTTCACTATCGTCAAAGACTTTCACTCGATGAGTAGTGGCGCGACATTGACCCTGTTCAAGGTATAAGTCTTTCATCTCCATATAGTAAAGTTCATAACCACGTTGCTGCGCTTCAAGCATCATCGCCATCGATGAATCTTTTACTACGTTAACTTGTGAAATAGGGTCCATTACGATGCCGAGTTTGATCACTTTACTTGTCGTCATTTTTTATCCTGTTCAATGTTGATGTTTACGCTGAAGTTTAAAGTTGCTTCGCGTGTATTTATATCTTGTTTATCTTAAAATTAGCAGCAATTAATTTGAAGGTGTTTGATTCACATACAATAAAACAACAGAATGATGTTAATCAATGAGTCATTATTAACGCTGTAGGAAAAACAATAAATTTAGTTTAAATCACCATAGCGACATTGCAATGCGGTAATTGCAGTTAATGCGGCTGTTTCAGTGCGTAATATCCTGGGGCCGAGTAAAACATCATGAAAATCGCATTGACTTGCTTGTGCTATTTCTTCGTCACTCAGTCCACCTTCAGGGCCTACAAGTAACCTTACTCGAGTATTCTCAAGGGGTAAGGTCATAATGGAGTGCTCTGCTTTTGGGTGTAAATTAATCTTCAAAGCGCTGGTTTCTTGTTTTAACCAATCAGCTAAAAACATTGGCTCGGTAACAATAGGTACACTTGCACGGCCACTTTGCTCACAGGCACTAATGACAATTTTTTGCCATTGTTGGCGCTTTTTCTCAAGGCGCTCAGCATTGAGCTTCACGCCACAACGTTCGGTAAAGAGTGGTGTGATGGTATTTACACCAAGTTCAACTGATTTTTGCAAAGTAAAATCCATTCTATCGCCACGTGATATGCCTTGGCCTAAATGAATATTAAGCGGTGACTCACTATTGTTCTTTTCTTGTGATATTATTTTTGCATCAGCAGATTTTTTACCAACATTACATAACGTTGCGACGTATTGAAAAGGTTCGTTGCCATTAAACAGTGTAATGGTATCGCCTTCTTTTAAACGTAATACTCGCACTATATGTCCAAAAGCATCGTCGGATAAAGTGACAGTTTCGGTAACGGTAAACAGGCTTTCTTGGTAAATTCTAGGGTTACGCATATGTTAGGCTTAAAAGTAAAACATGATATCTAATTAAAATAAGGGCGAAGTGAGTAAAAAACAATGAAACATTGTATAAAATTGTAGTCTTTTATCAGTTTCGTTTGACTAGCTACCACTTAGCTTGTAATTTCTTAGGTAATATATAAATAAAAAGGAATTATCATGAAAAAAATTTTACTTACCACGCTCGCAGCAGGCGTACTTTCTTTAAGCTTTGCTAGTCAATCTACCCTTGCTGGCGAGATAATCTCTGTTGATAAGAACTTCGCTAGTCCAATCATTTCATTGAGTGGCTACAAAAAAGTTTACCTTGAAGATTTAGACCTTTCTCATACTAAAATTATTTCACCACCATGGATTGACAAAGACAGCTTCCACTGGGAAGTAACCGAAAGCAACCTAGATCACTTGAAAAGACGCTTTAAAGAAGGTGTTGAAGCTGGTTTGACTGAAAACAGTGGTCGCTATGACGTTGTAGGAAAAGAAGGTAAAGGTGTACTTATAGTTGATGTAGAAATTATCAGCTTTATGCCATACGCATTAAAAGAAGATACCGAAGCGACAACTAAAGGCTCTGGTGAGTTTCATTTATCAGTTCAGTTACGTGATGGTAAATCAAGAAGCTTAATTCACATCTTTGAAGGTACTATCGCTGTAGGTACAGATTATCAACCTAACACTGATATGGCACGTACTAAAGATGCTAAAAACTTATTCAAATCTTGGGGTAAGAATTTACGTAAAAAATTAGATGCGGCTAAATAGTTTCTAGTTTAATACGCAACAAAAAAGCCGCGACACCTAAACAGGTTTCGCGGCTTTTTTATTATGTACAGAATGTGCGGATGTAACGGAGACAGGATGTCTAGAAGTTTGCACCATACATCATTTCTACTTACTGGCTCGAAAAAAATAACCTCAGGAGCTACCTTAGATACCAGCAGATTTGCGTAAATCGTCAGCTTTATCTGTTTTTTCCCAGCTAAAGGCTGTGAAAGTATCGTCACCAACAGTCATTTCAAACGGTTCACGACCAAAATGTCCATAAGCAGCTGTTTGTTGATACATTGGGTGTAATAAGTCTAACATCTTAGTAATGCCGTATGGACGCAAGTCAAAATTCTCACGTACTAGCTCTACTAATTTTTCTTCAGACACTTTACCCGTACCAAAAGTATCAATAGAAATAGACGTTGGCTCTGCAACACCGATAGCATAAGAAATTTGTATTTCACAACGATCTGCAAGACCCGCAGCAACAATGTTTTTAGCCACATAACGGCCTGCATAAGCAGCGCTGCGATCAACTTTTGATGGATCTTTACCAGAAAAAGCACCACCACCATGACGTGCCATGCCGCCATAGGTATCAACAATAATTTTACGGCCGGTTAAACCACAATCACCTACTGGACCACCAATAACAAAGCGACCTGTTGGGTTGATGTGATATTTAGTTTCTGGAGTAAGTAATTCAGCAGGTAATACATGTTTGATAATGTTTTCCATTACTGCATTCACTAAATCATCTTGCTTGATATCAGGGTTATGCTGAGTAGAAAGCACAACAGTATCAATTGCAACAGGTTTATTATCTTCGTAGATAAAAGTAACTTGTGATTTAGCGTCAGGACGTAACCAAGGCAAAATACCTGATTTACGCGCTTCTGCTTGGCGTTCAACTAAACGATGAGAGTAGTATAAAGGTGCAGGCATTAAGGTAGGGGTTTCGTTAGTCGCATAACCAAACATTAAACCTTGGTCACCAGCGCCTTGTTCTTCAGGGCTACTACGGTCAACACCTTGAGCTATCTCTGGAGATTGTTGACCAATCAAATTCATGATGCCACAAGTTTCGCCATCAAAGCCTACATCAGAAGAGGTATAGCCAATTTCACTGATTACATTACGAGTTAACTTCTCTAAATCAACCCAAGCGTTGGTTGATACTTCACCAGAAATAATCGCAACACCTGTTTTAACCATAGTTTCACAGGCAACACGGGCATTTTTATCTTTAGCAATAATGGCGTCTAAAACTGCATCAGAAATTTGATCGGCAATTTTATCGGGATGTCCTTCGGAAACTGACTCGGAAGTAAAAAAGTGTCTAGACATAAGTCCTCAGCATAAATTTGAGTTATACAAAATAATGCTGCGATTCTACACTTGTTGAAAAAAACATTCTAGCTTTTTTACGCCTAGACGGCTAAACGTCTTTAATTTTTTTGTCTTTATTGAACTAGATTAACTTTTATTGGTTTTAACGCAGAAGCAAAGACGTTGAAATGATTATTTATTATCAATAAATAGGCTGTAAAGTTAACGATGTGTGCCATAGTTGTTGGAATATTTTTTCTTGTTGCTTCGAGACCTGAGAGCTAAAAAACTGATGTTCACCTTGTTGGCTGACACTGGCCATGATATTGAGTTCAGTTAATTTTCTTGATAGCTGAAGTGTCACGGGCGCCGCCGTTTCAATAATCTTTATTTTGTGACCAATAATAGTGCCTATTTGATCCTGAATAAAAGGATAGTGTGTGCACCCTAGTACTAATGTATCTACGCCTTTCTCCACTAGCGGTTCAATATACTGTGCTAATAGCATGTTACAAGTGTGGCTATGTTGCTCACCCTGTTCAATAAATTCAACTAGGCCAGGGCAGGGCTGAATAAACACTTCTGCGCCATTTCGGTGTAATTCAATTAAATCATTAAATCGTTGATTTTTACTGGTCGCTTGTGTTGCCAATATGGCTACTTTTTTATTGATACTTTGTTTAGCCGCGGGTTTTATTGCAGGCTCAACACCGATAATAGGAATGTTAACCTGTGATCTAAGTTGCTCTATTGCATTAACAGTTGCGGTATTACAAGCAATGACTAACGCTTTAACCCCTTTAGAGATGAGAAGTTCTGAAATTTTATTTACACGTTCAATAATAAAGTCGACCGACTTTTCTCCATAAGGAGCATGAAGGCTATCAGCCACATAAATAATATTTTCGTGCGGCAGTTGTTCAGCAATACATTGTGCAATGGAAAGTCCACCTACACCGGAGTCAAATACGCCGATTGCAGCTGAATTGCTATTCTGTTCTGTTGCTTGCTTAGTAATGATCTTTGTCCGGCTGCTTAAATAGGTTTTCTAGTGAAATTGTATTGCTTTTCACTCGATAAAAGCAATACAATAGTTAAGTAAAGTTTTTTGTTTATATAATTGATGTGCTACTTGCTGGAGCTTGTTAAACGTTGCCAGTGAATAAAGGAAATTTATGTCAGGTGTTGTCTCAGTAGATCGTTTTAAGCAGTTCCCGCCACTAATGTGGATCTTGTTATTTGGTTCATTTATCACCCGTGGTAGTTATTACATGGTTTGGCCATTTCTAGCGGTAATTCTCTATGAAAAGTTCGCATTATCAGCCACAGAGGTAGGACTTATCCTGTCAAGTGCTGCCGTTATTTCAGTACTGGTTAGTTTTGTTGGCAGTGCTTTATCAGATCGAATAGGCCGCCATCAACTTATGTATGCCAGTGGTATTTTATATATCATCTCATTTTCGTTACTCGCAGAAGTTGATTCCATTACAGGATATTCACTGGTTATTACCTTATGTTCAATTGCAACAGCACTTTGGCGACCACTCACCTCAGCATTAATCGGCGACATCATTAATGATAAAGGTACTCGTGAACTAGCTATGCAATCACTTTATTTTGTCGTGAATGTCGGCTGTGCTGTTGGTCCAATGCTCGGTCTGTGGATGGGATTAACTGGAGAGCAATCAAGTTTTTACATTACAGCCGCAGCTTTTGCCTTTTTATTGGTACTTTTATGGTGGGGCTTTCATCAACATAATAAGTTTGCTCATAACAATGCTGATGGAGTTACTGCACAAGCAGGGATAATAACGACTACTGACTCAACAGAAGTTGAAGGGAAACCTAAAGAAAAGGGAGGTAATCAAATCCTCAAAGTACTTATTAGCGATAAGTTATTACAGTGCCTCATCTTTGCCAATATATTATGTATGTTCATTTATGCACAAATGGACAGCTCACTTATTCAATATTTAACTCGTGCTAAAGTTCCTGATCTGCTGCAACTTATTTCGGCAATGATCTTTACTAATGCGTTAGTTATTATTTCTACACAATTCCTATTATTAAGACTGATGGCTAACTTGTCGCTGGTTGCCAGAATCCAAGCCGGTTTAGTGTTATTGATGTGTTCTCAAATTTGGTTAGCAATGAATCCATTGACACTCTTTTGGGGCTGGATTGGCGCAATTGTGGTGATGAGTCTAGC
>Ga0209395_1000608_pt1 | contig 52072 bp, 38 predicted proteins | sample GOMGulsemesocosm_3_FD_184635 | JGI IMG/M metagenome (GOLD analysis project Ga0209395, IMG submission 184635) | Methane-oxidizing microbial communities from mesocosms in the Gulf of Mexico - GOM9D Gulf of Mexico (SPAdes) (version 2) | ecosystem: Environmental > Aquatic > Marine > Cold seeps... | reverse complement strand
TTTTTCAGGAAGTTCTTAAAGACAGGTAAGTTTTTCGAGTTTTTAACCTCAAAAGCTAACCAACAGCCCCATAAACCAATTCGACTTGATGCGCTAAGCTGCTTTATATCTTGCGGTGAAAATTGACATTCGCCAGTAATTGTTATCGTAAAGCTTTTAGATAATAACGAATGTACACGTAGAAAACTTAGCTTTTTAGGTGTTTCTTTAATATCAATATTATACTTTGACGCGACCGAGAATAAACTGGACCATGTCGTTAAGTTCTTTGTCTTCACAAATTTCATGTCCCATAAACCAAGCAAATAACACTGGATCTTGCTCTTCTAATAAACGTTCAAAAACCTGCTTCTCTTTGGTCGAGAGCGAATCATAAGCTTCTTCGACAAATGGCATAAAAAGTACATCTAATTCAAGCATTCCACGACGGCAAGCCCATCTCAAACGCGGTTTATTATCGGTTAGTGACATATAACACCATTAAAAATAAAATCTGCGCGTATTCTAACAAAGTCATTAATCAATACAATAATGTTTGGCTGTTCTGTTAAAATAAAGTGCTCAATCAGAATGTTCACCTTGAAATATTTAATAAAGTCCTCATTATTTGATTAACCCTAGAATGATAGCGCAATATTAATATGACAAACTCCTTTGTAACCGCACTACCTGATTACGATAACTTACCTGATGCTTTTGCTATTAGCTTAGCTGAATATGGCGCAATTACTTTATCTGGTGAAGAACAAACTAAATACTTACAGGGGCAAGTCACTTGTGATGTTAATACACTTGAAGACAATAACCTTTTAATTGGCGCACATTGTGACGCTAAAGGTAAAGTTTTCTCAGTATTTCGAATGATAAACCGTCAACATTCGCATTTACTTTTACAGCCAACTGCAAGCACTGATGCATCATTAGCAGAATTGAAAAAGTTTGGCGTTTTTGCAAAAGTAACCATCGAAAAAACAAATGATTTAACATTTTATGCTGTTGCTGGTAAGAAGGCCACTGAAGTATTGCACCAACAGTTTATTGAACTTCCTAATAGCCTAACGCCAGTATTAGAAGTAGGAAATACTACTATTGTTTATTTAGCCGGCAAACAAAAACGTTACCTACTCATTGATAACAAAGAAAATGTAGAAAAAATAATTTCTAACTTTAACTTAGCAACTTACTCACAAAACTTATGGGATTTAATTGAGGTTAACGAAGGTTTCCCACTATTAGCGCCCGAAACAGTGTCGACCTATGTTCCTCAAATGCTTAATTTACAAGCAATTCATGGTATTAGCTTTACCAAAGGATGTTATTTAGGCCAAGAAACTGTTGCTCGTATGCAATATTTAGGTAAAAACAAACGTGCGTTATTCTCTTTGCAAGGTTCTGTACCACAGGCAAGTAATGACACCATACAAGCTGGTGATATTATAGAACAACAATTAGGTGAGAACTGGCGTAAAGCCGGAGATGTCTTAGCAAGTTATATTAGTGATAGTGGTCATTGTTATTTACAAGCTGTTTTAGCAAGTGATATTAATGCAACGACTAAATTACGCATCAAAAAACAAGAGCAATCATCACTCACTATGGTCGAATTACCTTATAATCTTTAACTACCTGTCGTTCAAACCGCGAAAATAGTTAAATTTACTTAAATTTAGGATTTAAAATGAAAATTTCAGAAAACAAAGTTGTCGTATTACATTATGCTGTATCTGACAGCGAAGATACCTTAATTGATAGCTCTTATGACCACAAACCATTATCTATTATTCACGGAACAGGTTATCTAATTCCGGGTTTAGAAGACGCATTAACTGACCATGTAGTTGGTGATAAATTTGAAGTATCTGTCAGTGCTGAAAATGCTTACGGCGATCGTCATGATGAATTTGTACAAACGGTACCAAAAAGTATGTTTGATAGCGTTGAAGACCTAGCTGTAGGGTCTCAATTACGAGCAACTACTGATGATGGCGAGCAAACTGTAATTGTTATCGACGTAACAGATGAAGAAATTACAGTCGATGGTAACCATCCCTTAGCTGGTATTGACTTAAAATTTGAAGTGGATATTTTAGAAGTGCGTGATGCTACAGAAGATGAATTAACCCACGGCCATGTACATGGTGAAGGCGGTTGTGGTCACGACCACTAATTGATTTCTAAACTAATTACTTAAAAATAATATAAAAAAGACGCGTAAAGCGTCTTTTTTATTGTTAGTAATAAATGCTCTAACTAAAACAATTTAACTTAGCGCTTTAAATCAGTTAGAACTGTGCGACTTTATCTCGTACTTCTCGATAACGAATATTTTCGCAACTGGCAAACCCCGACAGTTGCTTTACTTTATTTCGGCTAAATAATGGCACCATTAAGCCCGTTAAAAATTTACTCTGAGTATCTATTGTTAGCTCTGCACTAATTTTTTTCTTCATATGTTCAATCAATTCAGTTAAATAGCCTTTAAGTTGTTCATCGTGAGGTAAATAAATTGGGGAAGAATATTCAAGCTTAGCAATTTGGTTACGACAAACAGAACAGTGCCCACAGTTTTCCGGGACTTGTTGGTCATCAAAATATAAGGATAGGTTACGACTTAAGCATTTATTTAATTCAAAAAAACGCACCAATGCCGCAATACGCTTTATTTCACTTTGTTCTTTTTCTATGAAATATTGTTGCAAGTTTGCCGCCAAAGAAGGGTCTGCTAGTTCAGTTTCATTAACACGGTATACTTCAGTAATTTTTTTCGTTTCTAAAACAATCAAAGCTGATTCTTGTAGATACTCTAAAGCAGTAACCACACGACTACGTTCGCACTGATAATGTTTAAACAAGGCGTCAAAATCAGGCTCGCCCCATATTTTTTTGAACTTGCTGTGTTGAAAAACCGCCTGGAGGAAGTCTCGTCGCTCGCCATTAAAAGTATTTAAAACGTCTTCTTTACTGGTAGTAAATTTATATTTAAAATCAGCAAAATATGAGAATAATGGTTTTACCACACCATAAAGCTCTAACTGCACCAGTAAGGTTTTCATCGGTAACTGACGAATATTACTGGCATTAGACAATGACAAACCTTGTAATTCCCAACGACTATTGTGGCACTCAGCTTTAATATTAGCTAAAACATGTTCAATACCACTTAGCTCTGGTGTATCACCATAGACAAAGTTTTCAACGATATTTAAACCATCTAAATTGGCTAAAGTTATACAGTTTGAGGGGAAACCATCACGCCCAGCCCTACCAATTTCTTGACTATAGTTTTCAATAGATTTAGGTAAATCGTAATGGATAACAAAACGAATGTCCGACTTATCTATTCCCATACCAAAAGCGATGGTTGCAACAATAATATCAACATTACCAAACATGAATTCATTTTGAATACTTTGCCGCTGCTCACTAGCAAATCCTGCATGATAAGCCTTTGCATTCAATTTATTTCTGTTCAGGAAATCGGCAACTTGCTCAGCACTGTGCTGCAAAGTTACATAAACAATGCCACAGCCCGACTGTTGCTGAATACTGGTTAATAATTGTTGGTTTTTATTTTGAGTAGACACAGGTATCACGGATAAATCTAAATTAGCCCGATAAAATCCTGTTTGCACAATATGCTCTGGTGCTATTGCAAACTTAGCAGCCATATCATTTTTTACTTTTTTCGTTGCTGTTGCGGTAAGTAATAATACCAATGGAATATTTAATTCTTGGCGATAAGCTGGAAGCTTTAGATAATCAGGTCGAAAGTTATGTCCCCATTCAGAAATACAATGGGCTTCATCTACGACCAGCATTGAGACATTAACCGAGTCGATAAATTGTCGGAAACGTTCATTTTTGAATCGCTCTACCGACACCATAAGTATTTTAATTTTTCCAGAGCGTACACCTGCCATGACTTGCTGATTTTGTTCTGGCGTTAAAGTTGAATCTATACTCGCAGCAGCAATTCCTTTGAGTTTTAAAAACTCTAGTTGATCTTTCATCAAGGCTAATAAGGGCGACACGACCAAGGTTACGTGCGGTAAATGCAATGCCGTTAATTGATAACATAAACTTTTACCTGATCCCGTAGGAAAGATGGACAGTGATGATTGATTATTTAGAAGTTGGCTGATGGTTTGTTCTTGACCATTTCTAAAGTGATCAAAGCCAAATGTTTGTTTTAATGTTGAAAAAAATGAAGGCAAGGGAGAATGATTCATGATATTCCTTTGGAAAGTAGTAACAAGTCGCTATTGGCTAATTCAATCGTTCAGCAAGAAAGTCCAATAATACTCTAATTTTTGGCGTAACACCTTTTCTGCTTGGGTAAATAGCATAAATATCAATTGTTCTGCCCGCCCATTCGGGTAATATTCGTTGGATCAGTCCTTGCTTTACTTCATCGCTACATAAATATTCTGGAAATAAGCCAATACCGCAATGGTTAATCACCATAGTTTTAAGGACATTAAAATCATCAGCCCTGATACGAGGAGTAAAACTAACACTGCATTGCTCTTTCTGAGAATACAGTTGCCAAGTTGTTTTGTTATTTACACTATTCATTAACAAACATTGATGATCTGATAACTGTTCTGGCGATGATATTTCACCATATTCTTTTATATAATCTGGGCTAGAATAAAGTGCTAGCTTAACCGTAACTAACTTTTTAGAGAGCAATGTAGAGTCTGGCGATTCACCAACACGTACTGCAAGATCAAAGCCTTCTTCAAGAATATCAACACGTCGATTGGTTAATTTCAAATCAATCTCTATATCAGGGTACAGTTGATAAAAATCGCAAAGTGGTTTCGCCAATAAACTCTGCCCCGCTCCCACAGAAGTACAAAGTTTAATTTTCCCTTTTGGTGTCGCCGCTAAGTTTTCAATGCATAACTGCGCATTTTGCATTTCTTCAGAAATCCGTTGGCAATGTTGAAAATAGACTTGGCCTATTTCAGTTAAATGTAATGCACGGGTTGATCGTTCGATTAACTTCACCGAGAGTTTTTCTTCAAGACGCGATATTTTTCGACTAACATTTGATTTAGGAAGTCCTATTTTATTAGCCGCTGCGGTGAAACTCCCTTGCTCTGCAACATTCAAAAAAACCATCATATCGTTCAAATCATTTAATGCTTTCATTTTCGCTTCCTGTATATCAACTTAGCCTTAGTATAAAACCAAACCATTGTAACCTTAAATAGAACAGTAAGTTACTTTTTTACTTATTTATTCACATTTATCATAGTAATAGAATGACCTCATTGAAACACAACAATATTTAGGAAAACATATGGACATTTTAAGTTATAAGCAATTATCACAAGGCGGCTTTGCTGGATTGAAAGAACGTAGGTTTGTTATGGACAAACGTGTATTTGGTGCAAGAAAAACATCTGAAACCGTTAACGGATTAAAAAACTTTGTTTACTTAGCAGATGCGAACTTTTTACCTAATGGCGCAACAGGTATGCACCCACATAAAGAGATTGATGTTATATCAATCATGGCGGATGGCAATGTTAGCCATGCTGGCTCACTTGAACATGGCCAAAGCTTATCAGTTGGCCAAGCACAAGTTCAAAGAGCAGGTGGAGAAGGATTTTCGCACAACGAAATAAACCCTGACAGTAATCCAAACCAATTGATACAAATTTGGGTATTGCCTGATATATCAGGAGAGAAAGCAGGTTATAAGGTTTACAGCCCTAAAGCTGGAGAACTTGTTCAAATATATGGTGGCAAAAAAAATCAAACTGAAACTATGTATAGCGAAACATCTATTTCAATGGTTAACGCCGTAAAAGAACAAAACTTTACTCATCAAGGGGAAGTAATGGCATACGTCAGTAAAGGTAATATTAAAGCAAATGGTAAGACTATTCCGCCAAGAAGTTTATTGCATGATATTAAAGGCTTAGAGATCAACGTACTTTCTGATGCACAAATAATTTTCATATACCCAACTAAATAATTAACGACACATTACAAATAATTTAAGAGAGCTTAATATAATGAATACCCCATATTTGTCAGAATTTCTAACCAGTGAAAATGCCATACTTGCAATGATAGATCATCAAGCTGGTTTGATGGTCGCCGTAGGTGATGAACACCCAACAGTATTAAAGAGTAATATTGAAGGTTTATGTAAAACGGCTAAAGCAATCAATCTGCCTTCAGTTATTACTGCAAGTTTGCCTGATGGTCCAAATGGCCCAGTTATTCCTGAAATTACCAATATTCTAGGTGGAGAAGTAATTGAACGAGAGGGGCAAATTAACGCTTGGGACAGTAAAGCGTTTACTGATGCAATACGAGCAACTGGTCGTAAGAAAATTATAATGGCAGGTATAGTTACCGATGTATGTTTATTATTCCCTGCACTTTCTGCAGTAGCTGAAGGTTACGATGTATATGCTGTTATTGATGCATCAGGCACTTGGAATAAAACCGTGCAAGAGGTAACACTACACAGGCTAAGCCAAGCGGGTGTAAAAGTAACAACTTGGGCATCAGTATTAGCTGAAATAATGAATGATTGGCGTAGTGAGCATGGCTCGGCCTTAGGTGAAGTCCTTGCTGCCCACACCACTAAATATGGTTATGTGATGAATAGTCACTTTGCTAAATAATTTTTGTTAATAACCGAGTTATAACGAAAGGAAATATCATGAAAAAAACATCATTGCAGCCCAATAAACATTTTATGGCGTTTCTGACTTTTTTATTATTACTGCCTTTAGTTTATTTTATCCCTAATTTTATTGCTCTATATATCAGTGAAGATAGGTTTTTAGTTAGCTTAATTTCCGTAGGCATAATAGTGCCATTATTATCATATTGCTTAATACCTATCAGTATTAAAATGTTAAAAAAATCCTAGCATTCACTTGCACTTAAGAGTGTATTGACCTTGAAAACAAAAAGACGATAACTTATCTTTAATAAGTTATCGTCTTCTAGAAGCTCAAGCCATATGGTGATTACAAAAAATGTCACTATTTACTTTTAACTAAAGGGTAAAGTAATCGTAATCGATATTTATGCTATTTCAGCAGCTACTACAGATATTTCCACCAGTAATACCTCACGCGCCATCGCAGCTTCAACACATGCTCTTGCAGGAGCATAGCCATCTGGCACCCAAGCATCCCAAACTTCATTCATTTGTGAGAAATCATTCATATCTTTTACATAAATGGTTGCAGATAGAATATGTTTTTTATCACTACCCGCTTGGGTAAGAAGTTCATCAACCTTTTCGAGCATAGAGCTCGTTTGCTCGGTAATACCTTGGCTGGCATCTTTGCAAACTTGCCCACATAAATAAATAACACCATTATGTTTTACGATTCGGCTCATGCGAGGTTTAGTTTCTAATCTTGTGATTGTCATGTTGACTCAGTAATTATTGATTTTGTTAAAGTATATACCTTTGCTATATAAGTAAGTATCCATATTATTCTATCAGTGAATAAACTTTCTTCGATTAGCGTTTAAAACTCGATTATTCGTTAAATGTTGTAATTAATCATTCCCAAACAGGTCAATAAACGATACAGTCTTTATTAGATGCAATACTTATCAAGAGGATGACTGATGGATATTAATCAGTGGGTTGACGAATTATTTGAAGTGTTTGACGTAGATAAAGATGGCGTGATTAATCGAGGCGAATTTGTCGAATTAATCGACTGTTTATTACAGGATAAAGGCATTCGCATGTGCGAAACCATTTTTAATAAATTCGATACCAATCATGATAACTCTATTTCGAAAGATGAACTTAAAGCTATGGTCATTGAATTAGCGCTTTAGTTGGCAAAAATAATACTCCCCTTTGTTGCCAAAAAATTAGTTAAAAATATAAAATCATGATTTAACGCCAAATCAAGAGCTTAGTTAAGCTCTTTTTTTATGCCTTAAATTCAATGGTCAGACTTCTTGTTTCTATTTTAATTTCTGTTATTATTTCAGCGTACAAGTGTTCACTGAAATAATGAGTTAGGATAAACAATGTCAAGCGAAACCAGTTATAGTCGAAATGAAGAAATAGCCAATACGCTAAGCCATGCGATTGGGGCAATTCTGGCCGTTATTGCTTGTTATATTTTAGTAACTAATGCAATTACCGAAGCTCACGTTGGTAAAATAATTAGTTATTCCATTTATGGTCTTAGCCTATTTCTTTTATTCTCAGCTTCAACTTTTTATCATGCAAGCCAAAACATTCATAATAAAAAACTTTTCAAACTACTCGACCATTGTGCAATATATTTATTGATAGCAGGAACTTACACACCTTTAATGGTGGTATCGTTAAATGATCAACTCGGAATGATTATGCTATCAATTATTTGGGGGTTAGCTATTCTCGGTATTTTTTTCAAACTGAAATTTGGCCATCGTTATAAGAAAATATCGTTAACTACATATTTAGGTATGGGGTTAATATCTATTACTATTATTGAGCAATTACAGGAAAAATTAGCAAACCAAGCACTTACATTGCTCGCTATTGGCGGCACTATTTACTGTTTAGGTGTGATATTTTATGTACAAAAACGCATTGTGTTTAATCACGCGATCTGGCACCTTTTTGTATTAGCCGGTGCCAGCTGCCATTTTTTTATGATCTATTATTATCTATAAAATTTAAGTAACCACTTAAAATTGATTAAGAATGTTCAAAATACAATCGGTAAGTTGACGACCAAATAGGGTAGTCAACTTCAACCATATAACAAATAAAATCGTCCTTATTAAGCTCTGAAAAGTTAAACAGGTAATCAGTCATTTTTCCCATTTCAAGGTCAGCACTTTGCTTAGCTCGCGGTGAAGATGGATGTATAACATTTAACTCTGGAAATTCAGGTAAACGCTCCGTCCACATATCATCAGCACGTAGCTTCCCTTCTTCAACTTTTTGATTACCAGAATAACACCCAACATTTACCGTACTACGCATGTCGAGTTTTTTCTCTATAAACACTAACATCACTAGCTTTTTCGTAGGGTTTTTAATTGAAATACTGGTTGAACTACATTGGCTCTTATTAATGAGAGGATTTGCTAACTCGTCTGGATTAGTAAAAATAAAGGTTGCATCAAAAGGCTCTTCAGATGGTAAACCATTGAAAACAATACCTGAATTACTGGGTGAATAACTAGAGTAAGCATCAAGCAACCCAAGACTCGAAAACTCTTGAGCTACCCCAACATTGAAGCCACAGGTATTAATTGTAGACTCTTTAGTTATTTCAGCTGGTGCTGTAAAGTCATCAGGATGAGGATGTGTATAGAATTGCACAAATGGAGGTGATGCTTCAGAGCGTGTTATTTGCTGTTTACTTATCATAGCTATTTCATGCAAAAACTCGTTATCTTGCTTGTTTTCAGTCAATATATAACAAGAAAACAATGTGCCAATTGAAGAGTCTATTAGCTGCTTAGACGCTAAAAAGTGTTGTTCGCGTTTTTCTTCTGCTGTTAAATTTGTACCTCGAGAACTTAACGACGTTGTGCGATTATCTAATAATCGTTTTAAATCAGCATGGCTTCGCGCATATTTTTTTATTTGATTTTCAAATACCGTAATCGCTTTTTTAGTATCGAGTAGTAATTGTTGATCGTGCTCTTGCATTTCAGCTTGCACAATAAAGTCTTGTAAACCGGCAATGCCGGGTAAGAAACATAAAACTTCTTGTCCATCTTTTGCTTTTTTTACGCCATTAATAATACGCTGACAATTCGAACGATTAAAATCAAGCCATTTAGACATCCCGGTAATATTCTGGGCTGTAGGTGGGAACTTAATAATAATATTACGCAAGAGGTTTTTAAGGTTTTCACCGGTACGATTTAAAGCAATTAAATCTTCTTTCTTTAATGACATAACAACTCATCTTCCTTTGTGTTGAGCGCTACCATAACATGACTTTTTAGGAAAATACCACTTGAGAGACATTTTATGAATTTTGTTGTTTTTAATTGAACATATTAGTCGCTATGCGTAACTAAATTACTGTCTATAAAGTGTTGTAATCGTTCAAGTATCCGTGAAAAGTTAGTTTTCCCCAACCCTATACGAAAGTACTGCTCGTTTAATCCAAATAAGCTAGCCGGATATACAAATATCCCTGCTTGTTCAGCAAGTTGCTCAGCCCATTCAAGCAAGGGTATTTGGCTATGACATTTCACTAAGCCTAACAAGCCAGCTTTCGGTGGATGCCAAGAAAACGATAGCGGATTATCATCAACAAATTGTTGAAATAATAATATATTTTGTAGAGTGATATTATTATTGTTATCAATAATTTTTTCGTGATGAATTAACGCCAATTCAGCAAGTTTCTCATCAACAACTGAAGTACAAATCGAAGACTGTGCTTTAATTGCTAATAATTGTTTTAGTAGTTGCTTGTTTTTCGTTACTGACCAACCAATCCTTACCCCCGATAAACCAAAGCTTTTTGACAAAACCGACACCACAATCGCTTTGTCAAAATCAAGGTATTTATGGGCTAATGGCAGATGATGATAATTACTCATTTGCGAAACATCGTCGGCTAACAAATAACAATCAAACTGTTTAGCAAGTGCTAAAATTTCATCGGCAAGCTCGCTAATGATTATAGCGCCACTGGGGTTATGAGGGGAATTAACAACAATTAAACGTGTTTTATCATTCACTAAACTACTTAGCTCTTCAAATGTTACTTGCCATGCTTGCTGAGGATCTAGTAATAAACAATTAACTTTAATTCCTAGTTGCTCAGCCATTGTGACTAATGACGGATAACAAGGCGTGATCACAACAATCTCACTTTCAGCTAAATCATTACGAGTAAAACTCGTATTAGTTGAAAAAACACTTTGATAAATAGCTGAAAGTGCTTCTTGTGCTCCACAAAAAGTAAGAACATCTTCAATAGCCAGCTGCGCTTCATGATTATTCGCTTTTTGGTGGAAATCAGCAATTAACTGCCTAAGTGTGTTCCCGCCCCATAGCGGAGCGTAAGATAACTCTTGCATGCCTAGCACATTTTCGACTGTATTATTGGCAAGTTCACATAAAGCATTCACCGACAAACTTTGCGCACATGAATCGCTTAAATTGAAGTCTATATTTACTTTAGGGTTTTGGGCTAAACGTTGCCCAAAAGCAATATGGGCAGGCAGTTGCATGTTCAATGTTATCTCCCCCCCTAACTATTTTTTTGCCAGACACTCAGTTGAGTTTCCGTTACGGTATAGGTACATTGGTTTTGTTTCACCACACGCGTTAACTGAACTTCATCGAGTAAGTTAAAGTTATCTGACAATCTCAAGCTTAGCTCATCGAAGCCACTGACATTTTCGCCATTCACTTTTACCCCACCAAGCCAGTTATTTTTCTCAGTGTACTTAGTTGAGTACTGAAAATCGCTTATGACAAAAAGTAAACCGCCAATTTTTAAACGTTGAGAAACTGTAGTTAATAATACTTTAGGCTGATAGCTTTTCTCTAAGGCGTGTTCAATAACTACTGCGTCGTAATGATCAAAATTTGCTTTTAAATTGCATCCATCACCTTGGCTAAATAGAATATTTTTTCCTTGCCCTTTGATAGGTAATTCAGTCAATGATATTTCATGGAAATCGACGATATCACCGGAAATAATAGACGTATAACGTACAGATTCTTGCTGCTGAAGTTTTACACCGTATTGAATAAACCGGGCAGAAAAATCTATTGCGTCAATATGTTGAAAGAAGGGAGACAGCTCAAATGCAGTTCTACCTACACCACAACCAATATTGAGACATTTATCAACATCCACTTGATACTGATTCATATTATCGAGAACTAAAGCACTTATTTGTTGTTGATAATTAGCCTGGTTTAGCTGAGTTTTACCGTAATGACTGTCAAGTTGCTGACAAATTTCATTATCCGTTTCAAAATGATTTACCGGTATGGTTGGTATTATTCCATCTAAGTTTTCCACATAACGAAAACCTGCATGCTGAGTAAAATGCCGACGAAAAGCATAACGTGCTGACTTTATCGCTTCATTGCCAGTAGAAAGCCATGAGCCTCCTTTGATTAAATTATGTTTACCGTCAAAAGTAGGTGTAGAGAAGTCATCATAAAGCGGGTGTACTTTAAAGCCATCGTAACCATCTATAGCAGACTCGCTCCACTGCCAAACATTACCAGCAACGTCATAAAACTCACCCGCAGAAAATCTATCTATAGGGCAAGAAGATGCATAATGTGCCAAATTTATATTTGCAGGAGCCTGCTGCCAATCACAAGTATCACCTGCTAGTTTTTCTCTTAAACATGCCCATTGTGCCTCTGTAGGTAAAGCGATAGTTAATTTTGTTTGTTCACTTTTCCACTGACAGAAAGCTTTCGCTTCTAAATAATTAACTTCTACAGGCCAATTCATCGGTAAAGGAATTTCATTTAGTAGATTACGTTGATAGTACTCACCAGATTTTTTTCTCCAAAACCTCGGCATTTCAGCTTTACTGAATGTTAACCACTTTTGTCCTTCATTCGTCCAATATATGAAATTTTTATAACCTCCAGCCTCTATAAAAGTTAAGTATTCTTGGTTTGATACTAAATACTTTGACGCATTGAATTCTGCCACCTTCAAAGCTAACTCACCATATTCGTTATCCCAGCCAAAGGTCTCATCTGCTGTCTGCTTGCCTAAAATTATTGCTTGCTCAGGAGCTCTAAGCAATTTATTACTGGGGGCTGACGAAAAGTCAAAACAAGCTTGCCATTGTTTATTATCACTACTGTATTCAGATAAAAAGCTCATTGGTAACATGCGCATAATCACCGATGAGGTTTCTAAATGTATGCGTTCATGCTCACAGCCCATTAAAATTAACCAAGCTAGTGAGTCTTGCTGTATCGGCAATGATAATTGCATGGTGTCTATTTGCTGATTTATTAGCGTAAAGACCTGATGACGATATTCTCGTACTTCGGCAACGGTTGGCCAGTCGTAATGCTCACTATTGAGGTCATCCCAACTCATTTCATCGACACCAACAGCACAAATTGCTTCAATTTTTTTGTTGACTCGCTGCGTTAGGTACTTACCTAAAATGAGCTTATTAATAAAGAAAGTGGCGGTATGCCCAAAATAAAAAATTAACGGATGGCGTAATGGCTCAGGCCGTAAATAATAAGCTTCATCATCGTTAATTAGAGAAAATAGTGATTCATATGTTGTCCACGTATTTCGAAAGTAATCTTTCAGCTCTGCTCTTTTGAGTTCAACCGAATGACCAGAAAGCTGCGGAGTCGTTTTTTGATTATTAATAATATTCATATGTTAACTACTGAGAATTAATTTTTGTTGATATGACGCTAAAACCATTTGCTTGATTTTATCACCTAGTTGCTTTTGAGCCGGGAATTGATTATTTTTTGTATCTATCATTCGACCGGATATTTTATTTAAACTTTCACTAAACCAAGAGTCGTTTTCAAATAATGATATTGCCCCTATGCTTTTTCCCTGAGCATTATCGTGTAATGAACAAGGTAAAGACTGTCGACAAGTATCTTTACGAAGTAACTCTCGACATTTACCTTGTTTATATACTTCTAGAGCATCAATTAAGTTTAATAGTGCATAAATAATATTAAAAAAGGCATTATATTGTAAGCTTGATGCGCCTAATCTATGCTCTATGCGAGCCGTTTTTTGCCAGTTTTGTTGGCTAATTAATACGTTATTATTATGATCATATAATAACGGCTCTTCACCCATAGCTTGGTTATGTTTTCCCAACTCCTTATACAAAGCAATACTGCCTTGATGCCCTCCTGAAATGTCGATAGGTGAGCATAATTCTGCGGATAAACCATATTTGCTTTTTAACGCCAAACGCTCAAAGGCCTCTTCTTCTGGCAAATATATTAAGCAACAATCCAAACTGGTATCAATAAAACATTGCTGTAGATATTCTCCAAAACCACCATCTAAAATAATATTATTACCTGAAGGGTCTGTAGCACTAATATTCAATTGCACAGCATTAGGAATATGCACAGCACGGGTTTCGTTAGTAAAAATGTCACTGCTGCCGTTAGCCAGTTTCCCTCTGTCTCCAGCCCAAACAACAGGTTTTATTAAGGTGTTAATAACTCCTTGCTTACCGAGTATGAAAGGTATTATTTTTATTACCCTAGTTAGGTTCTCAGCTTCTTTTAAAGGCGACTGGCCATTAAACAAAGAAACATATTCCCACTGATTCTGCCAGTACTCTGCGACAAGTTCACCATCGATATCAGCTCGTATAAGTTCTTGATTTATTTTAGAGTAGTTTAAGGAGAAACCTTGAACAACAGTATTCACTTGGAAACACCCCTCAAGTTCAAAATGAATGGCGGGGCTAAAACCGAGTTGTTGGATATACTGTTGTAAAAGTTTAATCGCCTGTATTTCTAGTGGCATATTATTATTCATAAAAGTGTCGGTACATTACTAATAAACAACTATATTATTTTTTCCATTATGCTTTGCTTGATAAAGGGCTTTATCAGCATGCAAATATAGCGAATCTTTGTCAGGGCTACGTTTAGATAAACTTGAAATACCAATACTAACGGTGATGCGTAAACTAGGAGTTGCTAAAAATATCTGGCTACTTATTTTTTTCAAAAAACGCTTAGCGATATCTTCACATTGCTGCGTGTCTGTTCTCGGTAATACGCATAAAAATTCTTCACCACCAATTCGGCCAACGACATCTTCAGAGCGGAAAACCTCGCCAGCAATTTCTGCGATTTTTTTAATGACATCATCTCCGACGGGGTGACCATAAATGTCATTCACTTCTTTAAACTCATCAATATCGAGTAATATTACTGATAATTCTGTTTTTTCTATTGGGGTATCTTTGAGGTACGCTGATAAATATTCAAAAACATAACGACGATTATATAATCTAGATAACGGATCCTTAATCGATAAAGCATACATTTTTTTATTATTACGATATTGAACTGCAATGACTGTTACAACAACAATGCTGACACAGCCCATTAATATCATGAAATAAAAGCTATTACGCTCTTGTAATCCAGCTGACTCCCCTTCTAGCTTGTTAACTTTATTTTGCTGCTTAATTAAGGCTTGCTCGATATGCTTTCGGTCAGTCTCCATTGCAACACGTGTATTGGCTAACTTATGACTCGATTGTTTTAGCAATAAATCGGTATGTTTCTTTGAGTATATTTTCAGTAATTCAAACGCTTTGCTGTCGTTATTATTGACATGAGCAAGTTCAGCAGCTAATTCAATGACCTCTAATTGCCATTGAGTTCCCATCAATTCGGGTAAGCTGAGAAATATTTTTTCAGCTTTATCAAGAGATATTTTTGCTTGTTCATGATGCCCTAATACAATAAAACAATGGGTTTTTTGTTTGTATAGTTCGGCGTCATAATCAATCATGCCATGCAAACTAAGTGCCTTATCTATCACTTCAATAGCACGCAAGCATTCACCTTTTTCAGCTAAGGTCATGCCTAAACCATAAGCTGAATAAAAGGAAATATCGGTATTAGGTGTATAAAAAATCTTCTTTTGGTAAAGCTCAAAATAATTTATCGCCAAGTCATATTTTTTCCAATAACGATAAGTAGCCGCAATCCCGTAAACAGCTTCAGCAACATGACCGGGATAATCTAGGTTTTCGTAGGTATTTAATGCTTTTTGATAATATTCAATCGACTTTTCATAATCTTTCATATAGCCATATATCGCGCCATAGGTTTCATTAATAATCGCGATTAGAAAATGATCTTTCAACACGTAGGCTTCGAGATACGCCTCTTGCATATCTTTCAATGAAGATTCAAACATTTCCGTTAGACTTTGAGTATAGGCAAGTTCTTGTTTAGCTAAAATATAAAGATAAGTTAAACCGCCCTCTTCAGCTTGTGCCATAGCTTGGCGTAAGATACGAGTTGCATCAATGTACTGGGCATCTCGACGATATATAAGCCCTTGAAATATACTTAATGTGCTTTTAATTTTTAATGGAGTATTCGGTTCTATAAGTGCATTAGCTTGAGCAAGCGTTTGATTAAACTCTTGATAGAAATACAGTAAATTTTCAGCTTGAGCTTTACGCAATAACCACCATAACTTTTGTTCAGTAGGCATATCAACATACTGGTTCTCTATAGCTAATAACTGTTTGTACGATTGCAGGGGATTGCGATGAATTTCGTCATCCATGTGTAAGAGTCGAACTAAGACATCGACTTTGCTAGCTTTTAGTTGTGTCCGTTGATTGGCATGTAGCTGACTACTACCCAAGAAAAACATAACAACAATAAAGGAAATAACTCTATAAAAATCAAACTTCATTACACATCCGTGACTAATGATTCTGTTACTTTGTTTTATCGATTTTTTACATTTGCCAACTCTACCATAGACTTTTTTTTAAAACGAGTATCACTAGTTAAATTGTACTCTATGCCAATTTAAATAATATAACTGACTAGTCTAAAATAAATGAGAAGGCTATTCATTATAAATTTTATTAAACTCATTCACTTTGAAGCCTTGCAGGTAATCATTGCCAACCTTGATTACCGGTACTGATCTAAAGTTTGCTCTTCGAAATTCTTTCTGACCAGCTGGTGTTTTTACATTACATAAACGATAAGTTATTTTATGCTGTTCAAAATATTTTTTCACTGTATCGCAATGTAGGCAGTTATTCATAGTGTATAGCACAACTTTTTTCATTTTCTTTCTCTACGTTTGTTAATTATTCAAAGTAAATCATCATAAAAATCAGCCCAGTATTTTATCTTAACAGCCCTTCGTTGCCTAAGCTTTACGTGAATATTCTACTATCAATATCAGGTATAATTACAGGAATAACTGATATTTCAAATAATTTCTAAAACAATGAATAGTTCCAATACGTTAATAGAAATATTACCAAAATAAAGCCAGATATTTTAATAACGCAAGGTTAATTTTGCTTTTTTCATAATAAGTTGAATTTTTATCAGAGAAAAATAATTTGGTAGTAACCTAAAGCAAAGCGTTTAAGTGCTAACAGCCGCTAACTAAATTATCGATTATAAGCTTCACAAAATTTTTTGTTTGATCCCACCAAACAACACTGTATAAAACAACAGTCCGTGTGCTACACTTATTTTCACAGATGTTTTCGCCTTTTGGAGAGCTCTTTTGAAACTATATATTGCCGAAAAACCAAGTTTAGGGCGAGCTATTGCTGCCGCCTTTCCCAAGCCTCATAAAAACCAGAAAGGCTATATTGAACTCGGAAATGGCGACATAGTAACTTGGTGCATTGGACATATTCTTGAACAAGCAGATCCTGAGGTTTATAACGTTGACTTCAAAAAATGGCATATGGCTCACTTACCGATAATTCCCGAACAGTGGCAATTAAAACCCAAAGCACAAACACGCTCTCAGCTCACCGTTTTACGTAAACTGGTAAAAAGCGCCAGTGAAATTATTCATGCAGGCGATCCGGACCGTGAAGGCCAATTATTAGTTGATGAAGTCATTGATTTCTTGAAGGTTTCAAAAACCAAAAAGCAACAAGTTAAACGATTATTAATCAGCGACTTAAACTTACCCGCAGTAAAAAGATCATTAAATACCTTAAAAAGTAATCAGGAGTTTATGCCTTTGTCGGTATCAGCTTTGGCACGCTCCCGTGCTGACTGGTTATATGGTATAAATTTAACTCGAGCTTATACTTTACAAGGGCAAAAAGTTGGTTATAACGGCGTACTTTCAGTGGGCCGAGTACAAACGCCACTGCTAGGATTAGTGGTAGAAAAAGATCGGCAAATCGCCAATTTTATCCCTCATGATTATTTCGATGTTTATGCAAAAGTCCGTACTAAAAATAATGAAACTTTTGACGCTAAATGGCAACCAAGTGAGGCCTGCAGCCCTTACATGGATGAAAACCAGAAAGTGATCAATAAAGCTTTAGCTGAAAATGTAATTAAGCGCATTACAAACCAACCGGCAACCGTAACATCTGTAATTAAGCAAAATAAACAACAAGTTGCAGCCCTTCCATATAATTTATCTTCTTTGCAAATCGACGCAGCTAAACGCTTTTCAATGAATGCAAAGTTAGTACTTGATGTCTGTCAGGCATTATATGAAAAACATAAATTAATTACTTACCCAAGATCTGATTGTCGATATTTACCTTTAGAGCATCATCAACAAGCTAAGAGTATTATTGAGATTTTATCGCGCTCACCAGATGAGTATGGAAAATTTGCACAAGCAGCTGATGCTTCTCTTAAAAGCAAAGCATGGAATAACAACAAAGTAAGCGCTCACCATGCGATTATACCTACTGAGAAACCGGTAAATAATATTGCTTTAAACTCTTTTGAAAAAAATATTTACCAATTAATTGTTCGTCAATACCTTGCTCAATTTTACCCTCCTTATTGTTACCAGCAGACACAAGTCGAATTAGATATAGCACAAGGGAGATTTACAGTTAATGCTAAAGTTCCTCAGCAGCAAGGTTGGAAAGTCATGTATCAAGGAGAGAAAAAGTCAAACTCTGCCAATGAAAATCAAACGCTATCAAGTGAGCAAATTCTACCTGAATTGTCTAAGGGAGAGCTATTACATTGCGAGCAAGGTAGGCTTGTTGAAAAAATCACTCAAGCACCAAAAGCATACACTGATGCCTCATTATTAGGAGCCATGACAGGCATTGCACGTTTTGTACAAGATAACGCAATAAAAAAGATCCTCAAGGAAACTGATGGTTTAGGCACGGAGGCAACACGAGCAGGCATTATTGATTTACTCTTTAAACGTGGTTTTTTGCAACGTATCGGCAAAAATATTACGGCGACGGACATTGGTAAATCGCTTATTAATGCTTTGCCTAAAATGGCCACGACCCCAGATATGACAGCACAATGGGAGGCAACATTAAATGATATTAGTGAACGAAAAAGTAACTATCAAAACTTTATTACGCCCTTAACGACAACATTAACGGCTATGGTAGCTCAAGCTGAACAGCAGTCTTTTGCTCAACTGCCCAAAGTGCCCTTTCAACGTAAAACAAAAAATAAAACGAAACGAAAAAAAGTCTATAAAAAGGCAAGTTAATTAATCTATCGTTTATCATATCAATAGCGACAGTTATTGGTATGCTTTGTTATAATAAGTTACTGTTAACTTAGTATGTATCCTTCACGACTCTGGTTTGATAGCACCTTATGACTCGACTCTTATTAATTAGTATATTTTCTTTGGCTCTATTATCGCTCGGCGTTAACGCCGAACAAATTTTATTTTCAAAAAAAGAACGTGATACTGATTATATGTTTAGCTACCAGTGGCTTGATCAACAAGGTGATGCTCAAAACCTAAACTTTATACTTGATAAAAGCGCGATATTTGATCGATTTAGAAATTTCAAAAGTTTTAAAGCGGAGATGGCAAATACTTCCATTAAAAATTCTCTACAAAAAAAGCTTCGCTCTGAGCGAATTAAAGACGTCATTATAGATTTCAGTAAAAACTCAGCGGATGATGGAATAAAAATAAGAGGTAGAGATAGTCAAACGGTTAATGCTGCCTATGGCAAAGTTTATCAACTTAAGCAGAGCTTAACGGTCGATTATTTAGCGAATAACTTTTATCAACAATTCACCACCCATGACCGAATTAATGCAATAAAACCTGACCATGTACGGTTTGCGAACATATCTAGTGAAGATCTCAAGTCAATGAAACCTTCAATTCTTGAAAAGTTCTCTATTAAAAATATCCGCAAAGTTACAAACTATGTTTTAGGCTTCGTACAAAATATTCCATACTCAACCTTAGAGTCTCGTGTAACAGCTTCGGGTGCAGGGTTTAGTCCTCCTTTAAAGTTATTATGGGAAAACCAAGGAGATTGCGACAGTAAAGTAACTCTTACCGCAGCAATTTTAAGAGCCCTGATGCCACGTATCAAAATGACACTAGTGTTTATTGATAATCACGCCTTAATTGGTATTAATATCCCAATTCAACCTGATGATGTAACTATTACGGTAAATAATTTTTCTTATGTTTTAGCCGAACCTACAGGACCTGGCCTGTTAAATTTAGGAAAAATAGCACCTGAATCTGAGCTGGCGATAGGCAATGGTCATTATATTGCGGAGCCTTTTCATGCTGTCCCTAAACCAATAAAGCAGCAAAAATAAAATATCGACACAAAGAGCGCATTAGACTGTCAAAAAATAAGCTTTGAGACCTGTGCCTCAGCTACTTTATAACCATTACTTTTTTAGTACAGATAAAATATTATCAAGTAGTACTTTGCCGTTTACAGGCTTTGCCATGTGCTTGTTCATGCCTGCAACAAAACTTTGCTCTTTATCTTCTTGGCGGGCATGCGCGGTCATGGCAATAATCGGCAGATTAACAAATTTTTCTTGTTTACGAATGCTCTTTGTGGCCGTTAAACCATCCATAACAGGCATTTGAATATCCATCAACACGACATCAATATCAGTTTCTGCCAATACTTCCAGTGCCTTTTTTCCATGCTCAGCAATGATAACGTCAGCTTGCATCGTCTTTAATAGCTCTTTCGCTACTAACTGATTAACCAGATTATCTTCAACAAGTAGCACCGTTACTCCGCGTAGATTACCTTCAGATTCTGAAGCTAAATCTTCTAATGCTGTAGAATGCAAATTACTTTGTAAATTAACGGTTTGAACATCGGATAACTGCTCAATAAACCGACGATAAAGAGGTTTTTCTAACAACACATAAGGAAGATTAAGTGACTCGATACGATCAATAACGTCACTAGATATTCCTTGTGCCATAGGATGACAAATAGCTAACAATGCTTTCTTATCGATACAAATTTGAAGCAGGTATTCATCTAGCTCGGCTACATTGGATTCATCAAACAGTACCACAAGCTTTTTATTTTGCTGATGTTTTCTAATATCTTCAGCCGTAGATGCCTCAATTAATGTAATATTATATTTTAATAGTTGGTGTTGTAATGGTTCAGGTAAACGATTAGAAAAATCATATAATATCAGTTCAGGTAACTCATTTGATGAATGCTGATTAAGTATCTTAAAGGGTAAAACAAAACTAAATTCACTGCCTTTACCAAATTCACTGTCAAGTGAAATAGTGCCGGCTAACAAAGTAACAATTTGATGACAAATAGCTAAACCTAAGCCTGAACCACCATATTCTCGCGTCATCGATTCATCAGCTTGTCGAAAGGCTTCAAATAGATGTCCTTGTTTTTCACTAGCGATGCCTATACCCGTGTCAGATATAGTAAAACGTACTTGTTGGAATTCATCATTGGTTTTTTTAGCGTTTGTTTCATTTTCAGCTGTCACTAAAATCGAAATTTCGCCTTCATGGGTAAATTTAACTGAGTTATTAATAAGGTTAGTTAATACTTGCACGACTCTCATATCATCAGTATCAACACAATGAGCCACATCGAAATCAATGTCGATATTGAGAGTTAAATTTTTCTGGTTTATTAAGCCAATATTCAATTTAACCGCTTGATCGACCATAGCATTAATATTGGCAGGTCGTTTAACTATCGACATATTTCCTGATTCAATCTTAGCCAAATCAAGCACTTCATCAACTAAATGCAACAGGGAAACTGATGCTCCTTCCGCATTCATTAAATGTTGCTTTTGCTCAATGGTTAAATGAGTTCTTTTTAACAAAAATAACATACCTTTAATGGCATTTATCGGAGTACGAATTTCATGGCTCATATTTGCTAGGAATTGAGTTTTCGCTTGGTTAGCATGTTCTGCTTGATTTTTAGCTTTCTCTAAGGCTGCGTTAACCGAATACTGTACGCTCACATCTCTAACCAAATTGATTGTACCGACAACTTCAGCCGTTTGGCTATATAACTGAGTGCTAAACACTTCATAGGTACTGCTTGACGTTACAACAACTTGTTCTAGCCCTTGGTCAGTAGGACGCGTTAAAGAGCTTTCAGACATAGTAACTAGTGCTTCACCGAGTTCATTAGTCACTATTTCATTACTACGCTTTCCTATTAGCGTTGATTTTCCTGGGCGGATAAATTGTCCAAACGCTTTATTGTAGCCAATCATATGCCCATCGAGATCATTAAAAATAATATAGTCAGGGATAGCGTCCATTACAGAACGAAGTAATGCATAATCACGCTGATGCTGTTCACTTTTTAAACGTAGCGCTTGAGTTTTTTCATTAACTCGCATATCAAGTAGCATATTTTGATCTTTGAGTTGTTGTAATAACGTTCTATTTTGCCCAAAAATATCTTCAACTATTTTAAACCAATGCGACCAATCGGCCGGAGGTTTAACTTTACCGGGATCGCCCTGAGAGCAGTGCTCTATATGATTAATAAACTCTTTAGTGGGTTTCATAAAGGTATTACGTGTCACTACATAAATAATACTCATTAGTGCAAATAAACCAAGAAAAAGTAAAATAAACATCATAATAAAACGATTTAAAATCAGTGCAGAAAAGTCATTATAAGGTTGGTATTTCAGCATTACCCAACCATTAATAGGTAACTGATATTTTTGAATAAGCCAATCACCTACTTTAGCCGTATTAGGCAATTTATTAATGCTAAGATAAGAATGCCTAACGAGATCACCTGGTACTACATTTTTCCAAAGCGTTATTTCTGATAACGTTTCGTTAGAGGATGTTTTATGCACCAATATATTATTTTTTTCATCCAAGAGTAGTACACCATGATCGGCCTTATCTATAGTTGGTAAGCCTTTGTGCAAGCTGGATAAACTAAAGTCCATCAAGACCGCTCCCACTAAGGTCTTATCGCGATAAACAGCGGCTCCTAACGACGAGCTTAACCCTTTCCCTGCAGTATCTAAATGCGGGGTTGACCAGAAAAATTTATTTTTACCTGGCATTAAGTTTCTAATGCTATTGATATTGTTGTTATTAATGTTTCTCTCTGAAAAACGCCAACTGTCTCGGCCTATCCAGGGATATAAATTGACAAAATTATTAAGCGAAACATAGTAGAACCAATTAGACTCTTTTATTGAATTTTTAGCGATAATAAAGGCAGGAGTTAATGCATTAGCCATAGCTAATTCTTGCTTTTGTAAGTCATCAAACTCTGCAACTTGGCCAATTCCGGTAATGCTACCGCGAAAATGCTTACGCTGTGCAAAGCTCTCACGGTTGTTTTTTTTCAAATAGAACTCATCACCGTCTTGCTCAAGCGGTGGTGTGGTAGCAAGTAACTCTTCAGGAAACGTTAGATGATAGTTAGCAAATTTTTTCAACCCGGCAATACTTTTCAGGCTCAAGACTAAGGTGTTTTCAAGTATTTTAGCTTGTTGTATTAACGTATTAAGCTCTTGTTCTGTATAAGAGTCCAACTCGGTATAATATCGATAAGAAGAGATCGTTGCGGCAATTAAAGTAATAACAATAAATACAACTAATACCGAGCGATTATAACGACTAAAAACTTGCTCTTTAGAACCTTTATTAAACACTACTACAGCCCTTTTTATGACCTTAAATTTTACCAGTAATTAATATTACTCATAATAATCAAGGATCACTAGTGTTTATCTCTATGACATTAAAAACAATGATAACTTAGCCGTTTAAATAAAGAACGCAAGGTTATGGTTTGAAGCTTTCTTACCAGCCAATAGACTTTAACCAACCGTTAATCGAAATTAGCAGGTTTTTTTCAGGGTAGTGACCTACCTGAGTATTGTGAAGGCGCGTTTGTCGATAATACACTTTCATTTCTTTATTGGCTTGAGCCTTTCTAAGAACAGTATTACTTTCGACCAGTTGTTGATCTCGTGATAAATAAAGATCTAATACCGGAACATCGCTACGAGCAAGAGTTTCAGCGAACGATTGTGCATCAGTAAACATATAACTACTTAACATTACCATTGCGCTAGGTGCTTCTAATTTTCCTGTGCTATACAAATCACCCAATAAGGTCGCATGGCTACCTTTTGACACAACGACGAATATTCCGGGATAATTTTTAGCTCTAGTCATCACGGCATTCATAATTAAAATAAGGCGATCTTGATACTGCTCTAGAATTTTTTTATTTTCTTCTTTTTGTTGTCTTAACTCTATGGCATTTGAAGGATAGCCGTCAGGTTTACTTGGAGGCTGAATAGTAATAGTTGTCCAGCCTTGATTTGGTAGTGTTTCTCTTAAATAGTTTAATGCATTGCTACTAGTCGCACTCATTTGCCAATCTGGAAGCAATATCATCACTCCTTTTTGATTACTGGCAGTGTTTTCATGAATAAGCGTTATGAAATCATCTGCGCCAGCCAACATTGGGGCAATATTATCTTTCATTAGATAATGGTTAAGGTCTTGCTCTTTTTGACTTATTGCATTAATAGGGGGGAAAATTTCAGCGCGGTTTTTACTGTTATTATTTTCTGAGTTAGCTTCTGATTTTTCAGCGTTTGCCTCTGTCTTTGTTTTAGCTACTTCCGTTTGTACTTGAACTTCCTTTTCTTGACCTTGAAATATAAAAGCAACACTATCCGCAGAGCTTAAGATAAATAAACAGATCAATACCAGCCAAGTAAGATGTCGTAACAAAGTAGGCTCCAAATATTCGTTATTGCCGATTATGATCTATGATATCAGTCATTATCGGCATAAAAGTTACTTTCTTGATAGCAATAATTAGCTATCGCTAAATAAATGGACAAGGAACATTGAAGGTTAGCAATTCTTCGCGCATTGGATGCGCTAACTCCAACATTTTTGCATGTAACAATAATCGTGAACTTGCTGTAACAGCCGCTTGATGTGAATACAATCTGTCACCAAGTATAGGATGTCCTAAAAATAACATGTGTACGCGTAATTGATGTGAACGACCAGTGATAGGCGTTAACTCAACTAGCGTACTTGGCACGTCATTTTCATCAGTATCACGTGAAAGCACTTTATAGTGTGTTAAAGATTGTTTGCCTCGTTCGTGATCAACCATTTGTCTTGGCCGATTTGGCCAATCACAAATAAGTGGCTGATCAACAGAGCCCGTATCGTCTTTCATATGGCCATAAACACGAGCGATATAGCTTTTCTTGGTTTCACGTTGCTGAAACATTCGACTTATCGCTACATGAGCAGGTTTATGCAATGCCATAATGAGAATACCAGACGTCGCCATATCTAATCTATGCACCACAGTTGCGGTCGGTAAAACTTTATTCACTCGACTTTGTAAACAGTCCTTATGAGCAGGTAAACGACCAGAAACCGTTAATAAACCACTTTGTTTATTTAACACAACAATATCTTCATCTTGATAAATAATATCAATATAAGGCGACATTGGCGGATTATAAACAAACTCAGGGTTTACTGCCGCAGCGGCCAACTTTTGAGGTTGCTGCTCATTTTCTTGCTCATTTAACATGCTTAGTTACTCACCACAATTAAACGTACGGCTTCAAATTTTAGCTGCGCTTTATCGATATAATGGCTCAACTCGCTTTGTTGTAACTTGATAAAATCAAGTTCTTGCTGACGAACACTGGGATTCACTGCCTTTAACGCCGTTAATCTTTGAAATTCATTATCTAAAGCATTTTTCATGTTCGCTAATGCTTTTTGTTGAATATTCAAGACTTGAGGCTGGGCATGCGCTTCAGCTTTTGTCACCAAAGGAGTCACTTGATCTTTCAAAGCTTTCACTAACTGTAAGGCTACTTGTTTTTTCACCGGTGAAAGCTGTTGATCAAGTACCGCTTCGCTGACTTTATCGGCTAAATCGTTACCATTTTTATCAACTAAAACTCGTATTGGCGTTGTTGGTAAATATCGACCCAATTGCAAGTGACTCGGTGCCGTAGCTTCAATGGTAAAAATACATTCAATAAAGAAAGTCCCTGCTGGTAACGCAGGGTTTTTCAATAAGCCAATACTGGCATTACCTGTTTGGTCGCTTAGCACTAAATCCATCGCGCCACGTACCATAGGATGATCCCAAGTTAATAAGTGATAGTCCTCACAAGCTAAAGCTGTATCTCGGTTAAAGGTAATAGTTGTACCATCATCAGGTAAGCAAGGGAAATTACTGCAAAGCATATGTTCACTTGGTTGTAATGCGATTGCATTGTCTGACTTATCGTCTTGTGTAATACCAAAAACATCAAGTATCTGAAACATAAACTGCGGTAAATGAATCTGTTGATCAAGTGCTGATATTTCTTCAACAAGTTCATGTGAGCGACCTTGGCCAGAAGAACGCAACTCTAATAACTTATCTCGCCCTGACTCTAACTCTGCCTTCAAGGACAAATGTTTGGCATGACAATCATCAATTAATTGCTCAGCTGCAGTTGATTGCCATTGTGCCGTTAGCGATAAGTCGAGTAACTGTTCACCAAAGCTTTCAAAGACTGCTCGACCCGTTATACAAGTATGCTCAAAAGCATTAAGCGCGTTTTGGTACCAATTGAACAACAAACTCTGCGTTGAATCTGAGAAGTAAGGCACATGTAAACGAATCGTTTCTGTTTGACCAATACGATCTAAACGACCAATACGCTGTTCTAATAAATCAGGATTTTGCGGTAAATCAAATAAAACGAGATGATGAGCAAACTGGAAATTTCTGCCTTCGCTGCCAATTTCTGAACAAAGTAAACACTGGGCACTATCTTCATCTTGAGCAAAATAAGCCGCGGCTTTATCACGATCAAATATACTTAAACCTTCATGGAAAACAGCAGCACGAATACCTTCTCTAACCCGTAATGCAGACTCTAAATCAATCGCAGTTTGAGCATTTGCACAAATAACCAAGAGCTTTTCTTTTTTAAGCTCTTGTAATAAATCAATTAAGTAATCGACGCGAGGATCGATATCTGTCCAATTTTCATTGCTATTAAGACTAAACATAATTTCAGGGGTAAAAATATGTTTAGCTTGTTCTAAAGTTTTTAAATTATCACTGGTATCAGACAACAAAAATTCATGCATCAGCTCTTGATAAGCTTCCGGTAAAGCTAAAGCCGTGGCATGTAACTCTCGCTTTGGAAAGCCTTTAATGGTATTTCGACTGTTTCTAAATAAAATTCGGCCAGTACCGTGGCGGTCAAGCAACTGCGTAAGCACTTGCTCACGCGATTTCTCTTGCTTGGAAACGACCTCTATATTATCAGAAGTTTGATTAATATTGGTTAATTGCTCGCTAATATCAGTTTCTTTGAGTAATTCAGTAAGTGTTGCTTGCTGCTCTACTGTTAACGCTTCTTTAGCAACAAGAGCATTTGCAGCGTTAGCGACTTCTGTATAGTGACCTTCTTCTTCAATAAACTTTTGATAATCATAAAAACGATCAGGGTCAAGTAAACGTAAGCGTGCAAAATGGCTTTCATGACCTAATTGATCAGGTGTTGCCGTTAGCAATAATACCCCTGGAATATTTTGTGCTAATTGTTCTACGCATAGATATTCTATGCTTGGCTCATCTTTGTGCCAATTTAAATGGTGCGCTTCATCAACAACCATTAAGTCCCAATCTTCAGCAATTAGGTCTTCATAACACTCTGGATTATTAGTCACAAAATCTAAGTTAACTAAGACTAATTGCTCTGCACTAAATGGGTTTTCTTGTTCTCCAGAGTTTTTTATTTCTTGGCAGCGCTCGTTGTCAAAAATACTAAAATGCAAATTAAAACGACGTAGCATTTCAACTAACCACTGATGCATCAACGATTCAGGCACAATAATAAGAATACGTTGTGCACGACCAGTAACTAACTGCTGGTGAATAATTAAACCCGCTTCAATGGTTTTACCTAAACCGACTTCGTCTGCAAGCAATACACGGGGCGCAAATCGACTCCCTACTTCCTCTGCAATATATAACTGATGAGGAATTAAACTGACTCGGCCACCACTTAAGCCCATTAAAGGAGATTGCTGCTGAGTATGTTGGTGCTTTAAGCTGTCTTTACGTAAACGGAACCAGTCTAAACGGTCTACTTGGCCATTCAATAAACGGTCATGAGGTTTATTAAACTTAATAAAATGGTCAATCATCACTTCTTTTAATGAAACTGCTTCACCTGTGTCTTGTCGCTTACCATGATAAGTCAGTAAGTTGTCAATTTCCTCGACATTTTCAACCGTTAACATCCAACCTTCATGGCTAGGAACACTGTCACCTTGATTGAAAATAACACGGGTTAATGGTGCATTGGCTATGGCATATTGGCGAGACTCACCTGTAGCGGTAAATACTACAGAAACAAAACGATGTTCAACTGCCATTATCGTGCCTAATCCTTGATCCGACTCTCCATCACTTATCCATCGTTGACCAGGGTGAAATACCATATAAAAAACTCCAAAATTAAACACTTGTGCGACTTTCAAAGACAATCGCAGCAGATATACCATCTCAGGTATTAAAAAAGGGCGCTATAATAACGTTAATCATAGCTGTGATCATTAAAAAATGTAGAGTAATTGCATTTGTCTTTCACTTAAGCTTGATTGAAGATAAATAATGGCAAAAAGCTGCTTGCCAGTAGTAAATTTAGCTGGCAAAGTGGAATTATCATTCAGGTAATGAGGTGATGGTTTCAATTAGTATAGTTACTGTTTTTGGTTTTTTAGTCAGCAGTTGAATACTACGTGATTAAGCCTAGCTTACTTAACGATTCATCTGTGTCCGTTAACTTAGATCGGAGATCTTAGTATGAATGAAGAAAAAATTATTTACGTATTAGATACGAATATTTTATTACACGAACCTTTCGCTTTTCTCTCCTTTAAAGAGCACGACGTGGTTGTCCCCATGACAGTGCTAGAAGAATTAGACTCTATTAAAGATCGACGTAAAGATGTCAGCCGCGATGCTCGCGTTGCAATTCGTGCACTTGAAGACACTCTTGTTGATGCTAGCCCAGAAGAAGTTCTCGCTGGTGTAAAATTGCCACAAAATGATGCTGAACATCCCAGTGGTTGTTTGTCTATTTTTAACGATTATACGTTAGAACAGAAGTCTGGCAGCTTATCTTTCAATGAGAATGACAATCGCATAATTAATGCTGCTTTGTATATTCAAGAAAATAAATCCTCAAGCAAAGTAGTACTAGTGACAAAAGACATAAATATGCGTTTAAAAGCAAAAGGTGCTGGCTTAGCGTATGTTGAAGATTACCGAACAGATCAACTCATCGATGACATTAAGTTTTTAACCAAAGGTTTTCATAAGTTTCCCGGTGATTTCTGGCAACATGTTAGCGACTGCGAAAGTGAAACAGAGGGTCGAAATACCACTCATTATATTAAACGTGAAGTGCTGCCAAATACCTACATGAATGAATACTTGATTGATGATGGTGAACACTTTGCGGGTAAAGTTACTGGCTGGGACGATGAAAAGCTAGCAGTCATGGACTTAAGCCGCGAGCGTTTAATGTCGAAGCAAGCATGGGGCATTCACCCTAAAAATATATATCAGGGCATGGCAATGGATGCTTTACTTGACCCAACCATAGACTTAGTCATTTTAACCGGCCCTGCTGGTTGTGGTAAAACATTATTAGCACTTGCATCAGCGCTTGAACAAGTTATTGAAAGGGGGTTATACGATAAAGTTCTTGTTACGCGTAGTACGCCCGAAATTGCCGAATCGATAGGCTTTTTGCCAGGTACTGAAGAGGAAAAAATGGCGCCATGGTTAGCGGCAATTACTGACTCATTAGAAGTACTACACAAACAAGACGAAAATATGAATGGCAGCCTTGATTACATTATGGAAAAAGCCAACATTCAATTTAAGTCGGTTAATTTCATGCGTGGTCGCAGTATTCAAAACTCTTTGGTTTTACTCGATGAATGCCAAAACTTAACGGCATCGCAACTCAAAACAATTATTACCCGCTGTGGTGAAGGCACAAAAATTGTGTGCTCTGGGAACCTAGCTCAAATTGACAGTAATTACTTAACAGCGGTTACTTCAGGATTAACATATATTGTTGAGCGTTTTAAAAACTTTCCCGGCAGTGCCACGATAAATCTCAATGGCGTAGTGAGGAGTCGATTAGCATCGTTTGCTGAAGAAAACCTTTAACTTAACTAAGGTTTATCATGGTCAAGTGGTCAAGTAATTCATCACTTTATCTACCTTTTCAAGGCTTATCATTAGAACGTTTAGTCGAGAAAAATTATTTAATAGCTTACCAATTACTAATGTATAGACATAATTGCTAACGGTTTAATCCTAAACAATGTTGTATTAATGGTTCTTATAAAAGCGTCTTATTAAATAAAATAATAAGACGCTTATTAAATAAAGTTATTTAATATCAGTGCTATAAAATATTAAAAACTCATTGATAAACGCGCGTAAAAGTATCGTCCGCGAGACGAAAACGTATGTGCATCATAGCCATTTCTGTAGCTACCTAAAACAAGAGGAGGCTCTTCATCAAGAAGATTTTCAACACCAATACTTAGCTGTGTTTCAAGTTGATCGAAGTGATAGTTAACTTGTGCATCGTGCTGTACATACGAATTCATTTTTTTAGAACCATCGTAAGACCCCCAATAACCTTCACCATCAGCAGCCTCAACAGAATCAACATATCGCGAAGACCAAATTACCGTTAGGTCATCGTATGTCCATGTAGTTGATAGTATCCCTTTAAGTTCAGGATATGAGCCCGCACCTTCATACCAATTACCCGCTAAGTTAACTGCTGTAGCTTCCGTTTCGCCAGTATCGTAATCAGTCATCTTAGTAGCTTTAAGATTGAAATCAAACGCCCCCATCGAGCTAGTCGTTAATCTATAAGTAACCTCTGTATCAAAGCCCTTTATGTTTTGATATCCAGTGTTTTCATATAACACATAAAGCGCGTCTATTTTACCGTCAGTTGGATCACGCTCAACCATGGTTTCAAAACCTGCAATACCATTCGCGTTATTTTGCACTGTATCGTTTGCACTACTTCTACGAATAACATTGGTTTTTTCAATATCAAACATATCAAGAGAGATAGAAAAGCCTTCTGCAAAACTTGGTACCCAAACAACTCCAAAGTTCACACTTTCAGACTCTTCAGGTTGTAATGCTGCATTACCGCCACTGTACCTAAAACCACTAGGTGCAGCTAAAGCTGGTCCACCTAAATTTTGAGGACACCCAGGAAGACTCTCGTAATCATCAGCGGCACAAGGGTCGGCAGGAATTGTTGACCACCCACCGGTAATTCCTGAGTATAATTCATCAAACCCTGGTGCTCTAAATCCTTCGCTGTGTGAAGCACGAAATAATAAACCTTCAACAGGTAACCACCTTAGACCAACTTTTGGAGTTGTTTTGGTACCAAAGTCACTGTAATCAGAGTGGCGTGCAGCCATGTCCACTTCTAATAATTTAGCCATGGGAGTATCGGATAATAATGGCACGACAATCTCACCATAAAATTCAGTAATATCTCGCTCAGGAGGTCTAGTATCACTTAAACCACCTTGGAAAATACGGTCACCTTCCTCATCTATTGAAGCATAATCTTGTATCGCATGCTCAGTACGGTATTCCGCGCCAAATGCAACACTAACCTCACCTGCAGGTAATTCAAAAACACTGCCAACAACATTAAATTGGTATGAGTCCATCGAGCTTTCACTACGTGATTTAGCATCTCGTTGCAAGTAGGTAAGCATTTCTGAATTGATTGAGCCGACCTTGCCCATAAGATCCAGTGGAACACAACCGTCATTTCTGGCGCGACAATCGTCTGAGTTTCCTGCGGCTGCAAGTAAACGAGAGTATGAAACCCCCATCACATTGTTATATGACTTTGTACGTTGTCTATTTAATGATAAATCCCAATCCCATTCCTGAAACTCCCCTTTTGCGCCAACAACAATACGTGTTGTTGTTGCATCTATATTACTAACATCACGAGCACCTAATTCCATAAAGGCTCGTGCAACACCAAAATCTTGGCCTGTGGTATTATAATCATTATCTGCGGAGTAAGTGACCGAGTCACCAAAGTCGGGTGTAAATCCATAAGGTTGTGATTGTGATAGCGTTTTACGCTTGTTTGATAAGTATTCAAAATATACTTCGACGTTATTTGATACTTCACTTGTACCACTTACCCAAATATTTTCTACATCTAAGTCAGCTGCGCCCATATCGTACAGCCAATAGTTAAAACCATCTTTATCGCCAACAGGAACATCTCCAGGTGCCCAAGCCTCGTCCCAAGGATGATTATAAGGTCTTAAATCATCCATAGAATTAAAACGAGTCGAGTCATCTTTAAGTACCCACCAATCGCCATCTATATTATAAGTAGATCCAGTGCTAGAGAATGGGTCTCTGTTATTTGGCCCTCCCATGCCACGTCTATCAGGATCATTCTGAATATTACGCTCTGCCATAACATAGCCATCTGATTTATTTCGAGAGTAATTGACTAAAATATTGCCTTTATCTGTGTCTATGCCATAAGTCAATTCAATACCACGCTCAGCATTATCACTTTTATCACTAATGCCATAGCTGCTTTTAACTTTTAGCCCTTCAAAGTCATTATCCATAATGATATTGACAACACCGGCTATAGCATCAGAGCCGTATATCGCTGATGCTCCGTCTTGTAAGACTTCAATACTTTTCACTGCAGACATAGGAATAGAGTTTAAATCAGCACTGCCACCTACACCCGACGAGCCGAGCCTCCTGCCATTGACTAAAACTAATGTATTTCGTGCGCTTAAACCACGCAAAGTTGCCGTAGATGTACCACCTGAAAATTGCTGTGCGTGATTGGTTGCAGGACCTGTAATTGAGGGCATCTTTTGTAAAAATTGACCCACATTAGTCATAGCCGAGGCATCTAGATCTGCTCTATTAAAAGCGACTATCGGCGTAATTCCTTCAATATCGGTACGAGCAATACGAGAACCCGTAACGCTAATCACTTCAACCTCTTTCTCTCCTTCTTTTATTTCTTCTGCGTATGTAACAGGCGCTCCAACGCTAGCTAAAACAGCTAATGCGATGGCGGTTTTTTTTATTTGATTATATTTCATGATTTCCCTTGTGTTTTTGTTTTTATTTTCTTTTGTATATTGTATATTCAGTATTGATAATTAGCAGAAACATAGAGGGTAATCATGTGGAAATGTCATGAAACAAAGGAAGAAGGTAATGAAGTTACCTATAGGCGTATTAAGGTGCTTTCTTTAACCTTTTAGATTATTTTCTCAGCCATTATTTTCAATAGGTTTAGTAAAAGTCAGCAATAATAGCTTCTATCAAGGGTTTAAAAGCTAACAATGCTGTGCATAAGAATGGCCAAAGAGCTACTCCGTTTTAATTGATGGTCAAGCCACTATAAAGTCTGGTGAATCAATTAAGGAGGTTAATGACGTAAATTCGGTGGTTGAGGCCATTAACCGTATCGTCATGCTGATAAATACGCTAATAAAAGTAACTTAATTAAAAGCGACTTTCGACAAAAGGGCTAAAAACATGTCAATAGAAGAAAATTCGACATTAGAAATAAATGAAGAAGATCAATCAATAAGTGAACATCAAGATGCACAAGTAAAAGTAATAACACAAGATTATTATTTACATGGCGATGATGGTTATTTATTTAACGAGAGTGATGAATGCAGTTTTATAAAAGGCTACAACTAATACAACAAACACTCGTTGGTGAATCTACTTGATAAAATTAAGTGCAGGTAAATTATATGCGTCATGCTTCTAGCCGAATAGAAACTATTGCGTCTCTTATTTCACTAAAAAGTATTATAGTGATCTTATTTATTAATTCGATGTGTGCTTTTTTAAAAACGATATATCACTTAACGGTAGTTGAAAATAGTTTTGACTTTTTCTTTGCTGAATTTTACGGCTACTTAAAAGTAATGAATGTTTTTGGCTTTTCTTTGGCATTTTCATATTTAGTGTTATCGCTTGGCCCTGACAATAAAATGTCAATTACCCGTATTGCGATGATAGGTTTGGCTTCCTTCGTAATAAGCTTTCCTTTTATATATCTTACCGGTAGTCCCTGGAATGAAAGTTCACTACACCCCTTTCTACAGGTAAGTATCTACTCTTTATCCACGTTAATTTTTTCAGCATGGGCGATCATGTTAATTATTTATGTGCAAAGTAGAGAATCACAGCCAAAATTCCAAATGCTTAAACAACAAGTTGCCGAACATTCTATTGAACGAGAAAAAGTAGAAATGGAGATGCATTTGTTACAAGCTCAAATTGAACCTCATTTTTTTTACAATACTTTGGCCAATTTACATAATTTAATCGATCTTGATGCTGAAAAAGCTAAATCTTTACTTGAAGAGTTAACTGAATATTTACGATCAACCGTGCCGCAATACCGTCAAAAATATATAAAACTTGATGACGAAATGGAAATGATAAGACGCTACCTCAATATTCAAAAGATTAGGTTTGGTGACAAACTTAATTACACGATAACTATCGAGCAAAGTTTATTAAACCATCCAATTCTGCCAATGTCTGTACTGACCCTTGTAGAGAACTCTATTAAACATGGCATTGAAAAACAAAAAGGCAGTGGGATAATTAATATCACAGGTGAAATCAACAACAAAAACATGTTATCAGTAATGGTAAAAGATAATGCCGGTTTAATGACCAATAATAACTACGGTACCGGCATTAGTAATTTGCTGGCTAGAATGAAAGTGACTTATGGCAACCAAGCGAACTTCTCATTAAGCTGTGAAACTAATAATGAAACATTGGCGATAATAGAGGTACCTAATAATGGTTAATATATTAGTGGCTGAAGATGAAGAGATATTGCGGATAAGTTTAATCAATAAACTGATAAAACATTGGCCTCAGAAAGTTAGTATTACCTCGATAGACTCAGGCTCTGAAGCATTAAAAATGTTAAATGAACTCAAACCCGACATTGCATTTCTTGACATACAAATGGGCGATATTTCGGGTATAGATGTCGTCAAACAAACCCATCATTGTTGTCATGTTGTGTTTGTTACCGCTTATGATAAATATGCGATTCAGGCCTTTGATGCAGGAGCTATTGATTACCTGTTGAAGCCTTATTCGGATGCACGATTAAAAGAATGTATTGAACGAGTAAATGTTAGGTTGTCGTCAGTCCCCTTAAATTTAAAACAACTTTTACTTAATGTTAATAGCACGGGCGAACAATTTATTAAGCGCTTAAAGATTCAAATTGGTAATAAGATTTGGCTTATCCCTGTTGAGGACATTATTTGTTTGAAGGCCAGTGGACGTTATGTAAAAGTATTAACCAAAGAAAGAGAAGCCTTAGTGCGCATGCCTCTTAAAAACCTTTGTGAACAATTAGATCCTGACATTTTCTGGCAGGTGCATCGAAGCACTGTAATGAATATCGCACATTTAGACTATGTTAAAAATATCGACCATGAGCAAATACAAGCTCATATGAATAATATGAAAGACCCTGTAGCCATTAGTCGCAGTTTTAGTCATTTATTTCGAAATTTGTCATCAGATTAACTGACTTCTAAGGTAAATTTTATTCAATTTAAAATTAAATACAGTCTATTATTACTGTCAAAAATCGGTTAGTTCATATCCTATTAATCGTGCTTGATGTCAAATACGCTTCCTGAAAACAATCAATTTTGCTATCAAATATTTATGTTTGTATTTTTGGTAGCTCATTATGATTAATAGCATATTAATTCCCACATTTGATCTTCTTCAAGCAGAATGCTTTTACGATGGTTTTCTTCGTTTATTTGGTGCGAGTACACGCCTAAAAAAAGAAAATTCAATTACATGGAAAAACAATGGTAATTCAGTTTCGATTGTTATCCATAAACTTGCCCATAATACAAAGCACAAAAACAACGATACTATCATAGGCTTTCCTGCCAGCACCCCTAATGAAGTTAGGCTAATTTATAACGCGGCATTAAGGCTAGGAGCTCGTTGCGCAGGTAAGCCGAGCAATAACGGATACGGTGATTTTTCCGCTTATTTTTACGATGCTGATAGCAACAAGTTGGGAATATTTTATTTCAAATAGTTTACAAGCAATTAGTAAACATACCAAAGGGGTTAAACCATAGATATTGCTTACGAACAAGAGATTGCTTGCACCATATTGTAATTGCCTTTAATGACCACATAGCTGATTTTTATGACACTTGACCGGCCATTAATAACCAAGACTCTTCATAACATTTTGATATTTTGATAATAATATCGGCTAATCACATCATGGCTAATTTATCTTTAAAGATAAATAACATAGCAAAATAACTCTAATAAAAGGAAGCATATGGTGGCAGTATCTCAAAAAAACAAAATAGAAAACTGGTCCTCTCGGTTTACATTTTTAATGGCGTCAATTGGTTTTTCGGTCGGGCTCGGCAACATTTGGCGATTTCCCTATGTTGCAGGCGAAAATGGCGGCGCAGCTTTTATCATCGTTTATTTATCCTGTGCTTTATGTATAGGGGTACCGTTGGTTATGTCTGAATGGGCAATTGGCCGCAAAGCTAAAAATGCCGCATCAGCCGCCGGAAGCTTTAAAGAAATAGCAATAAATGAAGGGCTATCAACTAAGTGGTCGGGCGTTGGTGGCATGGGTATTATCGCAGTATTTATGATGATGCTTACTTATACTGTCATCACGGGCTGGACACTCGACTATTTTTCATTGGCTGTTATGGGCAAGTTTTCCGCCATGACCTCAGAAAAATCAGCTGTAATTTTTGATGGTTTAATGTCAGATCCTTTACGATTAATATTTTGGCATACTGTTGTGGTATTCATTACAGTCTTTGTTAATTCTAAAGGCGTGCAAGGCGGTATCGAAAAAGCTGTAAGAATATTAATGCCTTCATTATTAGTGTGTTTACTGGTTATGGTGGTTTATTCTGCAATCGTTGGTGATATGGCAGCAGCTCTTCATTTTTTATTAACACCTGATTTTAGTTTGATCACCGGGGAAACATTTCTATTAGCGTTAGGGCAAGCATTTTTCTCTATTGGCATTGCAATGGCAGTTATGGTGACTTATGGATCATACTTAGATAAAAGCGCACCTATAGGACAAAACTCATTTATTGTCGTTTTTGCTGATACCTTTGTCGCTATGTTAGCTGGATTTGCGATATTCCCGCTGGTGTTTGCGCATGGTTTAACACCTGACGCAGGAGCTGGACTTGTTTTTCAAGTGCTCCCCATAGCATTAAGCGATTTAGCTGGTGGGCAAATTTTCACTGCCATTTTCTTCTTATTACTGATTGCCGCGGCGCTAACATCGTGTATCGGTAACTTTGAACCTATCGTTGCATGGACGACAGAAAGGTCAAAAATGTCTCGTCAAAAAGCTACCTACTTAGCTGGTGCCGTATTGTGGTTACTGGGACTATTATCAGTGCTTTCGCTCAATATACTCAAAGACTTCCACCCTTTTGACTTTATTCACTTACTCGAAAACAAATCTATTTTTGAAAGTTTAGATTATATTTCGGCCAGTATTTTGCTGCCAATAGGAGGATTTTTAACAGCCATTTTTGTCGGTTGGAAAGTCTCAGCGAAAACAATGCAAACAGAATTAAATTTATCAAATCGTCAATTTAAACTATGGCAATGCTTAATAAAATTTGTTGCGCCCCTCGCCATACTTATCGTTTTCGTCAGCGGAATCATGAGTTAGTCGTAGATTTAATCACCTAAGAGTCATTATATGAATTTATTACGTCCTATTTATTTTATCATTTTGGTTTTAGTTAATGTGTCAACTTTTCAACAAGTACATGCTACTGAAAATAAACTATTTGTCTTGAGTTCTAAAGAAAACCTACCGATTGAAGGAGCTATTATTTATGATCGAAAAAACTTGAAAGCCTACCAATCAAACTATCAAGGATTAGTTATTTTAGAAAGTCCGAATGAAGACCTGCAAATTAAAGCTAAGTATCATCACCCCATATTGTTAAAAAGGAGCAAACAAACAAGCCAGTCAATCACCTTAAAGTATGATGAAAATTTACTGGTTGACGATCAAGCCCTTGTCCATAAAGAAGAGAACATTCAATGGGGGGCTGCTGATAAATATCGAGAAAATAATGATCTATTAACTTATGACTTGTCTATAACGGTCAATCCAGAGAAAAAGTTTATTGCTGGTAATAATAAAATACGCTTTAAGATGCTTAAAAATGATGATGTGATCAGAGTCGATCTTTATCAAAACTTAGCAATAGATAAAATTTTATATCAAGGAAAAGCACTTAACTTTAAACGAGAATTAAATGCTGTTTATATTTCATTCCCTACAGCATTAGAAAACAATAGCATTCACGAAATTGATTTTCATTACTCCGGTCATCCTATTGCTAAAGGTCGCTTTGGTTGTTTTACTTTTAATAAAGATGACAAAGGTATCGACTGGATAAATACGGCATGTCAAGGCGTAGGTTCAATGGTTTGGTGGCCTAACAAGGATCAACAATCCGACGAAGTTGAAAGCATGATAATGAGAGTTTCAGTCCCCTCTGCGTTAAAAGACATTTCAAATGGTCGACTAATTGAAACGCATGTTAAAAGTAATGGCTATACCGAATATGTTTGGCAAACACTTAACCCTATTAATAATTATAGCGTCTCACTTAACATTGGAAATTATGTTCATTTCGGTGAAAAGCTAGGTAATCTTACCCTTGATTATTATGTTTTAGAGCAAGACTTGGCTAAAGCTAAAAAGCAATTTAAACAAGCAAAACCAATGATGGTGACTTATCAAAAATACTTTGGTGAATACCCTTTTATCGAAGACGGATATAAACTCATTCAAGCTCCTTATACCGGTATGGAACATCAAAGCGCGGTCACCTATGGTAACGGCTTTCAAAATGGCTATACCCGAAACGACAATAGCATGGGAGATTGGACCGGCGTTGGAATATCTTTAAAGTTTGACTTTATTATTATTCATGAATCTGGCCATGAATGGTTTGGCAACAGCTTAACCAGTTATGATTTTTCAGATGCTTGGATTCACGAAGGATGGTGCACTTACGCTGAGGCTGTTTATGTAGAAGATCAGTTTGGTTATGATGATGCGATGAAATATCTTAATGGCTATAAAAATAAAGTCACAAATAAATTTCCCATAATCGGCCCGCCTTCTGTTAGTCATTGGCCTACATCAGACATTTATTTTAAAGGCATATTATTCATTAATACCTTAAGACATATCATTAACGACGACGATAAATGGTGGGCAGGTGTAAAAGCATTTACTACTACTTTTAAAAAGTCACAACTCAATACTGCAGATGTTTTAAACTTTTTTAACCACTATTTTGATGATGATTTTGAGAAAATATTTGACCAATACTTATACTTTAATGAGATACCTACATTAATACTCACAAACAAAAACAATCAGCTAAAGTATCGATGGAAGTCTAATATTAAAGGGTTTGATATGCCTCTAGATGTTAAAATAAGAGGAAAAGTGTCTCGTATTTATCCTACAACTGATTGGCAGGTAATGGCTGATAATAGTGAGATATCGGTGCTTGATCATTTGTTCTATATTAATGTTGAATCAAATGTCCTTTAGCGATTAAAAAATCAAGCTATTGCTTATCATTGAAACAATTAATATAAATTAGAACGAGCTCCATAGTCAGATGAATATGGAGCTCTGAGGTAATTTATTTACTGATCTTTAGTGTCTGTCGATTCGACAACATCGTCATCAGGTTTTACTTTTTCAGTTATTTCAACTTCAACACGGTCAACGCGCTGCAACCCTCTTGGCAGTTTATTACCTCTACGACCACGTTCACCTTTATAATGCTCTACGTCGCTAGCTTTAAGCGTTAACTTACGTTTTCCGGCGTGTAAGGTTACTGAACTATCAGCAGAAATAACTTCAAGCAAGCTGACAAACTCTTCTCTGCTCTTTGCTCTCGCTGATGAAATATTTATAATTTTATTGCCCTTACCTTTACTGAGCAAAGGTAAATCTTTGATTGGAAATACCAACATTCGACCTTCAGATGTTATTGCTAATACCAGCATAGTTTCTACATCGGCAATAGGTAATGGCGTATTTACTCTAGCGTTACTTGGCAAACTTAATAATGCTTTACCATTTTTATTTCTGCTGATCATATCAGAAAAACAACCGACGAAACCGTAACCAGCATCACTACTGAGTAAGTATTTACTTTCGTCCTCAGCCATTAATGTAGTTACAAATGTTTCGCCCGTTGATAAATTAAAACGACCAGTTAAAGGCTCTCCTTGGCTTCGTGCAGTAGGAAGCGTGTGAGCGTCAGTAGTGTATGCTCGTCCTGAGGAATCAATAAAGACCGCAGGTCGATTACTGCGCCCTTTAGCTGAACATAAGTAGCTGTCACCCGCTTTATAACTTAACGCTTCAGGCTCGATATCATGCCCTTTCGCACAACGTGCCCAACCTTTGTCAGAAACAACAACAGTTACCGGTTCACTTGGCACTAGATCTTTTTCAGACAATGCTTTTGCTTCGCTGCGCTCGACCAATACTGAACGCCTGTCATCACCATATACTTTGGCCGCTTCTTGAATTTCTTTTTTCATTAGCGTATTCATACGCGTTTTAGAATTCAGTATTTTCTCTAAGTATTCACGTTCAATATTTAATTCATCTTGCTCAGCTCGTATTTTAATTTCTTCAAGCTTGGCAAGTTGTCTTAATTTAATTTCTAATATTGATTCTGCTTGGCGTTCTGATAAATCAAAACGTGAAATAAGTTCAGCTTTGGGCTTGTCAAAATTACGAATAATTTCGATAACTTCATCAATATTAAGGTATGCTATGAGTAAACCATCTAATAGATGTAAACGTGCTAAGACTTTGTCTAATCGATATTGTAAACGTCGGCGCACAGTTTCTCGGCGGTATTCAAGCCATTCGCATAAAATGCCACGCAGGTCTTTCACCGCTGGTTTATTATTTAAGCCAATCATATTAAGGTTAATACGATAGCTTTTTTCTAAATCGGTACTAGCGAATAAATGATTCATTAACTGTTCGATATCAACTCGATTCGAACGTGGAACAACAACTAATCGCGTTGGGTTTTCATGATCAGACTCATCTCGTAAGTCAACGACCATAGGTAGCTTTTTAGCGGTCATTTGACCAGCAATTTGCTCGAGGATCTTGCCACCTGAAGCCTGATGAGGCAAAGAAGTGATAACAATATCACCCTGCACCACTTCATAAACAGCACGCATTTTTATGCTGCCTTTACCGGTACGGTATATTTTTTCAATATCCGTTTTTGGCGTAATAATTTCTGCGTCAGTTGGGTAATCAGGTCCTTTGACATACTCAAGTAAATCACTAGTCTCAGCTTTAGGTTGTTCGATCAGATGAATACAAGCATCGGCAACTTCTCGGACATTATGAGGTGGGATATCGGTTGCCATACCTACTGCTATACCGGTAATACCATTAAGTAAAATATGAGGCAAACGGGCAGGCAATGTTTTCGGCTCTTTCATAGTGCCGTCGAAATTAGGTGTCCAATCAACAGTACCTTGCCCTAATTCAGACAACAACACTTCGCTAAAACGTGACAGGCGTGACTCGGTATAACGCATTGCAGCAAAAGATTTAGGATCGTCAGGTGCGCCCCAGTTACCTTGTCCATCAACTAGAGGATAGCGATATGAAAATGGTTGTGCCATTAATACCATAGCCTCATAACAAGCTGAGTCGCCATGTGGATGAAACTTACCTAAAACGTCTCCGACCGTACGAGCAGATTTTTTATACTTAGCCGTTGCTGATAATCCTAACTCAGACATGGCATAAACTATACGCCTCTGTACTGGTTTTAAGCCATCGCCAATATGTGGCAAAGCTCTGTCCATGATAACGTACATTGAATAGTTTAAATAAGACTCTTCGGTGAACTGTCGAAGTGGTCGTTGTTCGATACCTTCAAGACTAAAATTAAGCGCGTCTGACATGAATAAATTTCCTGATAAGTCGCCCTGCACATTGGCAGTTATAGCAGTGACTTTGATTATTATTTTTAGGTGTTAAAAACTATGCTCTAGCTTATATGATTATACAGAAAGGGAAAATACTTCTTTGATAATTAGCTTAAATTAATCACGTTACTGCTCTAAATTTTCATTATAAAGGCAAACACGATTACGACCATTGGCTTTACCAAAATACATGGCTATATCTGCAGCATTAAGTAATTCATCAAAATCTGGAGAGACAGAATCTAAACAGGCTACGCCGATGCTAACTGTCACTTGCTGTTGAATTTTTAACGAGGAAATTTCCATGCTCTCTACTTTTTCACGTAATCGCTCTGCAATGGCTTTAGCCTCAGTGCAGTTAACGCCTGGTAAAATACCGGCAAATTCTTCACCACCTAAACGGGCAAAAACATCGCGAGAACGCATAGTCTCGCCGCCTAATTGCGCAATGGCTTTTATGACATGATCGCCAGCATCATGGCCATAGGTATCGTTAATGTTCTTAAAAAAGTCGATATCAAGTAAAATAACACTTAGTGGCTGCTGCTCGCTTATTGCTGTATTAACTAGCAGCTCACCTTGTTCAAACAAGGTTCTTCGGTTATATAAGTTTGTTAAAGCGTCTGTTTTTGCTAAATACTTCAAACGTTTTCGAATTTTCAACTGCTTAAGAAGAAGTAGCATGAATACAACGACGGTGATAACTAGAATCGAAATATTGCGTTGTTGTGCAAACTTTTTGTTTTCAGCCTCTTTTATCTTCAGGCTTTCAATCCTATTCTGGTTCACTAATAATTCATTTTGCTTAAGCTTGTGCTCAGTTGCATACGTTTTTTCAAGCTCAGCTATTTTTTCACTTCGTACCGCATAAAAATATCGATAACCATCAACAATATATTTATCTTTGTATTCAAAAGCTTGCTTAAAATCCCCTACATTAGAAAAAGATTCTGCCAAAATAAAATTTATTTCAGAAAATTCAGGTAAGTACAACTGACTCTTAGGAATATTTTTTCGCAAAGGTAAGGTTTTTTCGAATACAGCAATTGCTTCTTTATCACGATGAGCCGTATGCTCTATAAGCCCTTGGATAAAGTATATTAAATAATTTTCAGCTGCATTAAAGGTTTTATTAATAGCGATAAGTTGAGGAAGTATACTTTCAACTTCGCTTAAGTTATTTTCTGGATCTTCTTTTAACAAAGCCAGTAACGATAATATTCGAGCATTAATAGGTAATGGCTCATCGTTTTTTAACAAGTTACTAGGCTTAGCTTTTGTACTTTGTTCTTGCGCTTGAACGAGTTCACTTTCTTCATATGATGCAGCATTTAGTGAGTTGATATTAAAGACACCAAAGCTATTACCAACAAGCAACATTATTATTAGCGATATAAATAATTTCCTCATCACGAGCACACCCTATTTCGGCCTTGGCTTTTTGCTTGGTACATAGTGATATCAGCATCTTTTAATAATTTTAAAAAGCTATCTGTATGCTCTTTTTGAAAACTTGCTACACCTATGCTCGCGGTAACTTTTTCTAGGGATTTATCATGCCATTGATGATTTTGTATAATTAAACGTAATCGCTCAGCAATATCACACGCTTCTTCTTGGGATGTTTCGGGTAACAAACAAATAAATTCTTCTCCACCAAAGCGCCCAAAACAGTCCGTCATTCGCATTGTATTAAGGCTGAGTCTAGCAATATCTCTTAATACATCGTCACCGACTTTATGACCAAATGTGTCGTTAATAGCTTTAAAGTTATCAACATCTAACATCAATACACTTAAACATTTTTTTTCTTTTTGCGCTCGAATAAACATTTTTTCGCCGAGTTCCATTAAATGACGTCGGTTTACCACACCAGTTAACTCATCCATCTGACTCATTTTTGCTAAATGTTTTTGACCTTGTGTTATTTTAAGTAAAAACCAAGCAAGAGCTAAAATAACGAGGACAGCAAAGAATATAAGAAGTTGTAAATTTTTTTCATGATAGGTTACATCACTAAGTTGCATAACTTGAACAGATAGCTCTTGTTCTAGAATTTTTTTCTGTAAGTCTGCTTGTTTACTTTCATAACTTAACCTTAGCTCTTCAACTTTCTCCATGTTCACGTCATTTTCATCTTTAATTAAACGTGAGAGAAACTGTGTTTTCTTTTCATAAGCTTGCTGATATTTACCTGTTTTAAAGTAAATTTTTGACTGTAAATCCATCAAATTATAATGAGCAAATGTATTCTTAGTTTCACTGCTATTAGCTAATAACTCTTCTGCTATTTTTAGGCTATCTAATGCTTCATCATAACGCCCCATAGCCTCGAGAATATATGCTTTTTCTACAGTAAAATATATCGGTGCATTGTGTTGTTCGACATCTTTTACGTACTGTTCAGCAATAACAAGATATTGATAGGCTGCTTCATTATTTGGCTCTTTCTTCATAACATGAGAATTGGCCATTCGAATATACACGCCAGCTAACACTTCATTATTACTAAATTTATCACCATTTTCGATTATCTCTTCCAATAATGGAATAGCTTGCTCATAACGGTTTGCTTCCATATGGTTAGCGGCAATATTTTGCAAACTATTCAGCGCGTAAAGTTCCATGCCTGCTTTTTTGAAGTGCTCGTATGATGCTTGGTAAAACTTAATCGCTTTTTTAGGCTGGTACATATAAGCATATAAAATGCCCAACTCACTATTCACGGATCCTTTTAGCTCTTCGTTATTAAGCGTATTGGCAATAGTAAGCGCGTCATTTAGCATAATAAGTGATTGTTCGTACTGCTCACTTAAATAATATATCGCACCTAAGTTAATTAGACCTTCGGCAATATATTTTTTTTCATCGAGTGACTCCGCAACTTCCAAGCCGTTAAGGTAGTTTTTTACCGCGCTCTCTTTATTGCCTAAATTTTCGAATGCAAACCCTCGTAAATATGAAAGTTCAGTAATAAGAAGAGTAGGTACGGTTAAATGCTTAGCTAGCTTTAAACCTTGTGCCGTGGCTGATAATCCTAATTGATATTGTGAAGTTTCAAGGTGAAGTTCTGAAAGCACTTGATAGTACTTCACTTGATTCGCAATCGTTAACTCATTAATACTCGTTGAATAAGAATTCAAAAGCACTAAAGCGTCTGTAACATTGGTATTTTGTAATGTTTCAACACGCTCAACAAAGTTAAGAAAATCACGATTAAGCGCGTTTTCATCAGCATTTACATCTTGAGCGGCGAATAAACAGCTAAAAATCAAACAAAAGGTAATAGCAATTCGAATGCAACAATTATTTAACAAATTCAACCCCTTATTTAAATTATTAGTATCAGCATGATGAATTTGAGTAGCAGTATAAAACGATTTAAAGTGAATGATAAACCGTTATTTGTAATTAACTATCTGATTTTGAAAAAATGCTAGAATAAGCATCGCTTTTAAGATAACTTGTGCGGCGTAGTTTGTTAATTGTCTCTGTAGCTCAGCTGGATAGAGCAAGCGCCTCCTAAGCGCTAGGTCGGACGTTCGAATCGTCTCAGGGACACCAAACTTATTAATAAAAACATCCCTTCCCTATCAAAACCAGTTAAAATACCATTAACGAAAACTGAAATTTAATCAAGAATGAACATTTAGATTAATTAGATATAGACAAATCTAAAAATAAAAAAGCCCCGTAAAACGAGGCTTTTTTTAATATTGACAATATCCGCCTATATTACTAGTTAGATGATTGTTCTATTGTAACGTCCTTGTCACCTGCAATTGAGATATTACTCAGTGCTGCTGAAACAGCTAATACAATTACTGCAAATATCACTGTTGTCAGCTTAATTCCCGATGAAGATGACCTGTTCATACATATTCCTGTGTCAGGTGTTTTGTTATTATTTTTACATCTGTACAAAACGCAACCAATTTATCTGATTAGTTACCACAATTCAACTATTTAAAATCAAAGATTCGACAAAATCACAAATATTTTTACCTTACACTTTATTAACAATTGCTGTTTTTTTGCGATTTAGTCTAACTAATACTAAAAAAAACCCTTTTTTGAATAATATTGTTTGCAGTTTAGGGGTGGTCTAGGCGAAAATAGCGCCACTTTCACCCTCACATACTTAGCTTAGTTAAGTATGAATATAATAAAGATTTGGAGTTATTATGCCGTCTCGTCAAGACTTGGCCAATGCAATTAGAGCTTTAAGTATGGATGCCGTACAAAAAGCGAAATCAGGACACCCTGGAGCCCCAATGGGCATGGCAGATATTGCCGAAGTATTATGGCGTGATTTTCTCAAGCATAATCCGACAGATCCTAATTGGGCTGACCGCGATCGTTTTATTTTATCAAACGGTCATGGTTCTATGCTTATTTATTCACTATTGCATTTAACCGGTTATGAATTACCTATTGAAGAATTAAAAAACTTCCGCCAATTGCACTCTAAAACGCCAGGTCATCCTGAATATGGTTACACACCAGGTGTTGAAACCACAACAGGTCCATTAGGCGCAGGTATATCAAATGCTGTAGGTATGGCTATTGCTGAAAGAACACTTGCTGCACAGTTTAACCGCGAAGGCCATAATATTGTTGATCACAATACATACTGTTTCTTAGGTGACGGTTGTTTGATGGAAGGTATCTCACATGAGGTATGTTCATTAGCGGGTACATTAGGCCTAGGCAAGTTAATCGCTTTCTGGGATGACAACGGCATCTCTATTGACGGAAACGTCGAAGGTTGGTTTACAGATGATACGCCAGCTCGTTTCAAATCATACGGTTGGCATGTAATCAGTGTTGATGGTCATGACTCTGCCGCAATTGCTGCTGCTATTGTTGAAGCTAAGTCGGTAACCGATAAGCCTTCAATGATTTGTTGTAAAACAGTTATTGGTTTTGGTTCACCAAATAAAGAAGGCACGCATGATTGTCATGGCGCGCCATTAGGTGACGACGAAATTGCAGCTACACGTAAGGCATTAAATTGGCCACACGCACCTTTTGAAATTCCAAGCGATGTTTACGCTGACTGGGATCAAAAAGAAAAAGGTCAATCAAGCCAAGTTTCTTGGAATGAGAAGTTTTCTGCTTACCAAGCAGCTCACCCAGAACTTGCCGCTGAATATGAACGCCGTGTAATTAAAGGTGACTTACCAAGCGATTTCGAAGAAAAAGCAAATGCTTTAGTATTAGCTTGCCAAGAAAAAGGCGAAAGCATTGCTTCACGTAAAGCTTCACAAAATACGATTGAGGCTTTCGGCGCAATATTACCTGAGCTATTAGGTGGCTCAGCAGATTTAGCAGGTTCAAACTTAACATTGTGGTCAGGTTCTAAAGGCATTGAAACTGATGCCGATGGTAACTACATATACTACGGTGTACGTGAATTTGGTATGAGCGGTATTATGAACGGTGTTTCATTGCACGGTGGCTTCATTAATTACGGCGCTACTTTCATGATGTTTATGGAATACGCTCGTAACGCAGTTCGCATGTCAGCTTTAATGGGAATTCAAAACATTTTTGTTTATACCCATGATTCAATTGGACAGGGTGAAGATGGTCCAACGCATCAGCCTATAGAACAATTAACCAGTTTACGTACCACACCAAATATGGATACATGGAGACCGTGTGATGCGACTGAGTCAGTCGTTGCATGGAAGTCTGCAATTGAACGGAAAAACGGTCCTACCTCGTTAGTGTTCTCTCGCCAAGGTCTTCCAGCTTTAGCACGTAACAATGACCAAGTAGCAAACATAGCGAAAGGTGCTTACGTTATTCAAGACTGTGAAGGCACTGCAGACGTTATTTTGATTGCTACAGGTTCTGAAGTTTCTTTAGCACTTAGCTCAGCAAAAACATTAACTGAGCAAGGCAAAAAAGTTCGTGTGGTTTCTATGCCATCTACGAATACTTTTGATATGCAGTCAAGTGAATATAAAGAGTCGGTATTACCATCAACAGTTGTTAAGCGTGTTGCGATTGAAGCAGCGCATACTGACTTCTGGTATAAATATGTAGGGTTTTCTGGCGCGGTTGTCGGTATGACAACTTTTGGTGAATCTGCACCAGGTAATGTTTTACTTGAGCATTTTGGCTTCACTGTAGAAAACGTAGTTAAGACCGTAAACCAACTATAGTTCTCTGCACAATTCCTCAAACTGCTGTAGTTAGTAGTTTGAGGATATTTCTACTCCGGATAACTATCTACTTATGCCTATAAATATAGCCATCAATGGTTTTGGCCGCATTGGCCGAAGTGTGGCTCGTGCTTTGTATGAGAATGCAGATAACAACCACCTAAAACTTGTCGCTATTAATGAACTTGCCGAGCCTAAAGGCATTGCGCATTTATTGAAATATGATACTACCCACGGCCGTTTTCCATTTGCTGTTGAATTAGCAAACGAGCAGCTTGTTATCGCGGGCGATGTTATTGCACTTAGTCATGAAAAAACTTTAGACGAACTTCCTTGGAAAAAGCATAACATTGATATTGTACTTGATTGTACTGGTAAATTTGCCAATCAACGCGAAGGGAAAATTCATTTAAACCAAGGTGCTAATAAAGTACTTTATTCTTACCCTGGCGAGCATGATGTTGATGCGACTATTATTTATGGCATTAACCATCAGCAGCTCAACGCAACGGATAGAATTGTTTCAAATGGCTCATGCACCACCAATTGTATTGTGCCAGTCATAAAAGTGATTGATGAAGCGTTTGGTGTGGAAAGTGGCACCATTACCACCATTCATTCATCAATGCATGATCAACAAGTGATTGATGCATATCACCCTGATTTACGTCGAAGTCGAGCAGCAAGCCAATCCATCATTCCTGTTGATACAAAATTAGCTGCAGGCATTGAAAGAATATTACCGAAATTTGCTGGACGTTTTGAGGCAATAGCAGTTCGTGTACCAACGATTAATGTTACCGCTATGGATTTGAGCTTAACTTTATCAGCAGATGTTGATATTGATGCAATCAACCAAGCGATTGTTAAAGCACAAAATAATGGTTTACAAGGAATTTTAGGTTATACCGAAGAGCCATTAGTCTCTACCGATTTTAACCATGATCCACATTCTTGTATTGTTGATGGCAACCAAACACGCGTTAGCCATAAACGCTTAGTAAAAATGTTAGTCTGGTGTGATAACGAATGGGGCTTTGCAAATCGAATGTTAGACACGGCAAGAGCCATGAGTCTTACCTAAATTCAAAAAATTAAACAAATATTTAAAAATTTACCTTATAGGAAACTTGAAATGTCTGTAATTAAAATGACCGATTTGGCACTTGCCAACCAAAGAATATTGATCCGTGAAGATCTGAACGTCCCCGTTAAAGATGGAAAAATCACTTCCGATGCACGTTTAAGAGCCGCACTACCGACACTTAAATTAGCGTTAGAAGCAGGTGCTAAAGTTATGGTGATGTCACACCTTGGTCGTCCTACTGAAGGTGAATATAATGAAGAGTTTTCACTTCAACCGGTAGCTGATTATTTAGCTGCTGCACTAAATGCTCCTGTACGCATAGCAAAAGACTACCTTGACGGCGTAGAGGTAAATGTTGGTGAGTTAGTCATTTTTGAGAACATTCGTTTTAATATTGGCGAAAAGAAAAATGATGATACTTTAGCTAAAAAATTAGCTGCCCTATGTGATATTTTCGTTATGGATGCTTTTGGTACAGCCCATAGAGCACAAGCAAGTACTCACGGTGTGGCAAAATTTGCACCAACAGCTTGTGCAGGACCACTATTATCAGGCGAATTAGAAGCGCTTGGCAAAGCATTAGACAACCCTGCTCGCCCATTAGTAGCAATTGTTGGTGGTTCAAAAGTATCAACTAAACTAACGGTACTTGACTCGCTAGCTAAAATTGTTGACCAACTTGTTGTTGGCGGCGGCATTGCCAATACTTTTATTGCAGCAAGTGGCAATAATGTTGGTAAGTCTTTATATGAAGCTGATTTACTTGATGAAGCTAACCGTTTAACTGCACAAGCAAAATCAAACGAAGGTGATATTCCAGTACCAACTGATGTAGTAACAGGTACAGAGTTTTCAGAAACAGCCGTAGCAACATTAAAATCAGTAAAAGAAGTAGCTGATGAAGACATGATTTTTGATATTGGTCCTGACTCTGCAGCCGCATTAGTTGAAATTATTAAAAGTGCAGGCACTATTGTTTGGAATGGCCCAGTAGGCGTTTTTGAGTTTGACCAATTTGGAAAAGGTACTGAAACAATAGCAAGAGCTATTGCTGACAGTTCAGCTTTTTCAATTGCCGGCGGCGGCGATACACTAGCAGCCGTTGATAAATATGATATTGCTGATAAGGTTTCATATATTTCAACTGGCGGTGGCGCTTTCTTAGAGTTCTTAGAAGGCAAAAAATTACCTGCTGTTGCTATTTTAGAAGAGCGTGCTCAGCCATAAATAACTAACTATCGGTTACTTAAAAACAAAGCCTCAATTAATCTACATTGAGGCTTTTTTGTATCTATGCCATTTCCCCAGTACTGATTAGTGAAAAATCTTACATAACATAAAATTACCTTTAAAATAAATTTCGTTCTTTCGTTGTAAACTTACAAAACAAAAGCTGAATTCAACCATAAAAGTGGAGATATTGACGTTTTCTTTAGTAATAAACGAACATTATCTACAGTAACAAGAAAACAAGCCTATAAAATTCAATATCACCGTTAGCTTTTCCTTTGCCATGTCATTTTTTTATCTGTTATACTTACGGTACGAAAGACTAAATTTCACAATGAAACTTGCATTCTGACGTTTAGCGAAAATACTTTACGACACATACAATACTTAGGAGTAGTTCAATGGCTTTAATTTCTATGCGCCAAATGTTAGATCACGCAGCAGAATACGGATACGGTATTCCCGCTTTTAACGTTAACAACTTAGAACAAGTTAGAGCAATCATGATCGCCGCTGATAAAACCAATAGCCCGGTAATCCTTCAAGGATCTGCTGGTGCTCGTAAATACGCTGGCGCTCCTTTTTTACGTCATTTAATTTTAGCCGCTATTGAAGAGTTCCCTCATATTCCGGTTGTTATGCATCAAGATCACGGCACTTCTCCAAGTGTATGTCAGCGTTCAATTCAATTAGGCTTTTCATCAGTTATGATGGACGGTTCATTAATGTCTGATGGAAAAACACCGTCTAGCTACGAATACAATGTCGACGTAACTCGCCGTACCGTTGAAATGGCACATGCTTGTGGTGTTTCAGTTGAAGGTGAATTAGGCTGTTTAGGTTCGTTAGAAACAGGTGAAGCCGGTGAAGAAGACGGTGTTGGCGCGGTAGGAATTTTAACAAAAGAACAAATGCTAACAGACCCTGAAGAAGCAGCTGACTTCGTAAAGAAAACACAAGTCGATGCTTTAGCTATTGCCTGTGGTACTTCTCATGGTGCATATAAATTTACACGACCTCCAACAGGCGATATTTTAGCGATTGATCGCATTAAAGCAATTCATGAACGTATTCCGAACACACATTTGGTTATGCACGGTTCATCTTCAGTGCCACAAGAGTGGTTAGCTGTTATCAATGAATTTGGCGGTAATATTCCTGAAACTTACGGCGTTCCAGTTGAGCAAATTTGTGAAGGTATCAAACACGGCGTACGCAAAATTAACATAGATACCGATTTACGTTTAGCTTCAACAGGTGCGACTCGTCGTTTTCTAGCGCAAAACCCAAGTGAATTTGACCCACGTAAATTCTTAGCAGAAACCACTAAGGCGATGACAGAAATTTGTATTAATCGTTATGATGCTTTTGGTAC